>Ga0209784_100413_pt1 | contig 19064 bp, 20 predicted proteins | sample AraplaCvi_mLB_r2_2_FD_184284 | JGI IMG/M metagenome (GOLD analysis project Ga0209784, IMG submission 184284) | Arabidopsis root microbial communities from North Carolina, USA - plate scrape CL_Cvi_mLB_r2 (SPAdes) (version 2) | ecosystem: Host-associated > Plants > Roots > Endosphere | place: USA...
GGACAGCGGATTCGCTATTTGCTGGAATCGGCATGATATTGGACTCATGCCGATTCCAGCCGAACTGAATAACAGCATAACAAAAAGCTTACGCCGTTATACAACGGGTAAGCTTTTTGAATTCCAAACGGCTTTGGATGAGTTGATTATCGAGTGAATACTTTTTTACTGTGCCGTTTTTTCGAGAATATAACTGTTATAGCGAGAATGGCCCGATTTCCGCCCGTACAACAAAATCCCTCTCATCTGAAAATGAGAAGGATTGAAATAGAGGTTTTTATGAAGCTTTAACCGATGTCAGGAGCGTTAACTCCGATTGCTCTTGGTCGAGCTGATGGCAGCGGGAAGTTATGACAAAAGCTCCGATAGCGAATGCAATTGCGGCCCACGGCAGGTAGGCCAGGCCAATGCTGTCTACGACCAGGCTGCCCAGAAGGGAGCCGAGCGCAATTCCCATGTTGGATGCAACCGGCATGAGCGTGGATGCGAAGTCCTTGGAGCCGGGCGAAGATTCATCTGCCAGATCAATCAGGTATAACTGAACGGCGGTACTGAGCGCAAAGGAGAAGCAGGCCACCAGCATCAAGGATGCCAAAGCCATCCACTGGAGCGATAAGGTGAGGGCCAGAGCCGTCATAATCATCGCTTGGATGGTGAAAATCACTTTCAATTTTACCCGGGAATTGCCTTGCGCTACCTTGGCGCCAAGCCAGTTGCTTAGAATCGTGAAAGCGCCGTAAGCCAGCAACACGGTGCTGATCCATTGCTGAGGTATCCCCAGCACGTTCTCCAACAGCGGCGTGATGTACGTGTATACGATAAATACGGAGCCTACGCCAAAGACCGGAATGAAGAATGCAAGACGAATCCGTTGATTTTTGAACAAGGCAAATTGCTGCTTCATGGAGCTTACGCTAATCGTATTGCTCTTTGGCATAACGGCCAACATGAACGCAAGCGGGATGATCCCCACAAGTGAAGTAACGATAAAAGCGGTTTGCCATCCAGCCATTTGGCCGATCTGCGTTCCGACGGGAACGCCCAGGACATTCGCTATGGAAAAACCTCCAATGATCCAGGCAACCGCGCCAGCCCTGCGGGAAGCGCTCATATGCTCGCTGGTTGCGGCAATGGCCAGCGACAAGGTCAATCCGCACAGAATGGCGGTGATGATGCGAATGAACAGCATAACAGGATACGTGGTGGCGAAGATGGTCAAATAATTAAACACCAACACCGCAATGTACGCTGACAGGATGGTAACATGCCGCGGGATGCGTCCGAGCAGCGTCACTGCTAAAGGCGTTCCGAGCGCATAAGCGATAGCAAAGCAGGATACGAGGACACCTGCAGCCGCAAGCGAAATGCTGAGGGTTGCGCTAATGTCCTTCAATAATCCAACAATGACGTATTCGGTGGTACCCAGCACAAAGGCTGCAAACGTAAAAGCGATAATAAAAATGGTTTCTCTCAATCTGGTCATGGTTGTCTCTTCTCCTGGTTTCTCTTTTTGTATGGTTCGATCTTACGTTATGAAAGGCTTTTCAAGTCAAGCCCCAGATCGGAATTCCAAGAGAAGCTCTGCCGGCTTCATGCTATAATGTAGGAAAAAAAGTGGAGTGGGTGGATACCATGCCGAATCAAACTTCAAAGCGATCATGGCGTGCAGACAAATTATCACAGATCGGTTCTTCGATATTTGCCGAGGTCAGCGAATGGAAACAAGAAGCTGCCCAGGCGGGGAGACATATCATCGATTTGAGTATCGGCAGTCCTGACCGTGGTCCTTCTGACGATATACGCGAGATCCTGAGCCAAGAAGCGCTAAAAGAAGATAACTATACATATCCGGGCACCAGAGGAACCATGGAATTCCGAGAGCAGTCGGCAGCATGGATGAAGCACCGCTTCGGCGTGAACGTCGATCCCGATACGGAAATACTGGCCTTAATGGGCTCCCAGGACGGATTATCGCATCTGGCTCAAGCCATATGCAATCCGGGGGATTTGGCTATTGTGCCGAATCCGGGATATCCGATTTATGCCGGAGCCCTTGCGATCGCAGGGGTAACGCCATGGTATTTGCCACTGAGAGAAGAGCGGGGATTCGTGCCCGATCTGGACAGCATACCGGAGGAGATTTGGGCGAAAGCGACCTTCATCCTGCTGAATTTTCCGGGGAATCCGATTGCGGTTCAGGCCGATCTTGCTTTTTTTGAAAAGTTGGTCGGTTTGGCGAAAAAATGGGACGTGCTCATCGTCCATGACCTGGCATATTCCGAAATGGGCTTTGACGGTTATCGTCCGATAAGCGTACTGCAGGCTCCAGGCGCCATCGACATCGCGGTGGAGTTTCACTCCTTCTCCAAAAGCTTTAATATGGCAGGCTGTCGCATCGGTTTTCTTGCCGGTCATGAGGAAGCTGTCGGCGCGCTGCGGGAATATAAAAGCAACATCGATTTCGGCGTGTTCAAGCCGGTTCAGACGGCGGCGGTCCATGCCTTGCGTCAAGCCATGGCTGCTTCCCGTGAAGATCGCGGTGTTGCTTCACTGTATGAACAACGCCGTGATGTCCTCGCAGCTGCCCTGGCCGAAGCGGGGTGGGACGTCCCTAAACCCAAAGCCACGATGTTTCTATGGGCTCGTCTGCCAGAAGCTTTTCGCGAGGAAGCATGGAGTTCGCGGTGGTTCGCCCGCGAATTGCTGTTGAATACAGGCGTAGCGGTTATTCCAGGAGATGCTTTTGGCTCTGAAGGTGAAGGCTACGTGCGAATCGCGCTGGTCCAGGAAGAGGAAGCTCTGCGCGAGGCGGCGGTGCGCATAGGGAAATTTATTGGAGGTGTTTCGCCGTAAATGAAATGGCTTGGAGTCGGCTTCGCCATGTTTCTGGCGCTGACGCTGTTCCCTCAGAGTGCGGGCGAACTTGTTCATCATCAGGCATCGTACATAGAGGAAGTTGAGGGTGATGACAGCAACACGCCTTTTAAGGTGCAATATATAGATTTGGATAAGTACCAGAGTGTCAATGCGTATGAAAACACGTTTACCACCATGCCGGAGCAGGGCAGCAAATTAACCGTTAAGGTTCATAACAAGAACAGCTCTGGCCACGTGATGCTGAAGGTCTACCGGGGAACGGAGGAATTCGGATATACGGATGTCAAAGCCGGTACGGAGCGAACCCGGACATTCGCCATGCATGACGGGCGTGGAGTAACGGGGGATTGGAAGGTTTACATTACGTCGCGAGACGGTCAAATTATGAACCTGCAGATTCAAGCAGGACAACATGATTAATAGACGCTAAGACTACATTTTTCCATTCAAGTTATTTGCTAATTCAAGCATAATTAAGGGTGAGCCCATTGCGGAATTTTATGCCTGTACAAGCACCGGCCATAGAGATTCAATCTCCTGCTTCAGATTATGCCTATATGGAATATAGGCCGTGCCAGCCATTGATGCCATATGTAGCCTGTTATTGGAGTTTGGAATACCGAGTCACGTCCATTCAAGCTCCGCTCCATCGCATCCTTCCTGACGGTTGCGTGGATATCATATTTAATCTGAAGGCACGGACCGCCTCGGCCTCTGGCTTCGTTACGGGTCTGATGTCCCGTTATGAAGCGGCGATACTCGCGCAGGAGCAGTCTCTGTTCGGTATTCGCTTCTATGTGGAAACCGTTCGTCCGTTCATCCACTTTCCCGCTTCCGAATTTCGGGAGGGTCCCGTTCTCTTGGATGAAGCGTGGGGGGCAGAGGTGAATCACTTGAACGAAGAAATGGTGACAGCTCTCGATTCCGCCCGACGCATCGAGCTGATTGAGACGTTTTTATTCAACGCGTTAAGACGGAGTAGCTTACATTCTGAGCCGCTGGTGGAGCAAGGCATGCAGCATTTATACGCCTCCAAGGGGAGAATAACCATTCATGCCTTGGCCGAAAAAATGAATTACAGCGAGAGAAACATAAGAAGAGCGTTTCAGAAGGAATTGGGCATGAAGCCGAAGGAAATGACGGACATCATACGATTCCAGAATTTGCTGCAGGAGATGCGTCGTTCCAAGCCTAACCGGTTTCCTGAAATCGCTGCCCAATACGGATATTATGATCAGCCTCATTTTATTAACACCTTCAAACGCTTATACGGCATGTCGCCGAAACAGGTTTTTCAACCATAAAATTTTGTTCCATGGCGGCGGCAAGGTTTGTCCGTTTTTTACAATCTTTCATTCGGGTGTTGAACGACAATGGGGTAGAAGTAACAATAATGATGTACAGGAGGTAACGTAAAATGAGAGCAAGCATATCCGTACTTACGATTGGCGTTGATGACCTGGAACGGTCCCTGAAGTTTTATCGTGACGGGCTCGGGCTCCCGACCGAAGGAATCGTTGGCACTGAATTTGAGCATGGGGCTGTAGCATTTTTTGACTTGCAAACCGGCGTGAAGCTGGCGATATGGAATCGCAAGGATCTGTCGGTTGAAGCGAATGTTCCCTTATCGTCCCCAAGCTCTTCGGAATTCACGATCGGCCACAACGTCGGCAGCAAGGAAGAAGTGGATGAGGTGATGGAGCAAGCCAGTAGAGCGGGCGCGACCGTTACCGTACCGGCGCAAGACACCTTCTGGGGAGGCTATTCCGGTCATTTCCTCGATCCGGACGGGCATTTGTGGGAGATTTGCTGGAATCCTGCATGGGAGGTTGATCTTTCGTGACGGATATGATAAATTAATCAACGATTGTTCCGCAACTGAATATTTTATTTGAATGTATAACCTCATTAATATGGTCTGAGGGTCTCTACCAGGAACCGTAAAATCCTGATTACAGAAAATGTTTTCCATTTTTTGTAATCAGGATTTTTTGTTGATTATAAACATGACATCGAAGAAAGGGGATTTCATTCCAGATGAATCTGAAAGTATTAATTCTAGCGATTTCGACGATATCCGTCGGGCTGGTTGAACTTATTGTTGGCGGGATACTGCCGCTCATTGCGGACGACTTGCATATTTCACTCGGTACGGCGGGTCAGTTGATTACCGTGTTCGCCCTGGTCTATGCGATAGCGGGTCCGGTGCTTCTTGCGCTGACGGCAAGAGTGGAGCGAAAACGGCTCTACATGATTTCCTTGTTCATTTTCTTTATTGGTAACTTGCTGGCTTATGTAAGCCCAAACTTTACGCTGCTCATGGCAGCCAGAATCTTAACCGCGATGAGTACGGCGCTGATTATCGTGTTATCTTTGACAATAACCGCCAAGGTGGTTGATCCTGCACATCGCGCTAAAGCCTTGGGCGTTATCTATATGGGGATTAGTTCGTCATTGGTGCTAGGCGTGCCGCTCGGCATCCTGATCAGCGAGGCTTTTGGATGGCGGGTGTTGTTCCTGGGTATCGGCTTCCTGTCGATCGGTTCCATGATTTTGATCTATATGTTCCTGGACCGGATCAAGCCTGAAAATGTTACGCCGTTATCCGTTCAGATCAAGGCGCTGGGCAAGATGAAAATCGCCGGTGCGCATCTGGCCACCTTGTTCATGCTTGCAGGGCATTACACCATATATGCGTACTTCACGCCGTTTCTTGAATCTGAGCTTGGTCTGAGTCCTTATTGGATCAGCATCTGTTACTTCCTGTTCGGACTATCCGCCGTCGGCGGCGGGGCGTTCGGGGGCGCGCTTGCGGATCGGCTCGGATCGCATAAGAGCATCGTAATCATCATTACGTCATTCATGCTGGTATTGTTCGTGCTTCCGTTATCCACATTTTCGATTGGCGTGTTTTTAATCGTGATGATGATATGGGGGGCATTGAGCTGGAGCCTGGCTCCTCCTCTGCAGAATTATCTGATTCAAGTGGATCCGGGTTCGTCCGATATCCAGCAAAGTTTTAACAATTCCGCGCTGCAAATCGGTATCGCATTGGGCTCTGCCATTGGGGGGCTCGTGTTAGAGCAGGGAGGCACCGTAGCCAGCACGGCCTGGGTCGGCGGGGGGATCGTCATCGTGTCCCTGGTTTGTGCCGTTTATTCCTTGACGAGACCTGCGCTAACGTGGAAGACAAGCAAATAAATAGCCGTACGTTTTTCGCGAATTAGAAAAGACAGCCACATCCATGCAGCTGTCTTTTCTTTTGCAATCGTGTTGCACATCGTGCGCACTGCTCCCTGTGCGCACGATGCGTGGTTTGGGGCATGCTTGTATGGTGGGAGGAGTTTACATCTTGGCGACGGAAGAACGATAGATGATCTTGCCCTTCACCACAATTCTGCCGAATTTGGTATCAGGGGTGCTGATTTTGCTTAAGATGGACTGGATCGACGTTTGAGCCAGCTGCTTCATATTGACTTCAACCGTCGTCAGGTGCGGCACGGTCAGCGTAGCGTAGATATCGTTGTCAAAACCAACGACGGAGCAGTCATCGGGAATGCGGTAACCCATGCCTTGCAACTTCTGCACAACCAAATAGGCGACCTGATCACAATTACATACGAAAGCCGTTGGCAATTCACCCGGAATCTCGATGTCGAGATAGTTGCCGTGCTCATTCCGATCGTTGATCACCCAGTCCTGCCGAAGCGGGATATGATGCTCCAGCAGCGATTTATAGTAACCCAGGAACCGATCCTGAATGCTGCTTGTGGCATGCCAGCTGCCCACGTAGGCAATGTTGCGATGCCCTTGCCGGATCAGGTAATTCGTAAGTTCATAGGCACCGTAAAAATTATCGGAAACCACCGCGTCAATATCCGAATGGTCATCGTAGAAGTCCAGAAACAAAATCGGCGGTTCGATGGCGTGCATGATCTCGATGTAAGGCTTGCTGATTTGTCCCAGCAAAATGAATCCGTCCACTTTGCGATCATAATAGATGCGCGGCAGCTGCAAGGACTGTTCATCCGAGCTGCTTAAAATATGAAGTATGCCGTAATACCCATAGTCTTCCAATCCCTTGGAGATTTCTTGATAGACACGCAGATAGAACGATTGGTCGGGTCCGGTAAAACGTTCGGGAATGATGACGCCGATGTTGTAGGTCAGCCCTTCGCGCATGGACCTGGCAACGGTGTTCACCCGATAGCCCATTTCGCTGGCGACGGCTTTGATTCTTGCCTTTAACTCGTCGCTTACGCCTTCCTTGTCGTTCAGGGCTTTCGAGACGGTCACCGTGCTGACGCCAACTTGCTCCGCGATGTCCTTCATCGTTATGTTTTTGTTCATCGCGTTTGTCTCCTTTTATCTACAGTCGAAGTAGAGCATCTGTCCGAGTATGTATGCAACCATTCCATGATTCAAGTACAGTATACCTGCTCGTCTGAGACAAATAAAGGCGAAGGCGCATTTCTGATTGTTATTCTGTTAGAGCTTGCTGCTTATCTGTTCGATTCGATTTAAAATTTCCAAGCAAAATCGACTGTTATGATACGGACATTTCCATGGTCCGGCCATCTCATGCTGATCCGGTCGTCCGTTCTCATTAACGGACCAAAACCATTCGCTGCCGGGGCGGGAATCGATAATATATTTTTTCGTATAATCCCACATGCTGAAGAACTGTTCTAGGAATTGAATATCTTCCGTACGCTGATAGGCATTGAAAAAACCGACCATAGCCTCAGCCTGGACCCACCAGATTCTGGAGGTATCCAGATGTAAGCCTTCTTGCTCATTCATGAGCGAACCATCCTGCTGCACGGCCCGTTCAGAAACGGCATACGCCAAGTCCAGAACCATGCGCTTATAATCCGGATTCGTGCTTCCGATGACATCAAGTGCCTCATCCATCAACCAGCTGGCCTCGATATCATGGCCAAATGAAGTGACATCCAAGAGCGGGTTCCAATCCTTGTCAAAAAATACCCCTAAACGTCTCCGATCAGCATCGAAAATATGATGGTACAGAATGGACAGCAGGTTATGAAGCGATTCTCGGACCACCGCCTCGGGCCAAGCCCGATAAAGCGTGGAGTAAGCTTCCAGGACGTGAATATGCGTATTCATCGTGATATGCGCGACCACGCCGTTGCCGCTAAGCATTTCGTTGGGCTGTTCGTTCCACTCCCGGTCGAACTCTTCCTTGTAGGCCTGCCGTTTCGCATCATACCCCTTACTCTCGTTCAGACGGTACAGCTCTTTGGCCAGATCCAATGCCTCTTGGTTCCCGGAAGCGCGGTGGTATTCGCTTAATGCATATACGCCGAACGCTTGATTGTAGATATGTTTCCTCGTATCTGTCGGGACTCCCTTGTAATCCACCATCCAATACAGTCCGCCATATTGGCGATCAATGAGGTGGCGCGCGAGAAATTGAAAGGCATGCCTGGCATACTCTGCGTAGATTTCGTGCCCCGTCGTCCGATAGGCTGCGCTAAAGCTCCATAACATTCTTGAACAGGCAATCCCGCCTTTGGCTGCTTGTTTATTGATCTTTAAATCGGCGTTCACTTGGCCGTAAAACCCGCCGTTGGTTTCGTCCTTCAATCCCCCCCAAAAAGGCAGGATATGCTCCAGCCATTCTTTTCGGATTTCAGAACTCAGGGTATGTAGAGTCATTGTCATATAATGCCTCCTTTATAAAGTTAACGTTAACCTTAGAGAATATATTAAGAAAAGGTATCGTTCGATGTCAACGAAATCTTTTGTACGCAACATTATTATAAACACATCTACACCATTGACAGGTGATGGTTAGGCATATAATATTCAAAATATTACTTTAACGATTACTTTAATAATTCGGACTTTAAGAAGAATCTAAACACTTCGGTTTTGATCCATCACCTAGTACCGAGGCTAGAAATCAAATGAGAAGAATCCAGAAGGAGGAAGATGATGTTGATATGGATGCAAGGATGGAAGTCTACTCTAGTCGCGATCCTGGCGTTTGTGTCAGTAGGCGGTGAACTTTCTACTCCAGAAGCAGCCACAGGATTTTATGTAAACGGTACCAAGCTGTATGATTCAACAGGCAAAGCCTTTGTGATGAGGGGGGTAAATCATCCCCACACCTGGTACAAGAATGATCTGAACGCGGCTACTCCGGCTATCGCGGAAACGGGAGCCAATACCGTACGAGTCGTCTTGTCGAACGGGTCGCGCTGGATCAAAGATGATCTGAACGCCGTCAAAAGTATCATTTCGTTGGTGTCACAGCATCAAATGATAGCCGTTCTGGAGGTGCATGACGCGACAGGCAAAGATGATGATGCTTCCCTTGAAGCGGCCGTCGACTATTGGATCAGCATCAAAGGGGCATTGATCGGAAAAGAAGACCGCGTCTTCGTCAATATTGCCAATGAATGGTATGGAAATTGGAACAGCAGCGGATGGGCCGATGGTTATAAGCAGGCCATTCCCAAATTAAGAAACGCGGGCATTAAGAATACGTTGATCGTTGATGCCGCCGGATGGGGGCAATACCCGCAATCCATCGTGGATGAGGGGGCCGCGGTATTTGCTTCCGATCAACTGAAGAATACGGTATTCTCCATCCATATGTATGAGTATGCCGGTAAGGATGCCGCTACGGTGAAAACGCATATGGATGATGTTTTAAACAAAGGGTTGCCTTTAATCATTGGGGAGTTCGGCGGCTACCATCAAGGTGCCGATGTCGATGAGATTGCTATTATGAAGTACGGGCAGCAGAAGGAAGTGGGCTGGCTGGCTTGGTCCTGGTACGGAAACAGCCCGGAGCTGAACGATCTGGATCTGGCTGCTGGGCCAAGCGGAAACCTGACCGGCTGGGGGAACACAGTGGTTCATGGAACCGACGGAATTCAGCAAACCTCCAAGAAAGCGGGCATTTATTAATGCCGGATTAAGGTCGATGAGATTGCTTGTTAACAGCAAGCCAAACATAGGGATGCATGCAGGCTGTCGAGGAACCGTCTCGACGGCTTTTTTCTATAGGATTTTCTGAATCGACATACAGCCTATTCTTGCATCCACTTCGAGACCTATCGACAAAGAAGAGGAACAACCTTGATGCAATATCAATATGCTTGGCTTTGGAGAAACCTGCATCTAGTGCGGGGTTTTGTTTTGATGGTATATATATATAATTCCTACTTGACAGGTGGCATTAATTGGTTTAATCTAGCCACAAGCAAATTCATTCAGTCCTCATTAAATGATTATTCATTATCTTAGTATTGAACGATATATCAGCCGATTGGTCTACCAAAGGCTCCTGTTTACTCGATTTCGTTATTTTAACGGAGGGGGGAATGGGAGCTTTTCTGTATTTTCCGGGCGTCGTTACGGATTATGACTTGGAGTCTGAGGCTATCGTTCCACAGGAAGGAGCGGCATGGAAGAAACTGATTGGGCATTAATGGAAGAGGCGGATTGGCATTTTCGCAAAATGGTGCGGAGATTTGTCAAGGAGCGTGACAAAATCTCGATAGAAGGCGTATCGCTGCCAGGTTTGTTGATCCTGAACACTTTATTGCGGGATGGGGAGCAGAAGCTTGGGGAGCTTGCGGAACAGCTCGATTTTACGTCCGGAGCGGTAACAGCCTTGTGCGATAAACTTGAGGCTTGCGGGTTCGCGGTGAGAAGACGGAGCAAGAGCGATCGGAGATCGATTGTGCTGGGCCTCACGGATGCAGGAAGAGAAATGCTGAAGCGTAACGAATACATAGGCGGTCGTTCGATCGAACGAATATTCGGAATATTCTCGCACGAGGAGTTGCGGGATCTGATCCAATATTTTGAACGGTTGAACGATCACCTGGAGGGCTTCTCGGATTTCGTGCTTCGGCCGCCCCGCCCATCTTTCGATACGCCAGCAGCAAATGATCAAAGCAATCCAGGCTCGCTGAAACGCTCGAACAAATTCATTTCTTATTAAAATTCATATCAGAAAGGAAGTCGAACGATGGGACATCCAACGATTTATCCAACGGGAACAACCGTATTTCAACCGGGGAAGGCGTGGAGCGGCTACACGATTTATCAAGCCGCGGATACCGGCGCCCTCCTGATTGACATGAACGGCCGGGAGGTTCACTTATGGAAAGGGCTTCGGGGATTTCCGAACAAGCTCTTTCCCGGAGGTTATGTGCTTGGGAGCACCGAACAAGCTCTTTCCCGGAGGTTATGTGCTTGGGAGCACCTCAGAGCGCGATCCGAAATACGGGTTTCAGGATGAAACCAATCTGGTACAGGTCGACTGGGAAGGCAATATCGTCTGGAAATTCGATCGTTATGAATACATAGAGGATCCGGGTCATCCGGCACAATGGATGGCTCGCCAGCATCATGATTACCAGCGGGAGGGCAATCCCGTCGGTTATTATGTACCCGGACAGGATCCGAAGGTAGATTCCGGCAATACGCTTATTCTTGCCCACAAAAATGTGAAGCGTCCCGAAATTTCCGACATCGAACTGTTGGACGATACGATCATCGAAGTGGATTGGGAAGGCAATGTCATTTGGGAATGGGCGGTTAGCGATCACTTTGATGAACTCGGGTTTGATGAGGACGCGAAGCTAGCGTTATCCCGTGATCCGAATACCCGCGGCTTCGGAGCCCATGCCGGCGATTGGATGCATATTAACTCGGTATCTGTGCTTGGTCCTAACCGGTTTTATGATGCGGGGGACGAACGCTTCCATCCCGATAATATCATCTGGGATGCACGGGAAACGAACATTATTGCCATCATCGATAAAAGAACCGGGAACATTGTCTGGAAGCTTGGCCCCGACTATTCCACGGAGGAAACGAAGCATATTGGCTGGATTATCGGCCAGCATCATGCTCACCTCATACCGAAGGGACTTCCGGGCGAAGGCAATATTCTGATCTTCGACAACGGCGGCTGGGGCGGATACGGTAAGCCGAATCCGGAAGCGGCAGATGGCTTGAAAATAGCGCGGCGCGACCATTCGCGAATTCTGGAAATCAATCCCGTAACCTTAGAGATTGAATGGCAGTATACGCCCACGGAGGCTGGCTTTCAGGCTCCGCTGGACTCTTACCGCTTCTACAGTCCGTATATCAGCTCAGCACAGCGTCTGTCCAACGGCAACACCTTGATTACCGAAGGAGCCGACGGCCGAATATTCGAGGTGACAAGAGAATTTGAACTGGTATGGGAATATATATCGCCTTATAAAAATATCCGCAACTCCAATATGGTCTACCGCGCATATCGGGTTCCTTATGAATGGGTGCCACAACTTGAATTGCCCATAGAGACCGAGATTGCTCCGCTTGATGTGGCAGATTACCGCCTGCCAGGTGCCGCACCGAGAGGTGCCGTTACGACCGTGGAAGTAGAAGGCACGATCTCCTATGGGGAGGGGGCGTTATGCGTGGCCAGGACCGATGAAATAACGCAGAAAGAAAGGGATCGCGATGCGTAGACCTTATTTGAAACGATGGCATGCTTGGTTTCTGATATCGACGCTCGCAATGAGTTTGCTTAGCGGATGCGGTAAGGCCAGCGGTGACGGCCAAGAGAGTAATTTTCAATTGAAAATCGCCGATATTTCCACGAATGCGGTGTTTCGTATAGCTAAGAGCAAGGGGATCTTCGACAAACACAGGATTGATGCTGAGCTGGTGAACTTCGCAACGCCGGCCGAAGGCGTGAACTCCTTGTTTATTAAGCAGGTGGATGTTGCATTCGGTGCAGACTTCCCACTCCTGAATGCTGTTAGCAAAGGCGATTACTCTATATTCGCCTCAACCGGAACAGCCACGGATTTGAGCGCAAGCGAATGGAAATTGTTCGTCCGTAAAGAGATCGCCAGCGCTGCCGATCTCAAGGGCAAGAAATTGAGTTTCTCCAGGGGCACATTCATTCCCTATCTGTGGGATGTTTATCTCGCCGATAACGGGGTTGCATTGTCGGATGTGGAGCTGATCGGGCAAGGAGGCTTCGACGAGGCCTACGTGGCGTTGAAAAAAGGCGAAATTGACGCCGCATGGGTATATGGCGCAGTGCTGAACGAAAAGTTCGGTGCCCTAGCCGAAGCCAGAGAGCTGTCGGATATGTCGAAGACGCCGGTAAGGCTTGGCACCGGTTTGATCGCTTCGAATGAATTAATCAACAGCAACAAGGAAGGATTCGTAGCGCTTCTGAAAGCGCTGGATGAAGCGTCGGCTTATGCCCAAGCCCATCCGGAGGAAACAGCGGATTTGATGTACGAAGAAGTCAAACAGCCGAAGGAAGCGACCTTAAAGGATCTGCCGAAGAATCCATGGAGCATTGAATTTACGGACAAAGCCTATGCGGGATTGCAGGGACAGAAGGAATACATGGTCGCTAACGGTATCATCGAGAAGGATTTCGAGCTGAATGATAAATTGAATCTGGATTTGGTAAGAACAGCCTTCCCGGATCGAGTCATTGATTTGAAGTAAGGAGATGATGAAGATGAGAGCAGCGTCAAGGCAGAATGAAATCCATATTGAGCAGTTGAATAAAAGTTACACGCAGGCATCAGCATCGGCAGGCGGTTTACATTATATCATCCAGGACGTCAACCTGGCGGTTAAAGGTGGGGAGTTCTTCGTCCTTCTGGGACCGAGCGGGTGCGGGAAGTCGACGCTGCTCAGTCTGATCGCCGGCTTCGTCTCCAAGACATCAGGTCAAGTAAGGGTAGGGGAAAAGGAAGTGGAGCGCCCCGGCCAAGATCGTGCCGTCGTATTTCAGCAAGCCGACTCATCCTTGTTTCCGTGGCTGACGGTTAGGGAGAATGTGGAGTTCGGCCTCCGCATGAAACGGATGCCAGCTGAGAAGAGAAAGGAGATATCCGGCGAATTTATTGAGCTCGTGGGCCTTGCGGGACATGAAAGCAAATATCCGCGCGAACTGTCAGGCGGCATGAAACAACGGGTACAGCTGGCACGGGTGTTGTCCAATGATCCCTCGATCCTGCTCATGGATGAACCGTTCGGCGCATTGGACGCGATGACAAGACGCACGATGCAAAGGGAATTGGTCCGCATATGGCAGGATACGGACAAAACCGTCATCTTCGTGACCCACGATATTCAGGAAGCACTTCTGCTGGGAGGACGCATCGGCATTATGTCTGCAGGACCTTCCTCGAAAATAACGGATATCTATGAGGTGCCGCTTGCATACCCGAGAGATTTGTCAGACCCGGCCTTCCATGCCCTGCACAACCAAATCCAATCGCATTTTGACGAGTAGTGAGGAGGCGTTCCCGTGAGCAATCATCTTAAAAAATGGTCCCTGCATATCCTGTTATGGATGGTAGGACTTGGCGTCTGGCATCTGCTGTCCCTTGCGTATGGCCCGGAAATTCTGCCCGGTCCCGTCTATACGGCAAAGGGCGGATACGAATTGTTGACGGACGGCACTTTGATTCAATATATCGGAATCAGTTCGTACCGCGTGCTGCTTGGCTGGACGTTTGGCAGCCTGCTAGCGATCCCGGTCGGAATCATGATTGGGAAGGTCGGACCGATCCGTGCTTTCGCCGAGCCTTTCCTCAATTTCATTCGGTTCATTCCTCCGATTGCGTTCATAACCCTGTTTCTGGTCTGGTTCGGCATCGGGGAGACATCGAAGATCATGCTTATTCTGTATGCAACCTTCTTCATCGTGGTCTTGAATACGCTGACGGGCGTTTTATCCGTTGAGGAGGATAAGATCCGCTCCGCCCGCAGCATGGGGGCGTCCGAATGGCAGATTGTGCTGCATGTCGTCATTCCTGCAACCGTCCCTTTCATGTTCACCGGCATTCGGCTTGCGATGGGAACCTCGTTCATGGCGATTATCGGGGCCGAGATGATTGCATCCAATGAAGGCGTTGGTTATCTTATATGGAATTCACGATTGTTCTTCCGTACAGATTGGATATTTGTCGGCTTGATCTGCCTGGGATTGATGGGATTCCTGACAGACCGGGCCGTGGGGCTGCTCGGCCGCAAGCTGCTGTCCCGGTATGGGGTGGTCAGCGCAAATTCGCTGCGTCGGTAAAACGTTAATAATACAGCAGTTTCAAAACAGCAACGGCACCCTTCATGAAAAGGGTGCCGTTGCTGTTTTCCATCGACATCATGATCCGGAATAATGGATCACCATGCTTAACCGGTTCAGGGAATCCCCGGAATTATGATAAACATGAGGTTTGTCTGCTTTGAAGCGGATGGATTCACCTTGCTTTACCGTATATTCCTCCTGATCGACACGAACGGTGACCTCACCATCGAAAACGGTAATAAACTCTTCCGTACCCTCGATATGGGCCTCTGCACTTAAATAACCGCCATGTTCCATTTCTAATGAATATATCTCGAAGCGCCGCCCGTCTTCATACGGGAAATACGGATAAATTCGAATCCGGCCGTTATCCTCAACCAGTGCCTGCACTTCTTCCCGTGATACCACGACAGTACCGGAATGCGGCTCATTGATCAAAGACGAAAAAGAAAGCTTTAATCCGTTAGCGATCTTCCAGACGGTGGTTATGGAGGGGCTTGATTCCCCGCGTTCAATCTGACCCAGCATCGTCTTGCTGATGCCGGTCATTTCCGCGACTTTGTCCAAACTCAGCTTTCTCTGCTCCCGGAGCACCTTTAAATTGTTCGCCAATATCAGATTGATGGGTTTCAAATGATGGTTCACCTCTATACTGTACATATTGTGCGTTATAACACACATAAAGTATAATGATAACGCACGGTCGCTATAACGACCGATTAGAATCACTATAACATACAAACAAGAAAGGAGTTAAGAGCTTGTTTATCCTACCGCTGTTGACTTATGCCATTGTAGCTTCATTTACGCCCGGTCCCAACAACATTATTTCGATGACCAATGCACGAAGTTACGGTTTTCGAGCAACGATGCGCTTTATCGGCGGGGTTGCAGCCGGGTGTTTGATCATTATGCTGCTGTCCAGCTACTTCAACTTGGCAATGTATCAATACATCCCGAAGATTCGATCGGTTATGAATATGATCGGTTTCCTGTATATGATTTATCTTGCCGTAAAAATCATGCGTAGCAGGCCGCAGGGGGAAGCAGATGATAAGCCAGGCGGATTTAACAGCTTTACGTTCGGATTCATATTTCAATTCATGAATCCGAAGGTCATTTTATACGGGATTACGGCCGTATCGACCTTCGTGATGCCAATTGCAACAACCCAAGCGCAGCTGTTATTATTTTCGATACTGCTCACCATCGTTGGCATTTTCGCCAATATGACCTGGGCGCTATGCGGTTCGCTGTTCCAAAACCTGTTGTCCCGATATGAACGCACGTTCAATGTATTGATGGGACTGCTTCTGATAAACAGCGCATTCTCAATTTATGCAGCGAATGGATAGCAAGCGGGCCTCGTCGTGCACGGACGCCATGCCAAATAAAACAAGGCTTTCCGGAACGTTCATCCGGAAAGCCTTGTTTGGGTTATTCGAAGATTTTGGAAATCTGTTCTTTCAGTTTGTTAGCGGAAGCATGGAATTGGGTCAATTCCTCGTCGTTAAAGTCAAGGCTAAGAATTTCCCGAACCCCGGTGCGGTCAACCACGCACGGCACCCCTAGATATACGTCGGACACGCCATGGTAGTCTGTAAGCAGCGTGGACACATTGAGAACGGAACCCTCGTTTTGCAAAATGGAGACGATGATCCGGTCAAGCGCCAATGCGATGGCATAGGAAGTGGAACCTTTGGCGTTGATGATTTCATATGCGGCATTCTTGGTACGATCAAAGATATCTTCTCTTTCATGGTCCGTCAGATCGATCCCGATACCGGCAATGTTGGCGATGCTCCAGAGCGGCAGCTCGGAATCGCCGTGTTCGCCGACGATATGGGCGTGAATGCTGCGCGGATTGATGCCTTTGTTTTGACCGATCAAATAACGGAAGCGGGCGCTGTCGAGCAGGGTGCCGGAACCGATTACCCGATTAACCGGGAAGCCGCTCTTTTTCAATGTGACGTAAGACAGAATATCAACCGGATTCGTAGCCACGAGAATGATGCCGTGATCATTGTACTTCACGATATTTTGAATAATATCGTCAAATATGGCCGTATTCCGCTTCATTAAATCAATTCGCGTCTCGCCCGGTCTTTGGTTGGAGCCTGCGGCAATGACAATGATGTCTGCATCCTTGCAATCGCTGTAATCTCCAGCCCAAAGTTTCACCCCGCCAGCAAAAGGGAGCCCGTGGTTCATATCCAAGGCTTCGCCAAGAGCCTTGTCATGGTTGGCATCGATCAATACCAGTTCAGATACTCGTTCCCGCAAGAATAAGGTGTACGCAGTCGTTGCTCCTACAGCTCCTGTACCGATGATCACGACGCGGGACGGGCGCTGAGCTTCATTTTTAGTCATCCATGTTTCTCTCCCTTGTACTCAGTTAATGAAGTCCTATACATGGAAAGCTTCTAATTACTTACCCTAATGAGCAGTTATATACACAGCAACTCCATTAGGCGCTTTCGATAGTAATGATAACATATTCAGGAAGATTTAAGCAGTGGGAGTGTGACTTAAGTTACGATCATGCTCACAAATAGAAGGTTTTGATCGCACGTTACCTTTTATCTGTCTATTTGTCGATGTTGAACCGCCGTCGGCGCGATTCCAATTCATGCGAATGAAGTAAATCGCTCCTTTAGCTCCTGAAGCATGACCTTCCGGTATTCGTTCCCCTTATGGTAGAGTTCACCGATCCTTGTGTAGACCTGATCCCATTGTTCCTGATATGAACCGGCTTGTTGATCTGCGTGTTTTCTTTTGAACTCGTCCATGACGTTTTGGATATATGCCGGTCGAGCGCCCCATTGAAAGCGGTCATAGACTTGCCTAAACTGTTCCTGGGTATTGAGGATGCTGCTCAGTTTCATTCCCCGACTCTTCATGCCCTCCATAAATCGACCGGGGGATATGCCTCGCCCTATTTTGTGCCGAAGATGAATAGGCGTTGTCATTGGCTCATTCGTCCTTTCGTACTGAACGGGTAGTTTTGGTGTACATTCCGCCTATAGCTAGCCTAGAATATATTTGACCACATAGTAATGGTCACTTTGGAGCTGTTTGTGCAAGTCAGATTGAATGGAATGTGGGTCGTGAATTTATATTAAAAAAGCCTGAGGTGGTCCATGATGTTTGATATCCTTCTACCCGAGCAAAGCGAGTTTCCGTTATACCAGCAATTATACCTTCAACTTCGTGAGGGTATCCGAAACGGCGCAATTCCCGACGGACAACGATTGCCATCCGTGCGATCCCTCCAGCTTCAGCTTAATATAAGCAAGACGCCGAACGAGACGGCTTATCAGATGCTGACGGCAGAAGGGTATGTGATCAGCAAACCGAGGTCGGGGCTTTACGTCATGAATCCCTACAAGGAAATCTCATACTCCCAACAGCATCAACAGCCGCCCTCCATGACCACGATGTCAGTCATCCGTTCCCATGCGCATACCAATCCCAATGTCATCGATTTCAATCCAACCCGATTAGATCAAGCTGCCTTTCCGGTACGAATTTGGAATAAAATGCTCAAGGAAGCGCTGGACCACCACTTATGCGAGATCGGAATGTATGGGGATCCACAAGGCGAATACGCTCTTCGGCGCGTGGTTTCCGAATATCTGCGAAATTCCAGAGGGGTCAATTCAACGCCGGATCAAATTGTCATTGGTGCCGGAACGGCATATAGCATAGGCCTTCTCTCCAGGATGCTGAAAGGGATGAAGCATGTTGCCGTTGAGGAACCGGGTTACAGCCGGGTACGGGATCAATTTCAGCTGAATGGCTTCGAGATTCTTCCGATATCGCTTGGCGATAAGGGGATCTCGCTTGACCGATTGGAGCAAAGTCACGCAGAGCTCGTGTACGTAACGCCTTCTCACCAGTTCCCGACAGGAAGCATTATGCCGTATCCGGAGCGGGAACGATTGCTGGAGTGGGCGAATGCCAAAAAAGCATACATCATCGAGGATGATTACGACGGCGAGTTTCGCTACCAAGGCAAGCCGATTGCTTCGCTGCAAGGATTGGATGATAACGGACGGGTAATTTACGCCGGCACCTTCTCGAAAGT
>Ga0209784_100416_pt1 | contig 18898 bp, 11 predicted proteins | sample AraplaCvi_mLB_r2_2_FD_184284 | JGI IMG/M metagenome (GOLD analysis project Ga0209784, IMG submission 184284) | Arabidopsis root microbial communities from North Carolina, USA - plate scrape CL_Cvi_mLB_r2 (SPAdes) (version 2) | ecosystem: Host-associated > Plants > Roots > Endosphere | place: USA...
AGAAGATGTCTTCAATGATGCTGCTGTTTGCCTTATAGTTGGCCAAAGCTTGTATGGCTTCCACTCTGTAATAATCATCACGGACCATATAAGGGGTTAAGCGTCTGTCGTAAGCGATTCGGCCGGAGAGCTCCCGAAGCTCCGCGATGCGGGAGTCGATGGTCATTGACACCTGGTTCAATTGATTGATGTTGGATTGTTCGATCTCGGTACGAAGCCCGCTGACAGCGCTATCATAAACAAACATCGTTACTCCCGTCAGGGGAATCAGGAAGATCAGAATATAAGACAGAACGTATCTTAAGAGCAGCTTTGACTTAAAGTGATTCCAATTTATTCGGAAAGTGAAAGTGGATACGATGAATGATTTGAGGTTGTGAATGGTCATTTTGGGTGCATCCTCCATTGCATTCTCTTTTCATGTCATGCGAAATTCCGATTCATCAACAAGGATAGAGTTATTTGAAACATTATATCATTATAATGATTAATCGGAGAAATATTAAGAATAAATTCATCATCATTATTCATTACATGACATAACTCATAGTTTTCATAGTTTCACGGCTTCAATCCAACTCAGTCAGATTTCGATCATCTTCGCTTTACAGGAAGATTTTGTTATGATAGGGACAAGAAAAACATGGGAAGTGGGAAGCTGTGGACAAAAAGGCGAAAAAGGTTTTACTTCAAACGTTCTGGTCATCCAGCGGCTGGAAAAGCAGTCCTTTGCCGTTCGTTGGGGAGGACTTTGATTACGCGAAGAGCATGAGGCTGATGTTCGACCCCATCACCATCAGGCATGATGAGCTGATCCAGCGGCTTCATAGCTTACATCAGACGGTTACTAAAGAAAGGGTTGCTGCCGCATTTCTGCACAGTTTGTCCACGAGACAAGTGCATCTGCGAAGCGCACTTTCCAGTTGGGAGCTTACTTCGCGCCTGCCTCTTCATCAGTACGAAGAACGACGCTCGGCCATGCCGAATTACAGCAGCTGCGGAGACTGTAACCATGCCGGGCTCCAGTCCGACCGGGATTACGTGAATGCCGACCTGAACGTGCTGAATTTCGAACGGGTCAAATGGGGAGGCATCCGCTTGAATCAGCTGCTCTACTGCTGGCTCGATCTGGAGCTGTTGAGCCATGAGGAGAGCCTGACGGTGGACGATGAGGATATCGCCATTCTGAGGAAGCTGATGACAGCCGTCGACGGATGCGCCGAATCAGAAAGCCCGCGTCATCTTGAGAAGCGTTTGAAGGATGTTCTGCCTTCAAGCAAGCATGAACGAGACGTGCTGATGGAAATTCTGGGATATGCCGGCGTGCTGGTACCGAAGGATACGCCCCGCACGCGTCCGAGAAGGGACGACGATTTCTTCTCGATGTCGGAGTGGCAGGGAAGCGACGGATATTCCACTGAAGCGCTGCAGTTATATTTCGGCGAATATCTGTAGATCGCGCTGCATCATTCTAGGTTACAGAATACGTACCGGTTTAGGAGTTTAAGAGAGGGAGGGCTAGAATGGAGCCGCTATGTCATACGTTGTATGATCACGGAGTGCTGCCTTATATGAGGGAAAGCTTGGAGGGCCTGGGAATGCCCGATAAGACGGTGGAAACGCTTGTGTTTCGGGGAATGCCGGTCTTTGATCCGCAGGAGCCCCCGTTAGGTCTTCTGTTTCATGAAGCGTTACCGTTACAGGATATTCATGGAGCCTATATTGCGATCGGAAGGGAGATCTGGAGCGAAGGGCTGCATGTCGCGATCCAAAAGGATACAGGGGCGGTTTGGGCAGTCACGGAGGGCGGTACACAGAAACCGACCTACATGAACGCCTCCATCGACAGCCTGCTCGCCTTTATGGACCGTGTGCTTCGATTCAAGCAGCAAACGGAGCGCTTGCAGCCCGATCCACCTCCCACGATTTTGACGGCAGAACAATTTCGCCAGAAACTTGAGAAGTTCAGAAGAGGCGAGATCAAGCCGGGAACACGTCCGGACGCCTCGCAGGCTGAGCGCGAGCGGGAGTCAGCCTTCGAACAAATGAAGCGGGAGCTGAAAGACATAGATCCTAATGCCGTTCGTTCCTCTTCATGGTGGGGAATTATGCTGGAGGAAATGAAGGATCGGTTGAGGTAGCCGATAAGCATGTTAAAGACGGGATGGGAGGATGAACGTTGGGCTTTCATGACACGTACAGATTTGGTGTGCATGCCATCATATTGAACGCTGACGGCAAGCTCCTCTTATTAAAACGGACCTATGGAAATAAAGGATGGAGCTTGCCGGGGGGCGGGGTGGATCCCGGCGAAACGATCCATGAAGCGATTTTTCGCGAATGCCGCGAAGAACTGGGCCTTACACTGCAAGATGCGGTCTTGACCGGATTTTATTATCACAGTCATATCAACGCGCAGGTCGGCATATTCCGCTGTTCGATCCCGCTTCACGAGGAAATTGTGCTCAGCTCCGAGCATTCGGAATATCAATGGGCCGAGTTGTCGGAGCTGAGCGACGTTCAGCGGTTAAGGGCCCAGGATGCATTGGCTTATCAAGGAGAAGTCAAAAGCCGGGCGTTTTAGCATCTCGTACTTTTAAAAACCGGATTGCCGTTACTGCCCCCATGCACAACATCAGGGTTACGCTTACAAACTCTGTTGACGATGTTCCATCCGAAGCGGTAGAGGTTGCATTCATAAAGACATCCAGCATATAAAAAAGAGGCTAACCGCTCTCACGGTTAGCCTCTTTGATTTCAGTAAAACCTGTTACCTGCTTATGTCCTGAGATCATGGCATGTGGATAAACCCTTACTCCTTCAAAGAGCCAATCAGCAGCCCTTTTATGAAATACCGCTGCAGGAACGGATAGAACAGCACCACCGGTCCGATCGTCAGAATGGCGGTGGCCATCTTCACCGATTCTTGCGGCAGCGTCTGGGTGCCGAGGATGGCGCCGCTGCTCTGCATCTGTTGGATCATGCTGATCTCGGAGTTCAGCTTAAACAGCAGGTACTGAAGGGGATACAACTTCTCGTTGTCCACCAGCATGATGGCGTTGAACCAGTTGTTCCAGTAGGCAATGCCGTAGAACAGCGTAATCGTGGCCAGAACGGGCATGCAGAGCGGGAAGTAGATCCGGAACGCGATATAGAAGTCGCTCGCGCCGTCGATCTTGGCCGCCTCCGTCAGGGAAGGCGGAATTTGGGACATGTAGTTCCGCACAAGAAACAGGTTGAACGGGTTGAACACCAGGGACGGTATGATCAGGGCCCAGATGGTGTTGTTCATGCCGAGATTCAGGTTGATCAGATACCAGGGCACCAGGCCCGTGTTAAACACCATCGTAATGAAAAAGAACAAACCGAGCCCGTTGCGGTAACGGATATGCTTGGCGGCCAGCGTATATCCGGCCATGGACGTGATGGTGACCGCAAGAATCGTGCCGACGACCGTCACGATGATCGAGATCATGTAACTCCGGTACAGCGGCGTGCTGCCGAACAGGAGCAGCTTGTAGGCATCCAGCGACAGCTCGCTCGGGAACAGCTGGTAGCCGAACTGCTTAATGCTGGCTTCGTCGGTAAAGGACACCATGAGCACAAGCAGCATCGGCAGGATGCAGAGAATGGAGATGATGCCGATCAACGCGGCATTCACGGCGTCGAAAAATTTAGGTCTGGACGTCACTAGATTTCGCTCCCTTCCGAAGGATTCCGGCTTGCTTTAAAACAAGGCATGGTCCGGATTCACCTTCTTCACGATTTTGTTGCTGCCCCATACGAGAATAAAGCCGACCACGGATTGATACAGTCCGACGGCCATGGCCTGTGCCGGATTCCCGATGGTGCGGAGGGAACGGAACACATACGTATCGATGACGTCAACCGTCGGATACAGCAGCCCGTTGTCCTTGACGATGGCATAGATCATGTCGAAGCTGCCGTACATGATTTTGCCCAGGGCCAGCAGGGTTAAGATGGATATGGTCGGCAGCATGAGCGGAATGGTGATGTGTCGGATGAGCTGCCACCGGGTAGCGCCGTCGATCCGGCCGGCTTCGTAATAACTGTCATCAATTCCCGTGATAGCCGCCAGATAGATGACGAGGTTCATCCCGAGGTCCTTCCAGACCGCTGCGGTCGTAAGAATCCACGTCCAGTATTGCGGAGAGGCGTACCAGTTGACGGGGTCGATATGGAAGAACGCCAGGACCCGGTTCAGGATACCGTAGTCGGTCGACAACAAGCTGTAGATAATGTAACTCACGATAACCCAGGACAAGAAATGCGGGAACAAAATCGTGGATTGGGTTATCCTCGAGAACCAGCGGCTGCGGAGCTCGTTAAACAGTATGGCCAGCGCCATCGCTGCGAGCGTGCCAACGATGATAAATAGAAAATTGAGCTTCAAGGTGTTGAAGGTGACTTCCCAAGCCCGGGGGGACGAGAAGAAGAACTTGAAATTGTCAAACCCGACCCAGGCGGAATTGAAGAGTCCCGTCTTGAAGTTGAATTTCTGAAACGCAATGAGCATGTACGGAAGCGTGAAATAACCGAAGACCAGCGTATAGATGGCGGCCGGTACGACGAGCAGGTAGGCGGATCCGTTCGAGCGGATTTCGCGCAGGAAGCCGAAGCGGCTTTTTTTCATGATTAGGCACGTCCTTTCGTAAGTGATGGGGGGCTGCAAGCGTAGCAGTTCTGTTTCGAGTGTAAAGAGAGTTGCCGCGTGCAGTAAACTATGAAAATGGAGTTTGAGCGGATTGAAAGGGGGAACGCCTGCTTTAAAAAACGGCAAAAACTTCGAATTTGAGTATTTCGCACAGTGTCGCCAGGATTGAATAATGACCGAAAAAGCTTGATTTTATAAGGGGTTTAGCCGATGAAGTCTATGAAGGGAAGTTTGGGGAGGAAAATAAAGAATGCGTTTTCATGTTGATGTATGCCCTGAGCAAATGTAAGATGAGAATAAAATATCTATCCGTTCCAAGCGATCGGATGGCTAGGCAACCCCACTAAAATTAACATGTATATTACATATAATGTTAGTAAAATTCATGGATGATAAGATCTCAGTTTACTATACAGACCGAATGATAAAGGAGGGAGAATATGATCCGGCAGCGATTATTCCGTTATGCAGTGTATCGAAATATGTTTCTCAGCTTTGTTTTGCTCACGGCAGCCATGATTGCCCTCGTAACCGTCGTCCTGTACATGATGTTCTCCTGGAGCACCGCGAAGGAGGTAGGAAAAATATCCGAGTCGATGCTGAAGCAGAACAGCGCCGTATCCAGCGTCATCCGCGATCAGGTGTATAACGTGGGCAACCTTCTGCTCAGCGACAAGGAGATTGTGAACGCCCTATTGGACAAAGAGGCCGATCCGGTGAAACAGTATGGCGTGTTCGGCACCCTTAACCGGGTCCAGTCCACCTATCCGTTCATCCATTCGATCGGGATCTATAACGGCTCGAATAACACGTACTTGAATACGAAGGGGATTACCAAGGAGCAGGAGAAGGCGCTGCTGGAGGAGATCAACAGTAAAAATACATCTTATTTTCACCTGTTCCCGCGCAAGATCTCTTCCGCCAATTCGGCGAAGCGGAGCGAAGACGTCCTGACTTTCGTTCTCCTTCCGAGCTATTATTCGCCGCTAAGTTCCAAAGGCGCGATCGTAATCAACATGAGCACCGACACCATCCAGGATCTGATCGGAGGCTACCGCAACGAAGCGGTGGATTCGCTGCATGTCATTGACGACAAGGGAACCATCATCACCCATTCGGATCGGTCCCGGTTCATGGAGGATGTATCGCAGGAGTCCTATGTCCAGTCCATTCTGGAATCGGATGCGGAAAGCGGTTACTTCACCCGCTCCATCGACGGCCGCAAGAGTCTGGTTACCTATGTCAAATCCAAGGATATGAACTGGACGTTCATCAGCGTAAGCCAATATCAAAATCTGTTGTTCAACATGCAGGCCCTCCGAACATCGGCGCTGGTTCTCGCTTTAGCATGCTTCGTCGTCAGCATGTTCTTGTCGTTCTGGCTGACGCATCATGCGTACAACCCGATCCGCCACCTGCTGGAGAAAATGAGCGCCATACCGAAAATGAAGGAAAACCGTCGGCAAATCAACGAATTTGCCATATTGGATACCACTTACGCCGAAATGACGGAGAAGATGAAGTCGATGGAGTCCGAGGCTTCCGTCGCCCGGCAGGCGCATGTGCTGCAGCTGCTGAAAGGCGGCGACGAGACGGCATTCCGTCGTTTGGCCCGCGAAGGCAAGGGTCCCTATTTCTTGGCTGCCGTCCTTCTGATTGACAGCTTAGACGGCTCGCCGGGGGGCGAGGACGAGGATCTGCAGTCCTATACCTGCGCGGCCGTCGCCCAGGCGGCCCAGCAGATGCTGGAGCCGGAGGGAGCGAGCGTGGCCACGGTGGGGGACGGGACCATTGCGATCATTCTCCCCATGAAACAGAGCCGGCTTCCGCTCCATGTATTGGGCATGCTGGAGGAGCTGCAGGGCGAGATGCTCCGCACGCTCCGCGTGTCCGTCACCATCGGCATCGGAACGGCCGCGCAGACGTACGAGGAGCTGCGGGAATCGTTCGATTGCGCGCAGTCCTGCTTCCAGCAGCGCTTTTTCGCGGGAAAGGGCAGGATATTCCATGGCGATCCGGTCATCGACTCGGAGTCGGAGCATTCTGAGGCGCAGTATCCGGACAAGCGGGAGAAGCGCATCATCGAGGCCATCAAGCTGCAGCAGCGGGATAAATTGGAGAAGGAAATCGATCAGTGGATCAAGGAAATACGCGATTACAACTACCATGAAGTCATGTTTTTCATCAACCAGTTCATCGGCGGCCTGTACAAGCAGCTCAATGTCCATACGGTGAAAAACCGGGAAAGCGCGGATCTCTTCCTCGACTTTACGCGGCAGATTACCCGCTTTCAGACGCTGCAGGAAACCGCGGATGCCCTGAAGGATCTAGCCCTTAGGCTCTGCAGCCTGTCCGAGGAATCGGGAGCGGTCCGGCATGCGGAGGTGGTGGATTTTATCCAGATGTACGTACGCAAGCATTATGCAAGACCGGATATGTCGCTCGAGCAGGTTGCTGGCGAGGTGAAGCTGTCCCGCAGCTATGTCGGCAAGCTGTTCAAGGCGCATTGCGAGCTGTCGTTCAACGATTACCTGAATGCCGTTCGTCTGGAGAAGGCGCGTGAGCTTCTCGCAAGCACCGAGGAGTCGGTTCAATCGATCAGCGAGCAGGTGGGCATTCTGAATACGACCTATTTCTACACGCTGTTTAAAAAGCACTACCAGATCTCGCCGGCCCAGTTCCGCAGCCAGCATGCGATCGAGACGAAAAAGGCGCAGTGACGGGCAGTTTAGTGCGGGTTCAAAAGGTCGACTTTTCAGCACCGAAGTCTTTGCTTCCGATGTGCGTTTTTGCAAAACGCTTTAGGTTGGATGAAGCTAGGGACTGAGTAGCGGAGCGTAGGCAAACCTACGTGAGCAACGGAAGGCCCGGCTGAATTCAAGATTCGACGTCGAGATTGCTTCCCGACCTGCTTCGTGATCAAAAGATGACTTTCTGAACAACCTTTTAAAGGGTTTTAAAATGGCGAAAACCATCATTTTGAAGTATACGTTTCCCCTAATGTCTCCTTAAGATAGGAATCGTACCGCATGACTAAACCAAATGAAGACAGGGGGACACATGCATGAAAAAAAGGAAAGCGCTAGCACTATGGTTAGCCGCGATATTCATGGTATCCGTGATCGCAGGCTGCTCCGGCGGGGGCGATGCCGGCAGTGAGAATGGATCGGCGAGCGGGGAGAACGGCGGAGGGGACAAGCTGCCGGTACGGTATTTGCTTCCGGGCTCCGCGCCGCAGGATTTGGATGCGGCGGTCCAAGCGATCAACGAGAAGCTGGAGGCCGACGGTCTGAACCTTACCTACGAACCGACGTACATCGCGTGGGACGTATGGGATCAGAAGACCAACCTCATGATGTCGACGGGCGAGGAATTCGAGCTGATTGCCATCATGCACGATACCAAAGGACCGACGGTGCTTGCGGGCAGCGGCGGTATCATCCCGATCGACGATCTGCTGGACCAGTATGGCACCGAGCTGAAAGCTTCCATGCCGGACTGGATCTGGGAGTCGTCGAAAATCAACGGCAAGATCACGTACGTGCCGAACTTCTGGGCGGATACCGCTTATAACGATGGCATGTTCACGATCCGCACCGATCTGCTGGAGAAAAATGGCCTGAAGCCGCCGACATCGCCGGAAGAGCTGCTCAATGCAGCCGAGACGCTGCAGAAGAACTGGCCGCAGGACAACAAGAACGTATATATTAAGATGCTGGAAGAGCCAGCCTACTTCCTGCATACAACCTACGACACCTATCCGTTTACCGTTGCCGACAACATGATTTACATCGACCAGCAGGGGAACGTGAAGTCCTGGTTCGAGACCGAGGAGTTCAAAAAAGACGTGAAGTTCATGAACGAGGCATACAAGCGCGGTCTGATCATGAGCGATCTGCTTACGACGCCGACGGAGGTTATCAACCAGGAGGAGCTGGCAGGACGTTATCTCTACCGTCCGGGCGATGTCGGCTTGAGCGACGCCATTCGTCAGACGTTCCCGGATGCGAAGCTGGATATTTATTATTTGGCCGACCAGCCGAAATTCAGATCCTACGCGATCCGCAATTCCAACGGGATCTCGGCCACGTCTCCGCACCCGGAGGCCGGCGTTCAATTCTTGAACTGGGTATACAGCAGCCAGGAGAACATGGATCTCGTTCAAAGCGGCGTGAAAGATGTGCATTGGAAGGATACAGGCAAGAATACCAAGGACTATCTGGCCAAGAACGAGAACGGTTCCCCGGCTTATGAGCTTCCATACTGGCTGCTCGGCCACGTTGAAATGAACCGTTATCCAACAAATACGGACCCAGCGCGTCTGGAGCGCCGCACAACGGTATCGGAGGACGCCGTGAACAGCATCACGATCGGCTTCACCTTCGATCCGACCAACGTTGCTTCGCAGTACGCCAACTGCATCGCCGAGCTGAAGACCAGCGTTTATCCGGTCATGCACGGGGTCGTGAAATACGAGGACGCCTACGATAAAATGCTGGCCGCAATGAAGTCCGCCGGTCTCGATGAGGTCGTTGATGAATACAAACGGCAATTCGATGAGTGGAGAGCCGGTCAGTCGTAAGTTCAGGCACGCTAACGGCTAAGAAACATTGGAACAGGGCAATCCTTTCCCCGGTTTGATAACCGGGGAGGGGTTGCTTTTTTTCGTGCATCGCCATGGAGCGTCCGTGAGGAGTACAGAGGGAATTCCAAGGGGACTCCAAGGGGATTCGAAAGTGATCCACTTGCCGTTTAGGACTTCAATTCTCCGATATTGGCCAAAATCAAAGTTTTCTCTCAAAAGTAAAGTGTTCAAGACAGGGATTCCCGGGCTAGAGTAAAGGTCATAAGAAGCCTTGAGACTGCTCAAAGAGTTAGAAGCGAAAGTCTTTATTAAGGCTGGCCGCACGGCAAGAGCCGTGCAGAATAAGGAGGACGTAGTTCATGACCAAGCAAACACAAGCCATCCGGGAAGGCTGGCAATGGTTTACGGAAAGCCGGTACGGCATGTTTATTCATTTCGGGCCTTATGCCCAATACGGGCGCGGCGAGCAGGTTCTGTTCCGGGAGCATTTGGACCAGGCCGAATACGCGCGGAAGGCCTGCGAGTGGAATCCGGAGTTCTTTGACGCCGAGCTTTGGGCGTACACCGCGCGCAAGGCGGGGATGAGATATGCCTGCTTAACGACGCGGCATCATGACGGATACTGCTTGTGGGATACGGCCACGACGGATTATTCCAGCGCGAAGCAGGCACCCGGGCGGGATCTGGTTCGCGAATTTACCGATGCGTTCCGGGCCCAGGGGCTTCGGGTCGGCTTATATTATTCCTGGATCGATTGGCGGATACCGGCTTATTTCGACGGACCGGAGAAGGATCCCGAGGGCTGGGAGACGATGAAGCAGTACTTGCATGCCCAAGTGGAAGAGCTGGTCACGAAATACGGGCGCATCGATCATTTCTTTTTTGACGGGGTCTGGCCGCGAACCGCGGAGGACCTGGACAGCATCAAGCTGGTGGAACGGATGAAGTCGATTCAGCCGGACATCCTGGTGAACAACCGTCTTGGGCTGTCTGAGGAGGAGAAGCTGCATGCGGACGGCGGCGGCGGCTCGGGCGATTCCGAGGTGCTGGGCGATTTCGGCTCGCCGGAGCATGTCATCGTCCCGGATCAGAAGCGGCTGTGGGAATCCAGCCAGGTCACCACGTGGAGGCTGTGGGGGTACACGAACGGCGAACGATGGCGTCCGGCCGACGTTCTGCTCGACATGCTGTGCGAGTGTGCGGAAAAAGGGGGGACCGTTGGCGGCAATCTGCTGCTTAACGTTGGACCGCAGCCCGACGGACAGCTTCCGCCGGCCTTCGTGGAGCGGGCGCTGAAGATCGGGGAGTGGCTGGACGTTCACGGCGAGGCCATCTACGGCTCCGACGGCGGGAACCTCACGGAGTTTATCACCTACGGGCGGCAGACGATGAAAGACAACAAGCTGTATCTCATCATCCGCTTCTGGGATGGGAGGCCGGTGCTGAGGCTGGCGGATCTCGTGACGCCGGTATCACGGGTGACGCTGCTGACAACGGGGCAGGAGCTGTCGTTCCGACAGGAGGGCGACGTACTGTGGATTGAAGGGCTTCCGCGGGAACGTCCGACCGAGCTGTTCCCGGTCATCCGCATCGAATGCGAGGAGCGGCCGCAGACCAATCCATGGGGAGTGAACCGCCTCTGGACCGGCGACCCTTCCCGGATCGCCGATTGGGCCCGAACGCGCGGTACATCCGTATACGTCGATGGCCAGCCGCGGACGAGAAAGGAGTAAGCGATGAGAACGCTGGTATTTTACGACGAGCATTTTCCTTATGAAGGCGAACGTCCGTCTGCTGAGGCGATGGGGCGATTGCGGGAATGGGCGGTGGTCGCAGGTGCCGCGGACGTGGCTGATCGGCTGACGGTAGGCGGCTGGGACGCGCTGGTTCATCTGCACGGGCCATACTTTCCGAAAGCGGCTTGGGCGGCCATCGAAGCCCACCTGAAGGCTGGCGGCGGTCTGGTTCATGCCGGAGGCGTGCCTTTCCGCAGGCCGGTTCGAGAGCTGAACGGAGGCTGGCATGCCGAACGCGAGCAGCTGGCTTATCATCAGCGAATGGATATCCATGATGCGCTGGCGGTTGACGTATCGCGCGTCCGGGAGCTGAAGGCCTCCGCCGAATACCCGATCCTGCTGGGGCGTGAGGAGCTGTTCGGCATGGAGCCGACCTGGGGTTTGACGCTGCATCCGACCAAAGCGAGCGACATCCCGGCCGAGATGGGGGCATGCGGTCCGATGGACGCCGTCATCTCGCCGCTGCTGATCGGCATGGACCGTGATCGACGCGAACGCTCTGCTCCGGTCGTCATGCTGGAACAGCATAAGGGCGATTACGCGGGGGGCCGCTGGATTCTGATCAACCAGCAGCTGAGGGCATCGTTCTGGGAGACGAAAGGGATGGACGTCCTGAAGGATCTGGCGGAATACGCGGGAACAGGCGTGACGGAGCTGTGGCTGAAGCCGAACTATGCTTCTTACGAGCCGGGCGAGCAGATGCGGTTGACGATCCAGCTGCAGTCGTTGTCCCGGACGTCCGCCCCGGCGCAGACCTGGCATTTTGCGGTGAGTCTAATCAAGGAAGACGACGGCGAGACCGTCTGGACCGGACACGAGAAGTCGGAAGCCGGCATGGAACAGCGGGATCTGCAGCAGCTTCGCTTGTCCGTACCCGTACGGCTGGAAGCGGGCTTGTACCGGATCGTTTGCGAAGCCGAGTCCGAGTCGGGGGAGCGCCGCACCCTGACCCAGGCGGTATGGGGCGTCGATCGTCCGCTGCTGCAGGCTGGAGAGCGGCTGGAATGCGGGCGCGATTACTTCCGCCGCGGCGGACGAACGGTTCCGATCGTTGGCATGACGTACATGACCTCCGACGTCGCGCGCAAATTCCTCCATCTGCCGAACGTGCAGCGTTGGGATGCGGATATGGCGGAGATGAAGCGGGCAGGGATCAACCTGATCCGGACGGGCATATGGACGGGGTACCGGATGATCATGTTTCCCGACGGCCATGCGGCCGAGGACGTCATGCGGGCGATCGATGCCTTTATCCTGACGGCCAAGCGGCATGAGCTGGAAGTGACGTTCACGTTCTTCTCGTTTGCGCCCGAAGCCTGGGAAGGCGTGAACCCCTACCTGGATCCGCGATCGGTGGAAGCGCAAAAGCGCTTCGTCGCCTCCATCGTGGGACGTCACAGGGGCACAACCAACGTGCATTGGGACCTGATCAACGAGCCTTCGCTGTTTGATCCGAAGCGAATCTTCGAAGGGCCGGTATCGATAGGGGACCGGTTCGAGCGTCAGGCCTGGTCCGAGTGGCTGCGGCAGCGCCACGGGGATGATCTGGCGCTGCTTCAGGAGCGCTGGAACATGACGCCGGGCGAGCTGCCTTCATTCGAGTCGGCGCCTGCGCCGAGTCCGGACGACAAGCTGTTCAACAGCGTGCTGCAGCCGAAGAAGTGGGGACCGTGGATCGATTTCACGCTGTTCACCATGGACATGCATAATCGGTGGGCGTCCGAGCTCATCGGCACCATTCGCCGCTCCGATCCCCGCCAGCTGGTAACGGTCGGGCAGGATGAGGGCATCTGCTCCCAGCGTCCGTCGCCTTCGTTCTATGGCCCCGCGGTCGATTACACGACGGTCCACTCCTGGTGGCAGAACGATCACCTGGCTTGGGACGGCATATTTACGAAAACGCCGGACAAGCCGAATCTGATCCAGGAGACCGGCATCATGCACGTGCAGCGTCCGGACGGCATCGCCAAGCGGACGGAGGAAGAGCTTCGCAGCATCCTGGAGCGGAAGTACGCGTATTCGTTTTCGACCGGCGGCGCGGGTGCCGTGCAGTGGATTTGGAATATTAACTACTTCATGGATAATGCCAACGAATCCAACATCGGGGCGCTTCGGGCGGACGGAACGCAGAAGCCCGAGGCTGATGTGTCCTATGACTTCGGCCGCTTCATGAAGGAAGCAGCCGGCTTGTTCGACGATGAACGGCAGCTGGAGGAGATCGCCGTCGTTTACCCGTATTCGAATGATTTTTCCAGCCGCAAGCTGGCTTATGAAGCGACGACTAGGGCCATGCGCGCGTTGACGTTCGGCATGAACGTCCATCCGCGGGGCATCGGCGAATATCAGCTGGAGGACCTGAAGCGTTATCCGGCCAAGCTGATCATCGTGCCGAGCGCGCATAATTTCGACGATCGCGCGTTTGCCCAGCTCCTTGACTTGGCAAGGGAAGGGAGCACGGTCTTGTGGACCGGCCCGCTTCGCACCGATGCATATTGGGGACCGGCACCGCATCGCCTGCAGCAGGAGATCGGCGAAACCGTCCATGCCAACGTTCTTCGGGAAGAAACGCTGGAGCTGGCGGGAGAGCATTTCGCCGTTTCGTTCGGCGAGCGGAAGATTAACGCGCTGGCGGTGGATCGTCCGGCGGGCCGGTTGGATGGGACGCTGGCACCCGTTACGGTGACCTTGGGCTCGGGACGGTTCATCTGGTGCCCGCTCCCGGTCGAGATGAACGAGCGCTGGGAGCCGATCCAGGCGCTGTACGCGGAAGCTATCCGCTCCGCAGCCGTTTCGCCTGAGCTGGAATGGCCGAAGGGAGGCGAGCTTCCGGGTATTTACGGCCGCAAGCTGACGTTCGGGCAGGGAAGCTTGTACGTCTTCGTCTCCGAGCATGGGGCAAGCGCAGAGGTCGAAGTAAAGGACCCGGCAACCGGAAAGGTCTACGCCTTCGAATTGGAACGGGAGCGGACCGTGATGTTTACGACCGATGCCGGGGGACAAGTGCAGACGGTTTACCGGCCGGAGGAGGTTCGCATCCGACAGAGCCAACCATCTTGAGGCGTGCTCGCCCATGAAAAGGTTGGAAGAGGGTTCTAGCCGTTGATCTGGTTTGTCCAGGTGCGGTGCAGCCATTCTGCAGGATACGCATAGTGGGAGGTTCTTCGGCCGATCGGATCGTGCCGGAGAGCCTTTTTCTTCCATCGGAAATTTCGGCAGGGCTGCTGTGATCAATAAGAATGAATTTAACAGGAAAAGGAAAGGGTGTGCGCCATGGACTACAAGGACGCTGCATGGCCGGTTTCGCGGCGGGTCGAGGACTTGCTGGAGCGGATGACGGTCGAGGAGAAAATCGGGCAGCTGATCCAGCCGTTCGGCTGGAAAGCTTACATAAGAAGCGACGACGGTACGATCAAGCTAACCGAGGAGTTCAAGTCGCAGCTTGCGGAGGGAGGAATCGGTTCCTTGTACGGTACGCTGCGGGCCGATCCCTGGACCGGGGTGACGCTGGCGAACGGATTGTCCCCGCGGGAAGGGGCGGAAGCGGTGAATGCGATCCAGCGTTATGCGATGGAGCACTCGCGGCTGGGGATTCCGATTCTGTTCGGGGAAGAATGCTCTCACGGGCATATGGCAATCGGGGCGACGGTATTTCCCGTACCGCTTACGATCGGCAGCACCTGGAACACGGATCTGTTCCGCAGCATAAGCCGCGCCATTGCCGCCGAGACAAGAGCTCAGGGGGGAGCGGCCACCTATTCGCCGGTGCTGGACGTGGTACGGGATCCCCGGTGGGGCCGTACCGAAGAAACCTTCAGCGAGGACCCCCATTTGGTGGCCGAATTCGCGGTTGCCGCCGTGCAGGGACTGCAAGGCGAGCGCCTGGATTCGCATACCAGCCTGCTGGCTACGCTGAAGCATTTCGCAGGCTACGGCGCTTCCGAAGGAGGACGCAATGGGGCACCCGTTCATATGGGTCTTCGGGAGCTTCACGAGGTCGATCTGCTGCCGTTCCGCAAGGCCGTTGAAGCGGGTGCCTTGTCCGTCATGACGGCCTATAATGAAATCGACGGAGTCCCTTGCACATCCAGCCGGTACCTGCTGCAAGACGTTCTTCGGGAAGCGTGGGGCTTTGACGGCTTCGTCATTACTGATTGCGGAGCAATCCATATGTTGGCATGCGGCCACAATACGGCCGGATCGGGCGTGGAGGCGGCGGCCCAGTCGCTGAAGGCCGGTGTCGACATGGAGATGTCCGGGACCATGTTTCGGGCACATCTTCACCAAGCGCTGGAGCAAGGGCTGATCACTGAAGACGATCTGAATAGGGCAGCCGGACGCGTGTTGGAGCTGAAGTTTCGCCTGGGACTCTTTGATCGGCCTTATGTGGATCCAGCCTGGGCAGAGCAGGTCATAGGCTGCAAGGAGCATATCGCTCTGGCCTACCAGGCGGCGGCTGAAGGCATCGTGCTCCTGAAAAACGAGGGGAACCTGCTACCTCTGGATTCGAGCAGCGGAACCATTGCCGTCATTGGCCCCAACGCCCATGCGCCGTACCATCAGCTTGGCGATTATACCTCCCCCCAGCCGCCGGGGCAGATCGTAACGGTGCTGGACGGCATCCGCCGACGGCTGGGAGACAGCCGCGTGCTGTATGCGCCGGGCTGCCGCATACAAGGCGATTCAAGGGAAGGGTTTCCTCGGGCGCTGGCATGCGCCGAGCAAGCCGACGTCATCGTGATGGTGCTTGGCGGCTCCAGCGCACGGGATTTCGGGGAGGGCACCATCGATCTGAGAACCGGTGCTTCGGTCGTGACCGGGCATGCCGAGAGCGATATGGAATGCGGGGAAGGGATTGACCGCTCGACCCTTACGCTGATGGGCGTGCAGTTGGAGCTGCTGCAGGAGCTCCATAAGCTCGGCAAGCCGGTGATTGTTGTCTATATCAACGGACGGCCGATTACGGAGCCGTGGATCGACGAGCACATCCCTTCCATCGTGGAAGCCTGGTATCCCGGCCAAGAGGGAGGCAGCGCGATTGCGGACATGCTGTTTGGCGATATCAACCCGTCCGGTCGTCTGCCGCTGTCCATTCCGAAGGAGGTTGGCCAGCTGCCGAACTCTTACAATGCCAGACGGACCCGGGGCAAGCGTTACCTGGAGACGGATCTTGCGCCGCGGTATCCGTTCGGCTTCGGCTTAAGCTATACGGAATTCCGTTACGGCCGTCTGACGGTCGAGCCGGCCGTTGTTCCCATAGGCGGCGAAGCCACGGTCCGGATCGACGTGACCAACGCGGGAGCACGGGACGGCGCGGAAGTCGTTCAGCTGTACGTCTCGGATCTGGCCGCCTCCGTTACCCGCCCCGAGAAGGCCTTGAAAGGGTTCCGAAAGGTGTTCCTGAAGGCCGGGGAAACGCAGGAAGTAACGTTCACCATCGGCAGCGAGCAGCTGGAATTGATCGGCCTTGACCTGAAGCCGGTGGTGGAGCCGGGCGAGTTCCGCATTCAGGTCGGTCCCGACTCGACGAGAGGAGAGGTCGCAAGCTTGATGGTGGAAGGCTAACCGGTCCGTCCCTCCCAAACATAAAGAATCTTAACGATACAGGTTCAACCCGGCGAAAGCGGATATCCCGAAGTTGTCGGATGTCCTTGCTTTAGCCGGGATAACCGGTCGTGAACAATCGTGTAACCGTTATGGTCCGTTTTTATTCTGTTCATCGGTTAGGCGAAGCGATCATGGTAACGAAGTGGAGGCAAGCGATGAAGCTGCTGTGGTTCAAATCGATTTACCCAAAAATCGTGGCCGGCTTTTTGTTGGCCATTATGCCGGTTTACGCCGCTGCCCTGTACATGAACGAGTCCGGGCTTGCGAGCGTGGAGCAGGAAATTACCCAATCCTTGAATGCGAGGACTAATTTTTTCATGCGTACGCTGGAACAGGAGCTGCGATCGACGGTGCTGCTGATGAACGATTTGTCGCAGGACTCCGACCTGCAAAAGCTAAGCACCATCGCACCCGCCATGAGCCGTTCCGAATATTTTCAGGCGATCAACCGCCTCCAGGGCAAAATGCGGCTGCTGCAAAGCTCCAATCAATACGTTCAAGAGGCCAAAACGTATATTCCGTTGATTGAGAAAACGATTGAGCAGGTGTCGTACGAAGGAGCCATGCCGCCGGAGCAGATGAAGGCGCTTGAGGAGCATCCCGATCGGGTCATTTTCGAATGGAAGAACAAACTTCTGCTGGGTATGGTATACCCGGAACGATTGCGAAACGGCCATCCGCCTAATTTTGCGATTGCGGCGGAGCTCTCCGTTCCGAAAATGCAAACGGCGCTCCTGCAGCTGGCCACGGGGGACGGGGGCGCCGTTCTCATCGGCGTGGACAATAGCTGGGTCCTGACTCAGGAGGACGGAGGGGGCATCGGTCCGCGGCTGGCCGAACGAATTGATTTGGAAGCGCTAACAAGCACCGAGTTTTCAAAGCTTCCCTACAACACGAAGGTCAAGGCGGATGGGGCCAACTATTGGGTTAGCGTGGAGCGCTCCGCCTTTTTGAATGCCGACCTGGTGGTGTATGTCCCCGAAGCCGAATTCTTAGGCCCGCTCGGGAAATACCGCATGATCTTTTTCGGGCTGTCGGGCTTCTCCCTGCTGGTGGTTATTCTGTTCTCGGGCTGGATCTACAGCCGAATTCATCAGCCGCTTCAGCGGATGGTGAGGGCATTCCGCAACATCGATTTCGACAGTCCCCGGGTGGAGCTGCGCCATAAGCATCATGACGAGTTCCACTATCTGTACGAGCAGTTTAACCATATGGTGAAGCGCCTGCAGGTACTGATCCACGAAGTGTTTGAGCAGAAAATCCGCTCGCAGCGTTCCGAGCTGAAGCAGCTCCAATCCCAGATCAACCCCCATTTTTTATATAACAGCTTCTTTACGCTCCATCAGATGGGAGAGATGGAGGATTACGAGAATATCGTTCGTTTTACGAGGCATTTGGGGGAATATTTCAGGTTCATCACCCGCAACGCTGCCGACGAAGTTTCGTTGAAGGCGGAAGTGGGGCATGCCAAGGCTTACGTGGACATTCAGTCCATCCGTTTCCATAACCGGATATCGGCTTATTGGGATGACATCCCCGGTGATTGGGAGCAACTGGACGTTCCGCTGCTCATTCTTCAGCCCTTAATCGAAAATGCATACGAGCACGGACTTGAGGAGAAGGAGGCGGACGGGCAAATCCGGGTTACCATGGCCGCTGAGCGGCATGTCCTGCATATCATCGTGGAGGATAACGGGGAGACGTTGACGGACGAAAGGCTGCAGAACCTGCAATCCATGATCGCGATTTCGGACGTGAAGGGAGAGATCACCGGTTTATCTAACGTGCACCGACGCCTTCGATTGAAATTCGGGCCTGCTGGCGGATTGACCTTTTCGAGAAGCCGGTTGGGCGGTTTGAGAATCGATATGACACTGCCAAAGCAAGAAAGGAGCGAGATGGATGAAGAGCAGGTACAGGATACTGATCGTGGATGACGAACCTTTTATCGTGAACGGGCTTGCGGAATTGTGCCTTGGCGTGGAATTTCTCGAGCTTGAGGTGTACAAGGCTTATTCCTCTTCGGAAGCCTTGGGCTGGCTTAAACGGGCGAAAATGGACATCGTTTTGTCGGATATCAAAATGCCGGGATTAAACGGCCTTGCCCTGCAAAAGGAAATATCCAGGCAGTGGCCCCATTGCAAAGTGATTTTTTTGACCGGATACGACGACTTTTCTTATATCCAGGAGGCCACCCGGCAAGGAAGCGTCGATTACGTTCTCAAGGCCGAGGGAAAC
>Ga0209784_100417_pt1 | contig 18885 bp, 14 predicted proteins | sample AraplaCvi_mLB_r2_2_FD_184284 | JGI IMG/M metagenome (GOLD analysis project Ga0209784, IMG submission 184284) | Arabidopsis root microbial communities from North Carolina, USA - plate scrape CL_Cvi_mLB_r2 (SPAdes) (version 2) | ecosystem: Host-associated > Plants > Roots > Endosphere | place: USA...
GTTGGCAGCTTCGTACAGTGCGGGGTTGATCCCGGTAAGCGCGGCAAGATAGATAATAGTGCCAAAACCGAATTCCTTCCAGACGTCACTGCCGACAACGAGGAACGGAAACAGCTGGGAATCGGCAAAGAACAGCTTGGGCTGGAATCCGAACAAGGCAGTCAGTTGATTGACGGGTCCGTTATAGGAGAACAGATCGAGTACAATGCCCCCCAGAATAACCCAAGACAAAAAGTGGGGCAGATAGACGATGGTCTGAATCCAGCGTCTGAGAATCATCAGACGCAGCTCATTGAGCATGAGTGCAAACAACAGAGGCGCAATCAGATTGGCGACAATCTTCATGGACGCGATCACAAGCGTATTGCTGAAGACTTCCTGCGTATCCTTCAGCAATAACATATACTTGAAGTGCTCAAGCCCTGCCCAATCCGAGCCCAGGATACCTTTGCCTGGATTAAAATATTGGAATGAAATGATGATGCCGAACATCGGTACGATGCTGAAGACGAACAGCCATAGAAATCCCGGGATCAGCATCAGATAATAATGTTTGGCGAAGCCTTTCATACGCATGACAGCACTCCCTTCCCCGAATCCTGCATCGAGTGTTCCAGAGCTCCTGACGGGAGCCGGGAGCCCTGGCTATGTGGTTCGTAGTATGACCATAAGATCACTGCGCAAGCGCGTCCTTGACCTCCTGGGTAATCTGGTCGCCGCCTTGACGTTTCCAGTTCTCGACGAAGGAGTCGAAAGTCTCCAGTGGAGCCGCACCCATGATGATGCGCAGGAAAGTCTCGTCCTCTAACTTGCGCAGATTCACCCAACGGCTCTCCATTAACGGCGTCTGTTCATACAGAAGACTGGGCACCTCCTCAAAGTCGGTATCAACCAGCGGCCTGCCGCCCACCATGATGGAGTACGCCCGAGTCCATGCTCCCCAGTTCGCTTCAGGGTTCCATGTTGAAAGATCCATAGAATCGTAAGGCTCGTTTTTGATCGTCTTGATGCTTGCGATGTCCGAAGGCAGCAGTTTGTAGGCCTTGTCATTTGCAAAATCTTCGGCGGTTTTATTGCCTGCCAGCACATCACGGAGGGCTTTGACTGTAAATTCAATTTCGTCGGATGGTGCGTATACCACGCGGAGCGGGTAGTAACCAGGACCGCCTTTGCTCGGGTCAAAGGTGTTCTCTTGCTCGTTTTTAAACAAATTGTTTAGCAATTTCATAGGAACTTCCGGATGCTCGTAATCTTTCCGAACCACCACAAACTCAGTAGAAGGTGTAGCAGCATGTGGTCTAAATTCGCCATTTTGATTCAAAGGCAGAGCATAAGCCTGCCAATTGGCTTCGGCATCATTTTTTACGGCATTGGTTAGCGGGCCGTAAGCCATCCACCATGGCGCAAAGAACATTCCGGATTTTCCGGCGATAATGGGCTCATCCGCTTTGTTACGAACACCCATCTCTGGATCAATTAGTCCTTTGGAATACAAATCTCTTAAACTAGCTAACGCCTCACGAGTCTCCGGCAGGATTGAGCCGTATACAGGGCTGCCATCCTCGCCCTCGAGCCAGTATCCAGGGAAGGAGTCATGCGCGGAGAAAATTGCGTCAAAACCGTATAAATTGTTCTTCGACTCAAGGAAGTTCGCATACAGCTTGCCGCCACTTTCCGGTCCGGTGATCCCAATCGTATCACGCTGACCGTTACCATCAGGATCTTTTTCGACGAAAGCACGGGCGACTTCCTCAAGTTCTGCCATCGTGGTTGGCGGTTCAAGGTTCAGCTTATCCAGCCAGTCCTGCCGGATCCACAAGAGGTGAATGCCATCTGCATTGGCTTGCACACCCGGAAGGGCCATGATTTTGCCATCGAATGTTACCGCATCCAAGGCAGCACCGTTGGTGTTTTCAATGATTGTCTTTATATCCGGGGATGCATATTGCTCATACACCTCCGTTAAATCGGCAATTTGGTCGGCTTCGACCAATTGGCGCAGCTCAACGGCATTGACGACCATAGCATCCGGCAAATCGTTACTTGCAATGGCGAGACTAATTCTCTGACGAAGATTCTGGCCGGAGGCAGCGAATTGATGATCGACGTCCACATTAAGCGCTTCCTTAATTTGACGAGTGTATTGATTGTTGAGCGGCGTGTCGCCAGGGGGCAATTCATTATCGGTGGGATCGATTTCAATACTGATGCTGATCTGGACAGGTTCTTCGTAGCGGCCAAATGGATCGGCGGGTTCGCTGGACTCCGCGCTTTTCTCCGGTGCAGCCGGCGTGTTATTCGTTGGATTGCTGCAAGCTGCTAGAACGAGAAAACAGGCCAGAAAAAGCGCTAACGTTTTTGACTTGTTTTTCATAATTACACCCCTTCTTTCAGATGAATGGAATAACTATTCGTATGAACCATTTAACTCTAACACAATGAAACCGCCTACATGGATAGAAGGTGGTTTCCAAATGAGGGGGTCATATGTACAAAAATTCACGGCTGTTGCGGGTGGTTGGACATTTCACCCACTAAGGAGAAGACATTTGTCTACCCGTGATTTTTTCATTTGAACGATAACGGCTTTGGCACCTGATTGATTGAAATCTTTGCTCAATAATCCGTTTTTTTTGTGTTATATTCTAGAAGGATTTTTTCGCCTGTTTCTGATTATGCACGTCATAGACCATATGATTCAAAGAAAGGAGGAGCCATTTTCAATGAGATCTAGGGCCCTGAGAAACGATATGGGGAGCCCGAGTTTACAGAAACTTCACTAAGTAATCGATGGGGATGAAACGATGAAACCGGAAAAGGATTGGAAGTCCCGCCTGAAGCGATTGACCTTGAAAAATCGAATTCTTTTACTGTTTGCCGCAGCAACATTGATCCCTTTCATCTGCACCTGCTATCTTTCATACAACACCATTACATCCATTCTGAATACGAAGCTGCAATCCGGCATTCAAAGCAATTTGAAGCAGGTCCGATTGTCGCTTGAGAACACGCTGAACAATCTGAATCACGTTTCCCAACAACTGACCTTTAAGGGGAATGTCGGCAGGCAGCTTGAGAAGTTTTTGATGGCCAAGCAGCCGTACGACCGGAGTTATCTGACGGATGAAATCAAAAACCAGCTGAATCTAATCACGTTCACCAATCCCAATGTCGGATTAACGCTGTATTATTTACGCGACGATCAGGCCACTCTTTTTGAGAATACAGGCATGAAACAGCCATTCGATATCGATGACCTTCCCATCATAGCAGCGTATTATGGCATTACCTATTTTGGACCGCATATCAGTAATGATCGATTCAACAATCAATATGTGCTTTCCGCCTTGCGAAAAGTTGATTTGCCGGAGAGGGAAGATGCCTATGTCTACATTGAGTCCGGTTTCAAGCTGACGCAGAGCATTCTTGATTTGGATGAAGTCAGCAAGCATACCAATCATTTAATTCTGGACAACAACGGAAGAATTTCATACAGCGAGCTTCAAGATGTCTTTCCTGAAAATTCATTTTTTTCGGACGCACTAGCGCCTTCCCTGGTAACAGGTATTACGTCCGACTATTATTGGTATCGACAAGTCAGCAATCAGGGCTGGAGTGTGGTCTCGCTTATTGCGAAATCCGACTACAACCGCGAGAAAAATCGCTGGATGATGCAGATGCTGGGGCTGGCGCTGTTGTTCGCTGTAGTCAGTCTGACGATTGGCTGGCTTCTATGGAAAATGGTGTACCGGCCGCTGTCGCGCTTTAATAAGGAGATCAAATCGATAGCGGGCAGCAATTTTAATGCGGCTGCCACGCAATCGCGCATCCCGGAATTTGAGATGTTGTTAAACCAATTTCAACATATGAAGGTTCAGATCACGCAGCTGTATTCTGAAGTCAAGGCCAAGGAGAAGCGCAGAGCGGATCTGGAGATCGAGAAGCTTCAGTATCAGATTAATCCGCATTTTCTGATGAATACGCTGGATACCGCGCACTGGCTTGCCGTTATGAACGGTCAGGAGGAGATCGACAGGCTAGTCACTTCGTTGAACAAACTGCTTTATTACAATCTCCGCAAAGGCAACAGTGTCGCGACGATCAGGGATGAAATTGACTCGCTGAAGCAATATCTCATTCTCCAGCAGATTCGATACAATTTTCAGTTCGATGTCAATATTCACGTGGACGACGCATTACTTGAAGTGACGGTTCCTAGATTCATTCTGCAGCCGTTGGTTGAAAACTCGCTGTATCACGGATTAGATGATAACGGCAGAATCGAGGTGGTGGTTAGAAAGAATGACAGACTTGAGATCGAAATTCGAGATAATGGCGGGGGGATCTCTGAGGAAAAGATTGAGGCATTGCTTGAGCAGGAACAGACTGAGCGCCATCGAGTGGGAATGGGAATCGGACTGAATTACGTCAAACGAATGTTAGAATTTCATTACGAAGGGAAAGCGAGTCTTACGGTAACAAGCGAGCTTGGCAAAGGTACCCGCATCATCATTTCGATACAAATCAAGGAGGAGGATTTAACGAAATGATCCATGTTCTCATCGTAGACGACGACAAGCTTGTACGTAAGGGACTGATCTCCTTTTTGCCATGGGAATCGTTCGGAATGAAAGTTGTAGGCGAAGCTGCCAACGGGGAGAAGGCGCTCGATTTTCTGAAAGCGAATCGGGTGGATCTGTTAATGACCGATCTGGCCATGCCGGTGATGTCGGGCATCGAATTAATTCGGGTTGTGCGAAAGCAATATCCGAATATCGCGATCGCCGTGCTGACGCTTCATCAGGATTTTGAATACATCCAGGAAGCACTGCGATTGGGTGCCATTGATTACATTGCCAAGGTAGAGCTTGAAAAGGAACAGTTCGAAGAAGTGTTTCAGCGCATTCACTCGCGCATTGTGGAAGTGAAGCAGAAGGGCAAGAATGAGTCGGATTCGATCGTGGCGGCTTGTTCTTGCGATACGGCCTATGCGCTACTGACGTACCCGGATGAGTCATTAACAAGCAAAATGGTAGCGGATTTCGTTTCATTGGGCTGGACAGCTGAATCGGATGGATCTATTCTGATGTGGCTGACGGATCTTGCCAAGGAGTCTCAGTCTCATGGCAATGACGAAGAAAACCCGTTGCCGCCGCTTCCAGACGGAACGCGCAGCACCGGATGGCATATGGTAAGGCTAAGGCATACAGCCGATTTATCTCCATCCGAGCTGCTTCAACGAATACGGGCCTACCGGAGCAGAGATTTTTTCTACGACTGCGACGGCAATGAGCCCTATCCGATGGAGAAGTCCGTCATGGAGCTGCTGTCGGAACATCCTGAACCGGGAGAAGAAGAGACAGCCAAAGTGAAGGAATTACTACACGCCTTCACATGGGTTCATGACGATGAAGCCTTTGATAAGCTTTGTAGTCGATTGAAAAAACTGCGTATCCCCGTCTCCAAGCTAATGCAATGGATCTATGGATGTATGGTTGACTGGAACCGGCTTTATAGAGCGATACAACCTGATGATATCAAGATGCCTGACACATTTACGTGCTGGCGGGAGGTTGCGGACTGGCTGAAACAATTCAGGGAAAATGGGATAACGCTGTCAGGCAGCCTGCAGCTGAGCCCCGAAGTGAGCGGCAGCATTATGACCGCGGTCAAAATCGTGCACGACGAACTTGAGTTGCCGTTATTCGCTATCGATGTCGCGAAGCGGGTCAATCTGAGCCGAAGCTACTTCTATCAATGTTTCAAAGAAATCGTTGGCTATTCCTTCAATGAATATCTGCGCAAGGTACGGATCGATAAGGCGCGGGAATATCTGGAACAGACGGCCAGGCCAATTGTCTGGATTGCTAAGCAAACCGGATACGAGGATGAGAAATATTTCAGCAGAACTTTTCGAGAGCAGACAGGCATGCTGCCGAGCGAATATAGACAGCGGTATAAGGCGAGGTAGGCACTACTTAGACTCCTAAAATACTAAAATTATTTTGTTACAAACCTTAACTGTGATAAAATGAAATTATCAATAAATGGAAGGGATTGATAATATGAACTTATCGATCTTAGCTCTTATTCTTGTTGGGATAATCACTATCTATGCCATTGCATTTACAATGATAATTAAGCTGCTTGGCCGGAAATTTAAAGACAAATCCAATATGTATTTTCTATATGCATTGATTATCTTGGTTATCCAATCATATCTTATAATTAAGGATTTTTTAGGAAACCAGCCTCTAAGTTCAGTCAATACTTTATTCTTCTTCATGGCGTTTATGCTGATTTTCCAAGGAATAAAACGAAGAAAATCAAATATGTAGCAAGATCAATAAGCCACTTGGAAAGGAACCAGGTGGCTTATTGATGTCGTGTACAATTCATCAGCCTTCTAACACATTTTTCACCACATAAAATAATGGAAATTACAGAAATGGGTCGATTCTCTGATACTATATTCACTACTGCATGATTATATCCAGCTTCGGCAGATAATGATTTAAAAACGACCGATCACAATAAATACAGTGAACACAAAGAAGACAATGTTTACGACTATTTCTCGATGCTCTTTTCGTGCAACATGGAATAGGGCGCCGAGAAGAACGATTGTGGCAAGTCCGGCAGCGGCTATGGGCGTCAATATGGGCGCAATATTCAATGCTTGAGGCAGAATGAGTCCGAATGCCCCTACCAATTCGACAACCCCGATAAAGACAACAAACGCTTTGGGAACATCTTTCACCCATCCCCAAGACGCTCTGGCTCCTTCAAACTGAAACGCCTTTAACCACCCTGAGTAGACAAACCCCAGCGCAGAAAGTCCTTGAATAATCCATAATGCGATATTCATGAATGATGATAACCCCCTTATTACTTATTTAAATTCTCTGAGGTTATAATAGTCTAGTAATCGGGTTCAATGAAGTAGGCACTTTATTTAAACATAGTGAATAAAAAGTTACCTAAGGTACAGGGAAGCGGGGAGTTCAATGAAAGAGTATTGTAAATTTGAATCAGCGCTTGATATTTTGGTGGGGAAATGGAAGCCCGTCATTTTGCTTCAACTGATTTCCAACGGAACTATGAGATTCAGCGAGCTTCAAAAATCGATACCGGGTATAAACAAAAAAATGCTTACCCAACAGTTAAGAGAGCTTGAGTATAACGATATTGTACATCGAGAGGTTTATAACCAAATCCCTCCGAAAGTAGAGTATTCAATTTCCGAGTATGGCAAAGGTTTAAGCTCGGTACTAGAGGCATTGAACAATTGGGGTGCAGCCCATACGGAGCATATGATTACACTGTATGGAGTAGATCGTTCAAGGTATGAAACCGAGTCAACCGATTATAAATAAGGCGGGCAAATGGCGGCTACTTCCAGCTCCACCGGAAAAACCGTGTAGTAAGCACAACAGATACAATCGCAATGCCGATCAAATCAGCGTCATCGAAGCCATATTTCGTAATGGGCTCTTCAGTCCACGTCCCCCGCAACAACTGAATGACGTGGTGGGTGTATTTTTGCTAAAGCAGAACGATAGCTGAATAAAAATGAGAAGGCAGCTGGTCAGAGCGATCAGTTGCCTCTTTATAGTGAACGGATATTTTAGTGTAACATGATATCACATTATGCTCGATTCATCCTAAATGATGTTAATGCTGCAATTTTCGGAAGACACGATAGCTTCTTTGCGCGCATTCGGAGATGGCAATGGGGTGGAAGCCGCTGACATCGGCATATAACGTATCGTTTAGCGGCGAGACCCACTTCTCAGGAAGCGCCGCCGCTCCAAGCGATGCGCCAAGAATGGAACCGACGGTGGCGCCATTGCAATCGGTGTCCCAGCCACCAAGTACGGCTGTCGTAATGCCTTTCTCGAAATCGCCTCCGGAATGAATGAGCGCAGCCGCGCATAATGCAGCATTATTATTGGTATGAACAGGGTGATAGTGCTTAAATGCTTCCCATATTTTACTCACCAAATCTAATGGGTCTTCCGTTTCCTCAGCAATATTGACCGCTAATGCGATATCTTCTGCAAGGCGGCTGTGTTTCGGAATTTCACTCAATCCGATCTCAACAATTCGCTTCATGTCACGTTCAACGAAAGCGGCAGCAATCATGGCCGCGCAAAACATGGCGCCGTAAATACCATTCTTCACATGAGAGAAGGAAGCGTCCCGCCAAGCAAGTTCAGCTGCAAGCTGGGGCTGGCCGGCAGCACCGTATGCATAGCCGTCTACACGGATTTGGGCGCCGATCCATTCGCGGTAGGGATTTAAATAAGAACGACCCCAATGGATATGTTTCTCCCAGTCGTCTGGCTGATCGCCGCTAATATGTGAAGTGACCCGAGCGAAATTAAGATAGGACTGCGCTTCAGCCGTGAATACCTGCCCGAATGACAAATGACGATGCCACAGCTTGCCCACGTCCCAAGAGTTGAAATCGAGCCCGCGTTCCTCAAGCATGAGCAGACCGAGAACGGTATATCGAACATCATCGTCCGTTTCCATAAAGCGAATGTTATCCCGGCAGCTGGCCAAGCTGCTCCACCTTGCTATCTCGATACCGTACTCGGCTTCTGCTGTTGATTCGCCCGGTGTATAGTGGCGAATCGGCCATTGCCCTGCGCCTTCGAACCACAACTTCACATTGTGCCAGCCGGGTCTTCCGCCCGAGCCTTGCATGAAGGAAGGAGCTTCGAGAGGTTTTCCGAGCGCACAACCAGCCGAACGGCCGAGCCAGGCACCATGAAATTTATCCTGCCATTTAAGTTCATCCCAGTTTCCGGATAAGAATCTCGGTCCAACCGGACGTTCGGCGCGAATGGCTTCCAATTCCGACGGCTCGATATACTTGAAATCCGCACGTGGTTCAAGAGCCATTAAAGCCTGGTATACGTCCATTAGCTTTGCTTCGTCTGTGCCGGCTGCTTCCAAACGCTCGGACATCCCCTCAACAGTACAGCCTTCTTCTCCGCGCTGTTTGATCTCATCCCGAACTAATTCCCTCAGTCCAATCCATTTCGTCATCAAGGTTTGCCCTCCTGAAATCCATGTAATCAAAATATGCCTTGATTATAACCAGTCATGACGTCAATGGCTTCTCAAATGATGTAAGCATTATTCTCATTATTTGCTCATTCCGTCATCCCTCTAGATTGCCGATAACGGATCGGAGACAGGCCGACTGTCTCTTTAAAAGCGCGATAAAAGGTTGGCAAGCTCTGAAAGCCGCATTCGAATGCAATATCGGCAACAGCTTTGTCCGTTCCTGCCAATTCCCGCTTGGCAGCCTGAACACGCAGCAAGGAAACATATTGCGAGAAGCGATAACCAGTCGTTTCCAGAAACGCCCGACTCACTCGCGAGACGCTTAAACCAAGTTCCTCAGCCAATTCCCTTAAGCTAACCGGTTCGTGGAAACGATGCTCGACCAAAGCGGCCAGCGATTGCGCCTGGCGAACAGAATGTACCATATGATGACGCTCATCATCGGTCAGCAAACCGTCGTAATGTCGAAGAAGACGGCCGCACAGCTGAATGAGCGCGCTTTTGGCCATTGCCAGATAACCTGGGGACTTATCCCGCAGTTCTTCCGCTATAGCCAGCACCCAAGGCGTGAGCTGTTTGGCGAGCGGCGAGCCGCCCATAATATGATTGCAAAAATGAGTGGAGCGATAGGAGAATGGCAGCAGAAGACCGGGCTCCTCCGCTAGCAGCAGCGCGGGATCAAAATTAATAAAAAGATAGCGGCTCGGGTCATCGGGGGCAGATTGGGCAATATGCCGTTCATCATTGTTGACCAGAAATAAGTCGCCAGGTTTTGCTGCATATTGTTTGTTGCCAAAGAAAAAGTAGCCTTTGCCTGTTAAACAGAGTCCGATCTCCAGACTTGCGTGCACATGAGGCGGCTGCCGATCAGTTGCAGGGGTCCATTCGAAAGCATTGATAGCAATGGGATGGTCATAGGCAATATGAAGTCTCGTTATGTCCAACGCCTCCAGACAATCATGAATTTATATGCTAAGTATATAGACAAGGGATGCCTTCAACCAGATCCTGTTATTTACTTTCATACATACATTCTGAGGTGTTTTTAAATGAAAAGTAAAAAACGCTGCCGTTGTATAAGCGAATCACGGGAATTATTCACTTTTTGCCTGGTGTCAAGAGGTGTATACGAAAGTAAAGACTAGTATATAGAACAGCGGGGGGCTTCTTTCTATACTGGAATTATGAAAGACTGCAATACAATTTGCAGAAAACTAAACGAAATATACCGGAGGGGTTAAATTTGAAGAGAAAAAAGGCACTTGCCATGATCTCCTTGACGCTTGCGTTGGCGGTTTCAGGCTGCGGCTTCAAAACGTCGTCTGAGCCAAGTCCACCTGGAAATTCCAAGGAACCGACCGAAATAGCAGGCACAGGAAACAGCAATGATGTCATTGAGGTTTCAACGGTTTCGCCAAGCGATCCTTACTTGAAATTTGACGAAGGGGAAAGTTTCGACAAAAACTCTGTATATGATGCTTATGAAAAAGATATCGGTGTCAAAATTACAAACAAATGGATTGCCGATATAAGCCAATTTAAGGAAAAGGTGAAAATCGCGATTGCATCCAATGATATTCCGGATTTCATGCTTGTCAATGCTACACAGCTTAAAGAGTTAACCGAAGCGGATATGATTATGGATTTGACAGAGATTTATGATCAGCATGCAACGGAAGAAACGAAAAAGTTTCTGACCATGGACGGCGGCATGCAAATGAAAACAGCGATGATCGATGGGAAAATGATGGGCATTCCGAGCTCATACAATCCATTCAACTATCAGTACTTGTTCGTTCGTACGGACTGGCTGAAAGAACTGAACCTGCCTGAGCCTAAAACGATGGATGATTTCATTAAAATTGCCGAAGCGTTCAAAGCGAAGAATCCTGGCGGTACAAAACAAGCTTACGGTATTGCGGTCAGCAAGAATCCATTTAGCATAGAGACAGGCGTTACCGGTCTGAGAGCGTTCTTGAACGGCTACCATGCTTATGAAAACATCTGGATGGAAGACGGGAACGGCGGTTTGATGAACAGTGATATTCAGCCTGAGATGAAGCAGGCTCTTGCAGCGCTGCAAGACATGTTCAAAAAAGGGTTGATTGATCCTGAGTTTGCCGTTAAAGATACGGAAAAAGCCGCTGAGCTCATCTACGACGGCAGCATCGGCATGGTATTCGGCGCTTCCTGGACACCGGCGCAGCTTGTGCAGGGCGCTGTGAAAGACGGCAAGGTTGTTCAAGAATGGGGAGCGTTCCCGATCCCTTCAATCGATAACAAGCTTACTTTGAATCAAATCGGCCTTGGCGTTGACGAGTACTATGTTATTTCTAAGCAAGCCAAGCATCCTGAAGGCGCAATCCGTTTGCTGAACCAATGGATCATTGTTAACAATCATCCGACAGAAGAGCAGAAGGTATACACCAGAGGTAAAGACCGTGTGGAAAAAGGCAACAATTACTGGCTGCTTAACCCGCTTCGTGTAGGCAAACAGTTTGACAATAACGGAGAAATCCTGCCTAAAGCCATTGAAAACAAAGACGAAAGCATCCTTGAAACAGAAGACCAAAAAACGCGTTATGCGCGCGCTATGCAATACGTTGAAGGCGATACAAGCATGTGGTGGGAATATTTAATCTCCGGTCCTAATGGAGCCTTGTCGTATATTCCGGAAATTCAAAAGAACAAGCAATACCTGCAAAACAAGTTCTACGGAGCACCTACTCCAGCAATGGCAGACCGTCAAGAAATTTTAACGAAGAAACGTGATGAAATATTCATCAAGATCATGATGAACCAAGTATCCGTAGACGAATTCGACAAATTCGTTGAAGAGTGGAAGAAGCTTGGCGGCGATGAAATCACGAAAGAAGTTAACGAGTGGTATAAATCGCTTCAATAGAATCTGTGGCGGAGGGAGGGGTTGATTCTATGCAATCCCTCCTTTTTTTAAGAACAATTAGGTTCTTGAGTAAAAATGCACAGCATGAAAAGTGAATCAGCGAGGTGAAGATATGAATAGTCTGACGCGCATATGGAAGAAGGAATGGCCGCTTCATTTGATGCTGCTACCGGGTTTGGCTTTTATTGTTATTTTTAGTTACATTCCTATGACAGGAATCCTAATGGCTTTTCAAAAATATGTGCCGAACAAAGGCTTGCTCGGCTCCCCGTTTATCGGATGGAGGAACTTCGAATTATTAATGGATTATCCGGATGTCGGCCGTATTTTCTTTAACACGGTATATATCGCTGTTATGAAAATCGTTGCCGGTTTGTTCGTGCCGATCACTATTGCTATTTTGCTTAATGAATTGCGAAGAGAATGGATGAAAAGAACATTCCAAACCCTGGTCTATCTGCCCCATTTCTTATCATGGGTACTGCTGAGCGGTATTTTGGTCGATATTTTGTCTCCTTCCTCCGGCATATTGAACCAGCTGCTTGGATGGTTCGGCATCAAGCCGATTTTCTTTCTTGGCGATAATAACTGGTTTCCTTATGTCATGGTCATCTCCGATGTTTGGAAAGAATTTGGATTTGGCACTATTGTTTATTTGGCAGCGCTAACAGGGATTAACCCTACGTTATATGAAGCCGCTGAAATCGATGGCGCGGGCCGCTGGAAACAAACCCTGCACGTGATGCTGCCGGGCATGATGCCGATCATCGTTCTGATGCTTACGCTTAATATCGGCAATGTGCTGAATGCCGGATTTGATCAAATATTTAATCTGTACAGCGCGCCGGTTTATGAAAGTGCTGATATCATTGATACTTTCGTGTACCGCATGGGGATCCAGCAAGCCCAGTTCGGATTTGCCACAGCTGTCGGCTTATTGAAATCCGTCGTATCTTTTATTTTCATTTCCGTATCCTACGTACTCGCCTACCGACTAGCGAATTACCGTATTTTCTAGTAGTAGAAAAGTCGGTGATTCAGAAAGGAGACAGACCGTGATCATGAAACCGTCATTCGGAAGAAGGGCTTTTCTAGTTTGCAATCTCATCTTTCTTGCGTTTATATCTTTTTTATGCTTAATGCCAATCATTCATATTTTGGCGATTTCCTTTAGCTCGGGCTCGGCGGCGGCAGCCGGCAAAGTTGCGCTGTGGCCTGTAGAATTTACAACGGCGGCTTATGATAACGTGTTCGGCAAGCCTGAATATGTAAGAGCCTTCGGCATTTCAATTCAACGGGTTATTGTAGGGACGGCATTAAGCATGCTGTTAACGATTGTTACGGCTTATCCTTTATCCAAGGACCGCAATACGTTTCGCCTAAGAACCGTTTATGCCTGGATTTTCGTCTTTACGATTTTGTTCAATGGCGGACTTATTCCTACCTATTTAACAATTAAAAGCTTGGGACTTATTGATTCTCTCGGAGCCCTGGTGTTTCCTATGGCGATTAACGTGTTTAACGTCATCCTGCTATTGAACTTTTACCGCAATCTGCCTAGGGAGCTTGAGGATGCTTCACGGATTGACGGAGCCGGGCATTTTGCAACGCTTTGGAAAATATATGTTCCGCTATCGTTGCCCGCACTGGCGACAACGGGGCTGTTTACGATGGTTGGGCATTGGAATAGCTGGTTCGATGGCATGCTTTATATGAATCACCCGGAAAATTATCCGCTGCAAACCTTCTTGCAAACCGTTATTATTAAGATGGATTTCCGATTTCTTAAATCAGAAAATGTGGAACTCATGCTCCAGCTGTCTGACCGTACAAGCAGGGCGGCACAAATCTTCGTAGCGGCTTTCCCGATTCTTATTGTCTATCCATTCTTGCAGCGGTTTTTCATCAAAGGCATTGTAATGGGAAGTGTAAAAGAATAATCAGGAAGGTCGTAGATCTCAGGCACAGGAGAACAAACGATGAAAAGTATATTCTTTTTACAGGATTCCTCTATATTTAGAAAAATAATGGCTGCCTTTTTGGCGGCCTTACTGCCGCTTATGGCGATTACCTGGATGATCAATGAGCAAGGGGCCAATCATATCCGCAGTGAAATCTCCGCTTCGATTTTGAATACGACAAGTTTTTATTTAGATTCCCTCGATCAGGAAGCAGACCGGATCAGCCGTTATCTACCTAACTATGTCATGGACAGGGATTTAATGGAGGTGGCGGCAACAGGTGAACAGATGAGCTCTTATGACCGGTCGCATAAAATATTGGATATTCAGCACCGCCTGGATTTAATGAAAAATTCCAGTCCATTTATTCGCGAGGCGAAAGCGTACATTCCGCTGATCGAGCGCACGGTGCTGAGCAACAGCTTTGAAACCATGCTAAATACGGAAGAATATGAAGCGATGCAGTCAGACAAGAAGCTTTACACGGAGCCCTTTATTTATTGGCAGGACCGGCTGTTTATTACGATGCAGTACCCCGCTGGCAAAAAAGACCCGCTTTATGTGGTAGGCGTTGAGCTCTCAACCGGCAAAATGAAAGAAACATTAGCACTAATCGGCAATAGCAGGGGCGGCCAGACTGTATTGTTTAATCTGGAGCGCGGCTGGGATATCCATAGCGGCTCCGACCTTGAATTGCATGATCTGATGAAGCAGCTGGCTTATGAAAAGCAGGGAGGGGAAGTGGATGAAGGCTATGATACGATCCATTATAAAAATAAGCGGTATCTAACCGTATTCAAGTATTCCAGCCTATGGAATTCATACGTGGTAACGAGCATACCGGAAGAGATGATTCTCGGTTCGCTGCAGGTTTATAAAGCTTTGTTTTGGTGGGCATGCGCGCTTGCTGTTTTTATTTTCTTATTCTTTACTTATTTTTTAATCCGGTTAATATACCGTCCATTGATCAAGCTGGTGCGTTCCTTCCGCCGCATGCAGCAAAACGAGCTGGAGCCGATCTTGATCGATCGCAGGAAGGATGAGTTCGGCTATTTATACCAGGCTTTTAACGATACCGTGAAATCTTTGAAAACACTGATTGAGGAAAATTATGAGCAGCAAATTCGCAATCAGCGTTCGGAGCTGAAACGGTTGCAATCGCAAATTAATCCTCATTTTTTATATAATTGCTTCTTTGTGCTTTGCCGTTTGATTAAATCCGATAGCCAGAGGGAAAAAGCTTACCAGTTCTGTTTATACATTGGGCAATATTTTCAGTTCATTACCCGCCATCATGATGACGACATCCCGCTGGAGATGGAGCTTGAGCATTCCCGTACTTACGTGGAGATGCAGTCGATCTGTTACGGCGATCGAATCCAAGTGCTGTTTGAGGTCGAGGCCCAGCCGATTCAAGTCCCCCGATTGATTTTGCAGCCTATTGTTGAAAATGCTTACAAATACGCCCTCGGCAATATGATCGGCACGGGCGAGCTATGGGTGCACAGTAAGCTGCGAAATGATGCTTATTACATTTATGTAGAAGATAATGGCGAGTTCATTACGGACGAGGAGATCGAAGCGCTTGATAAGAGGCTGCGTTATTCAACGAACCAGATGGAGGAGACAACCGGCCTGCTTAATGTGCATCGCAGAATTCGTCTTCATTATGGAGAAGAGTATGGCATTACCGTATCACGCTCTGAGCTTGGCGGGCTTCAAGCTATTATTAAACTGGGCATGAACTAAGGAGGAATCGCCATGTACAGGCTTTTAATCGTGGATGATTTGCCGATCATTGTAGATGGTCTTTTGGAGTTGTTCGAGAGAACGGAGCATTTGGAGCTTGAGGTCATGAAGGCCTATTCCGGTGAAGAGGCGCTTGAGGTGCTGTCCCATCACCGGATGGATATTGTGATTTCGGACATTAAGATGTCTGGCATAGAGGGTATTGAGCTGCTGCAGGAAATCAAATCGCAATGGCCAGCGTGCAAAGTTATTTTATTAACAGGGTTCGATGATTTTCACTATGCGAAGAGCGCCCTTACGTTTGGTGCCTTTGATTATTTGCTGAAAGTAGAAAGCGACGAGAAGATCATTCATACCGTTGAACGGGCGATAGAGGAGATTGAAGAGGAACAAGGTAAGGCGCAAATGATCCTGCGTGCCCAATCCAAAATGAGAATCGCGATGCCTTCCTTGCAGAAGGAATATATTTGGGGTTTATTACAAGGCAAGACGTTGACGGGGCAACAGCTTCGGAACGCTTTTGCGGAAATGGACATTCCGCTCGACGCATCGCTGCCTGTCTATTTGCTGATTGGCCGGATTGATGCCTGGAAGGAAATGTTCACGGCCCCGGACAAGGCTTTGCTCGCTTACGCATTTCAAAATATCGGCGATGAGTATTTATCCGCCCATGTGCGCTGTTTCTCCGTCGTATTTGATATGAACAAAATGGTATGGATCTTTCAGCCTAAAGCCGGTCCGGAGATAACGGCGGATACCCGTACGATGGAATGGACCAGGGCATACCGCTATGTGAGCGGCAATTTGGAGACGATCCAGGCGACCAGCAAAAGGCTGCTGAACCTCTCCGTATCTTTTCTTATTGGCAGCGAGGTTGTCCCATGGAATCGGCTGTCGGATCGTTTTCATGCGATGAAATACGGTCTTATGCAAGGCCATGGCTTGTTCCATGAGGTCATCATGACCGATCAAGATTTTCAGAAGTCCGAAGAAAAAGAGAAGGCGAAAAGCTATCATGACAGCTTTTTTCACGCTCGCGTACAGCTGCTGATGAGCTGTCTTGAAAATAATCACCGCGAGCAGTTTAATCATCTGTTTATTGAATTGACAGACATCTGGAACGAGCCGGATACTCCTTATGAGCGCAAGGTTGAATTGTACCATTTCCTATCTGCGGTATTTCTGGCGCATTTGCACAAAAATAAAGATATGCGAGACTATATGAACACCCAGATTAATTTGGATATGCTGTTCCGCCAGGAGGAGACTGCTTCATGGACGGAACTGATTCCATACTATTGGCAAATTGCGGACTGCTTTTTTGAATGGAATGCGCTTCGAGGGACAGAGCTGCCGGCTGAGGTCGTCAATAAGGTGCATCGTTATATAGAGGAACATATTGCGGATGATATATCCCTAACCGCGATCGGGGATTATGTCAGCTTGAATCCATCCTATCTCTCAAGGCTATACAAACAGATCACGGGAATCGGTCTCTCTAAATACGTAAATGATTACCGCAATGTCATAGCAAAGGACATGCTGCTCAATACATCCATGAAGGTCAATGAAATTGCCGCCAAGCTCGGCTACAATTCAGCTCTTGCCTTTATCCGCTTCTTTAAGAAGCAAAATGATATGACGCCGCAGGATTTTCGGACGGCCCGCACCGAAACCATGCAGCAAGGTCAATAAATGTATATGGAATGTAAGCAATGATCTATTTTGATGCGCGGAGTCACCCCTTACAATGAAATTAGGATGCAACTGTACATGCAAGGGGGACTAACATTGAGAACATTAACGGCTGTACTATTAGGCGCAGGCAGTAGAGGCAGATACATCTATGGACCATATGCGGAGAAATTTCCGAATGAGCTGAAGTTTGTTGCCGTAGCCGAGCCGGATGATGAACGGAGACAACGTTTTGCAGAGATTCATCAAATCGCTGAAGAGCATGTTTATCATTCTTGGGAACAAGCATTCGAGCAGGGAAAAATAGCCGACGTGATGATCATTTGCACGCTTGATCGAATGCATTATATACCGACAATGAAAGCGTTGGAGCTTGGCTACCATGTCATGCTGGAGAAGCCGATGTCACCGAATGCGCGGGAATGCATCGAACTGGAGCAAGCGTCCCTTAAGTTTAAGCGTTTGCTGGTGGTCACGCATGTGCTTCGCTATTCCCCGTTCTGGTCGGGCATCAAAAAATGCATCGAGGATGGGGAGTTGGGTGCCATCGGCACCATTCAGCTGACAGAGAACGTAGGCTATCACCATATGGTTCATAGCTACGTACGCGGCAATTGGCGCAATTCCGAGGAAACAAGCCCGATGATTCTGGCCAAATCCTGCCATGACCTGGACCTCATCTCCTGGTTGATGGATGAGCCGTGCACAGCGGTCAGTTCCTTTGGCTCATTGCTTCATTTTAAAGCCGAGAACGCGCCGGAGGGTGCAACAGACCGCTGCATCGATAGTTGCGAGGCGGAAAGGGAATGCGCCTTTTCAGCGATTAAAATGTATTTGGAGCAACCTGCCGATCATTGGGCGCGCTATATGACGCAAGATTTATCACAGGAAGGCATTATCCGGGCGCTCAAGGAAGGACCGTTCGGCCGCTGCGTCTATCGCTGCGATAACAATGTTGTCGACCATCAGGTCGTCAATATGGAATTTGCCAGCGGCGCTAATGCTAACTTTATTATGTCGGGTCTAACCCAAAGCGGTACTCGCCGTGTGCAGATTATGGGTACGCAGGGAGAGATCATGGGCGACATGGATAAGGGCTCATTTACGCTGTATCGCTATGCGACGGGCGAAGAGATTGAAATTAAATGCAGCGTTCAGGGCGACGGCCACGGCGGAGGGGATGAGCGCATGGTGAGCTCCTTCCTTAAAAATGTACATAAGTTCGACCGCAATCCATCTCAAGGCCTTACATCGGCTACCGCTTCCTTGCAAAGCCATTTGATTGCCTTCGCTTCCGAACGATCTCGTCTGCAGCAGGGCAGAAGCATCAAGCTGACCGAGATGTATCAGAAGGAAGAGGCGGGCGTTTGATTGTACACAACTGCAAAACGATGTGGGATAGGCAATATGAAACGAAAATCACTTGCTGCGCCGTTTTTGAAAGAGCCATAACACGGACGAGAGCAGGATTAGGGCCAGAAGAATTATGATGTCGTT
>Ga0209784_100421_pt1 | contig 18627 bp, 18 predicted proteins | sample AraplaCvi_mLB_r2_2_FD_184284 | JGI IMG/M metagenome (GOLD analysis project Ga0209784, IMG submission 184284) | Arabidopsis root microbial communities from North Carolina, USA - plate scrape CL_Cvi_mLB_r2 (SPAdes) (version 2) | ecosystem: Host-associated > Plants > Roots > Endosphere | place: USA...
AAGTTCTTGTCCTTAGAACAAATTAGGCGGCCAGTGGACGTAAATTAACAAGGCTGGTCATGTCTATCTGATTAAAAGTATTACTTACTAAGTTGTGCGCAATAACTACGTGGAAGAGGGCAATGTCGCCAGCAATGAATTCAGCCCCAGCATGGCTCATAATAATATGAATAGTTGTCTTCTTTCTTCGCGGAAATCGCAGAGTGTAGTGTCAAAGTCAGATGTTCGGTCAGAAAATTTATTTTTAGAATGAACAGGTTCGCAATTGATAAGAATCTTATTCCTTCTATAGGATGTATAATTTATTCATTGCAGTTAGAAGTCAATTTAGAAGGAAAGGAAGGGAATGGGGACATGATTATTAAAGCAGCCCAACTTACGATTCTAGTGAAAGATCAGGAGGAAGCCAAACAATTTTACACGGAAAGACTTGGTTTTGAGGTATGCTCGGATATGGAATTTGGACAGGGATCGCGATATCTGACGGTCGCTCCGAGAGAGGAGAATGAAACCTTATTTGAGCTGGTAAAGGCGGACACACCGGAGCAAATCGCTCTGATAGGTAAACAGAGTGCTGAACAAGTCCTAATCATGTTTGAAACAGATGACATCGAAAGAGACTATAATGAAATGAAAGAAGGCGGCGTCGTGTTTAACGGAGAACCAGTTCCAGTTCCAGGAGGAAAAGGAGTCGGTTTTGAGGATTTGTATGGTAATCAATTTGACTTGTTTCAACCTGAGTAATGGATACAGTTAAATGATATGTGTCAATATAGTAACATTAGAGGCCGCAGATTTGGTATTATCCCCTTTTAGTAGACAAGAGAAAAAAGGCATCTGTTAAGATGGACTTAATCTTGCCTAACGAAGGGGATTTTTTTCGTGGCTAAAAAAGGACAAACCTACCGGTGGTACTCCTTAGAGTTAAAATTGGAGGCGGCCCGGCTGGTCAATGAAGAACATATGAGTATACGTGAAGTAGCGAAACGTTTGGGTATTCAAATTAAATCTCAAGTACAAGTATGTAACCGTAAACTGAAACAACTCGGCATGTTAGGCAGTCACTCTAGACGAGGAAATTGCCTGGACAATGCCTGTATCGAGTCGTTCTTCTCCCATTTAAAGACCGAGAAAATATACTTGAACGAGGCAGCAAACAAAGCGGAGGTTGAACAAGCAAGTGAATGAATACATTCTGTTCTATAACCAGAACCGATTCCAGAATAAATTAAACGACCGTTCCCCGGTAGAATACCGGGAAACGGTCGCAGCTTAAATCATGTCTTTTTTGTACTGTCTACTTGACAGGGTTATGACCAAAATAGCGGTTTTTTAGTTTTAAGGGAACAAGATCTTGTCACAAACTGAGAACACCTTTAGAAAGAAGAACTAAAGCGTTTGTCAATCTTTCCTCTGAATAACTCATAATGTAAAACGAGGCGTTACGAGGAATCTTTAATCACATTGCCGACAGAAAATAACTGTAGCCTTTCTTAAATGGATTCTGAAGTTGTAAGGCTACTACTCAACTAACGGGAAACGTTAGTTCAAATCAGTATTGGAGCAGTTTGCCGTATCTATAAAGAATAAGATTCCGGGGAGGTCAAAATATATTACGAGGCGGCGGATACGCTGGAATGTCTGGCAACGGCAGATGTACACGATTTAGTGCAGCTATGTCTTGAAGGCAAATAACCAGACGAGAGAAGAGTGTGGACAACATTAATCAACTTTTTTCACGCTATTATTACTTTATTTGTAGTGATCAACATAAACATTCTATAGAAGAAAATTGTTTCTACAGGAGGTTTCCATGGATCAAAACGACCAAAGTCGTCAACTAGACCAAATAAAGCAAATGCAACAAATGTTTAAGGCGAATATGATAACTCAACCTTATCCTATGTACCCTAACTATGGGAAAATCACGCGCTACGAAGAAATTCCGATAAGTTTGCCTGTACAGCGCCAGCTCCGCCATCCCGGCGTGGAAAAATTAATGGTACCCCTTCCGATTATCGAAAATCCGAATTATAAGGGGAGCGGAAAGCTAACAGGAAAAGTTGCACTTATTACAGGAGGTGACAGTGGGATTGGTGCAGCAGTTGCCATTGCGTTTGCTAAAGAAGGTGCAGATGTTGCTATTTCATACTTAGATGAACATGAGGATGCAAATAGAACAAAAATGAGGATTGAACAACTCGGACAACGTTGTATTCTAATGCCCGGTGACTTGCGAGACAAACAACAGTGTATCTCCATTGTAGAACAAACAGTAAATACGTTTGGACGTCTCGATATTCTTTGTAACCACGTGGGTATTCAATTCCAACAGCTAAGTCTGCTTGACATTACCGATGAGCAATTCGATGACACCTTCAAAATAAATATATACTCTCATTTTTACACAACAAGAGCAGCGCTTCCTCATTTAAAACCAGGCAGCTCAATCATAGGCACTTCTTCAGTAGTGACGTATGTGGGTGAGCAGCAAATGATTGATTATACGGCCACAAAAGGCGCAATCGTTGGTTGGACACGTGCTCTGGCAAAAAATGTCGTGAAACAAGGAATCCGAGTCAATGCCGTCGCCCCCGGCCGAATTTGGACTCCACTTATTTCCGCAAGTTTCTCGTCAGATCAAGTCGCTGTGTATGGAGCATTTAATCCAATGGAACGAGTTGCCCATCCATTTGAACTCGCACCAACCTTTGTCTATCTTGCTTCTGATGATTCTCGTTTTGTTACTGGTCAAGTTCTTCATGTTGATGGGGGAGAATCCACACATTCCTAATGGAAGGGGGTTACCATTTTGAGATATGAGTTTAATCCAGAAGTAAAGCTATTGCTTGCAAACCATTCAAATGAAAAAGTAAAGATGGTCTATATAGAGAATTCCTGGCCCATGTCAAAAATAGGACTGAGACCACCATACTATTGCTACCCAAGGTACGAGCTGAATTATCCAATAATCTAAATCATATCAGACAAAAAGACTTAGATTTCACCCCATTTGAAGGAAATTATGATTAAAAATTACGGAGGGTACACTTTTATGGATTTGACATAAAGATTGATCGAAAGTCCACCTGAATTCCCATGTGTATCGCAAATTAAAAGAATCCATTTTGAAAAAGATTAATCAAACTGGATTCTTTTCTTGTGATTTACTATACAGTTTTCATAGACTTGACGTCTGTCGGGAGACAAAAACATAGTCCCATTGAAAGTCGCTAATTTAGCGGCTTTTTTGTTTTATCGGTACAAGTTCTTGTTCCCGAGTCGAGGACAAGAACTTGTACCTATTGCCGTATAGGACAAGAATATGAACCGATTGCCGTTGATAAGCTTTGAACTATTAATTAAATTTATTAAGCTAACAGGCAGGGGAGTTTATAGATTTCGCGAATACTCTGCATATGAAGTTATTTACGAAGTTCCTAGATAAAACGTTAGGTGAAATGACCAGAAGCTTGAAAGGAGAAATCAATGAAGTATTCAACAATTGTATTAGATCTAGATGGAACTTTTCTAGATTCTGAAAAGAGAGTATCGGAAAGAAATTTTAGAGCTGTTGTGAAATGCCACCAGCTAGGAATGAAAATAATCTTTGCCACGGCACGACCTCCTAGATCTGTAAATCAGTTTATACCAGAAGACCTAAGAAGTATAGGCTCCTTCATTTACTACAATGGAGCTCTTATTACATGCCCACTAACAGGTATAAATCATCATGAGCCGATTAATTCAATGCTTACTGCAGAACTATTAGACTACTGCTTAAGTTGTAATCCAGGGCTGGATATAAATCTAGAAGTGAAAGATAAGTGGATGAGCTTAAAGGAATACGAGTATTCATCGATTACTAAGGTTAAAGAGCTTCCAGAAATTAAATCATTGAATGAACTTAAAAATCAAGAAGCAACTAAAGTTCTTTTTTTCGGGAAGATAGATATTGAATCTTTGAAAGAAAGGTATTCAAATAAATTGAATATAGTGATCACTGATAATGGAGAACTTGTTCAGATAACTTCAGATAAGGCCTCCAAAGAAAAAGCAGTAACGTTATTATGTGGGAGTCTAGGAGTGCCTCTCGAGAAGGTAATTGTATTTGGTGACGATTATAATGATACTGGGTTATTTAGAATCTGTGGTTGGTCTGTCGCAATGGGTAATGCTGTAGGCCATCTAAAAGAGATGTCAAAAGAAATCACAGATACAAATGATAATGATGGGGTTGCTAAAGTACTGGAAAGAATTTTGTGAGCAACTCAAGGTCACATCACCTAACAAAGTATTCACGCTGCGTCGCTATCGCTCCTAGGTCCGGCCGGAACAGGAAGAAGAGGTTTCGAAGAAGATGATTCAGTAGCAATGAAGCTTATTCACCCGGACAACCTTTCACTGCCTAATCGCGTCGCGGCCACTCCCGATGGTCGTTTAAGGCAGTGAAAGGTTCGTGAATACAAGAACGTTAGCTGAAATACGATGTTCTATGATTGGGGAGGATCAATGAAGGAAGGCCATGAAAACAACAAAATTGATGTGTATCAGGCAACTGAGGCTGATAGTCATATTATACTTGATCTTTGGAAAGGGTCTGCAAGATGGATCCAATCTAAAGGGATTAATCAATGGAATCCTTCTCATTTTAATATTAATCAAGTCTATGAATGCTTCAATAACGGAATTGAATTTTATTTAGCACAGTTGAACGAAGAAGTTGTAGGAACATTATATATCTGTTGGTCTAATCCAGTTCCATGGGGAGAACTCGATAATAATGAATCGGGATACATACATAGGTTTGCAGTAAGTAGAAATCATACTGGAAATGGAATAGGTAAACAATTATTAAATTGGGCTGAAAAATATATTAAGGATAAAGGTAAAACCTTTATAAGACTCGATTGTATGGCCGAAAATGCAAGATTAAATCAATATTATCTTGAAGTAGGATATAAACATATAAGATTCTTAAATTGGAGAAATGGGTGGAAGATTAATTTATATGAGAAGAGCAAATGTGAGGGTATTTCAAGTACACTTCAGCTAACATCATTTCCACGCATCGGAGCCTGACTGCTCCTCGGTCCGCCCGAAGTGGAATGGCAGGGAAGTGGAATCAGGCGGACACATTCGCACCGACTAACCGCATCGCGGTCGGCTCCTGACGGAGCCTTAAGTCGGTAGGACGTCGTAGATACAGCAACGTTAGCCGAAAGAAGTTCTTAGTTTGGGAGGAGTCTATATGATATTAGAAAAAGTTATAAATAGAATTGCAATACAAAGTGAATATAAGGATTTTGTTGATAAGTATATAAACCATATACTTACCGAATATAAAGGTAAGATTCATAGCATTTATATGTGTGGCTCGATTCCAAAAGGAACTGCTAAACCTTTTAAGTCAGATGCAGACTTTACTATTGTATGTGTAAATCCCAAAGATATTGATTACGAAAGATTGTCAAATATTAAAGACAGGCTTTTGGAAGAATATCCAATAGTAACTAAGATTGATACGATAATTTGCTCGATTGACGATGTATTAAGTAAACCGAATGAGTGGGGTTTTTGGGTTAAGATCATTTGTGTTTGCATGTATGGTCATGACATTGGTGAAAAAGTACCACCGATCATGATTTCTCCAGAGTTCATTCTAGACTTAAATACAGAGACCAAGGAAGAAGTAGATCGTGTACGTCGTTCACTTTCTACTGCTAGTGATCACACGATGAAAATTAGATATATTAAAGGGTATTCGAAGAGATTAATTCGTGCATTATACTCTTTGGTTTTAACAGATACAGGTGTATGGCAAGATGACATTATTGAGATGAAGAATGCCATAATAAACTATTGTGAGATTGACTCCGCTTTAGTTGAGTATCTGTTTGCTTGTTACTTGGATAGTGATGTACTTGTTGAAGAGTTTCTGGGAATTGCAAATGAAGTATATAGCTATTTTGAGAACGCCTTAAATACAATGGCTGCTTCCAGAACTTCCCTCGGCTAACACCATATTAACGCTCGGGGCCACTCTCTAGAAGCGAGTGACCCCATCCAGCCGCCTAAGCCCGTCGGGACGTCACTGCATTAGGTGTTCGGCAAGCCTCACAACTATAAGCAGCGACTACGACCTGTCTTTGAAGATTTGCCAAATGGAAAGTCAAACATACTTAGAGTCTAAAACACTATACCGCTGAACTAACACTTGAAGTTAAAAGTAATTTACTTTAGTGGACCACCACAAATATAGGTAATCATCGTCTAAAATATGGAACTATTTCAAAAAATAAAAGGGGATACGAAATGTCAAAAAAACCAGTCGGAGCTGCAGCTGTAATTATGGATTCAGAAGGGCGAATTCTTCTAGTAAAACATAATTACGGAAAATACAATTGGGAACTACCAGGTGGGTTATCAGAGCTTAATGAGTCCGCAGAGGATACTGCAAAGCGAGAAGTGTTTGAAGAAACTGGTCTTGAAGTTACCGTAGGTCGTTTAACTGGCGTGTATTATGAACTCACTCACGATATGCATCATTTTGCATTCATATGTAAGGTAGTCGATAATCAAATACCACAGCCTGATGCTGCGGAGGTAACAGAATGTAAATATTACAACGTAGATGATTTGCCTAGACCGATTAGTGACTTCACAATAGCACGTATACAGGAAGCTTTGAATACTGACAGTAATCAATTATTCCACATCATCGGACCAAGGCAGTGGTTTGAATAATCTGGGCGCTATTGCGAGGAGAACAACTCATGAAGAAACCTATATAATTGTCGGGGATAAGAATATAGTTCCATTAGAAGTCGCAATTTTAGCGGCTTTTTATTTTATCGGTACAAGTTCTTGTCCCGAGCCATAGACAAGAACTTGTACCGATTACCAATTAGACAGAAATCTTATTTAAATTCGTTAGCTTGACCTTAAAAGAAAACATTATGTCACGATAAAAAACCAAACTTTATTTGATACCATGTGTTTCTATATTTAAATACTTAAAAAAATCTTAGTTGGAGAAGAAGCAATGCAGGAAAAAAGCAAATCAACTATTTTGATTGGGATCTTAATTTGTCTTATTATAATTGCTCTTAAGCCAACCCCCTCATTTAATAACAACGATCCTGATTTTCCATCTTACGAAGGCGAATCCGTTGTACAACTATCAGAGAACAGAATAGCTATAGTGGATACAAAAGTTAATTCTGGGCTTAGGGGAGAAGTAATGGTTTTGGAGTTCAATGAGGATAGGAGGACCTTTGTTCCTATTGGAAGATATAACTATATGGACTTTTTTTATAATCCGGAAAAATACAATTTCTAAAATTGAATTTCTATATAAACTCGTTGATATTTTAATTTCCAACAGGTTTTTATTTTTTGCTACATAAGGTGAAAGTGCGCAAGTTACAGGAATGGGTACACAAGTTCTTGTCCCGAGTCGAGGACAAGAACTTGTACCGATTACCGATTAGATTAATGTATAATAATGGAGAAATAGCGAAGAGCTTTAGGCGCAGTTTGGCAACAATGGGTTTTACCCAAAAGCAAACCACCCGTTGGACGGGTGGTCAGGAAGCGGAGCATGATCATGCCTTTGCAGGACAACCTGAACAATTATTCCAATCTTTAAAGGGTTCCAAAACATATATGAAATTTACTGCGGAAGATTCTGCTGAAGAACATTGCCATTTTGGAGCATTGAGATTGACTAACCGTCGCATGTTTACCTGGTTAGATCAAGTTTTGAATAAAAATTCAGTTTCTTTTAAAGAATACCGAAGCTAGGTGAAGATTACATCACCACTTAAACAAAGGATGGAAGAAATTGCAGCATGGCACAAGCAGAACAACAATCAAAAATAATATCATTGTAAATAGGAGAAAATCAAAATGAAACTAGAAGAAATCGTAGAATACTGTTTGTCTTATCCAGCCTCATATGAGGATCATCCTTTTGGAGAGGGTTGGACAGCCATACGCCACAAAGGAAACGAGAAGATCTTTGCGTTAATATTTGAAAAAGATGGTCATCATTGCGTTAACTTGAAATGTGATCCTGATCGATCTGATTTCCTTCGAAACGCATTCGAAGAAGTTAAGCCCGGATATCATATGAGTAAAGAACATTGGAATACGATCATCTTAGATGGAAACCTTCCGGAGGATGATCTTCATGATATGGTAAAACATAGTTTTGACCTAACGAAACCTAAACGTAAAGTAAAAAAATAACTTATTAGGAACAATGAAATGGGTGTTTATCTAGGTGGGCGATCAAACAAATTGATCCGTAATCCCCGAGGTTTTAATGTTTTCGATGTTACTAGGTGGAATTCCATCAGAAGATGGGTGTATATAAGTGACTAACCCAAACAAAAATGGTGGTATGTTATTGTATATTGCCCTTGAGGAGCAGGGTTTTTAGCATAATGAGAATGAAAGAAATGCGTTTTGGTTGAATGAAATTCCGATATAACCCCCCTATGGAACTCAGATGTACTCAATCCAACCAACTGGTGTCGTGTGACAAAAATAATGTAACATTAGGAGCCGCTAAATTAGCGGCTTTTTTTGTTTTAACGGTACAAGTTCTTGTCCCGAGCCGAGGACAAGAACTTGTACTGAATATCGTAAAGGACAAAAACATGTTCCGATTACCGATTAGATAAATATCTAACTGTTTTTCCAATTTCATTAAGCTAACGAGCTGGAGCTTGGGACAATTAACGGATTTCTTTGTTTGAAGTGATTTCTTTTTAGTCTCCGGCGATATCCAATACGGTTCCTCCTTCATAAAAGCCTCCTTGTAGCCGGATATGCTCATATGGAAGACTCGGATTGGATAGTCTCCATAACATTCGGTCAGCTCCGCGCACGCCTACTTCCTTGATTGGCAGCTTCGGCCGGGTCAGATCAGGGATACGCTCGTTAGGGGAATGTTCCAGGCCGATAAGTGAGTAATCGATCGGGATCTTCCGGCCAAGCAAACTGCATGCATAATACACCCAGGCCAGATCGTGCTCGATTCCTGCGAGGATGGCAGTAGGCTTCTCCTGCGTGAGAATATCCGTCAGCATTTGGATATACGTATCCTTCGTACCCATACGGGTTAGATGCTGTTTCTCATTTACGGATATCCCGGCATTAAACATCGCTTCTTGAAATGCCTGCCAGCGTAATCGAAACCCCCGGTGCAGATGAATGTCTCCTATATATAATATCCGCCGATGCCCTTTGGCGGTGAGGTGACGTACGGATTGATGGACCGCTGAAGAGACATCCCAGATGACACTGTCTACGCTGGCTACCGGCGGGGGGTAATTAAGCAATATTTTAGGGATCGGTAAATGGATCAGCTGTTCTTCCGTTCCTGGAGAGATCATCGGGGCTAGGAACAGACCATCCGTAAAGAATAGGTCATGCTTGTCTGCCCACTCGTCGAATTCCGAATCGGATGCGGCTTCTCTCGGGGCAAACAACATCTCCAGTTTATGACCAAATTCCGAGAGTCTTGATTGGATTCCTTCGTATAATGATTGGTGAATAGACACAAGCCCGGTATTCGGAACAATGAATGCAAACCTTCGGGACTTCGAGGAATAAATCGGAATCTGTTCAACAGCCATAACCCGCTCTTGCTCTTTGGTTCTATATCCCATTTGTGTGGCCAACTCAATGACCTGACTGCGTGTCTGTTCGGACATTCCCGGCAACCCGCGCAGCGCCTTGGATACCGTATGAACCGTCAAACCGAGCTGATCGGCGATCGTTTTTAACGTGATTTTCTTCTTAATCGGCATATAGACCACCTCGAATGTACATATATTAGATTTTATCATAAGGATAATGAAACAAAAATGAAACTAAAATTAAAGGAGAAATGAATCTACAATGAAATAAATCCATCGGAGGTGGTTATGAATGGCTGATACAGTACTCACAATTCAAATACCGGAACGCGACATTCCTATCTACGCTGAAGTAGACGTAGTGGTGGCAGGAGGGGGACCGTCAGGGGTCGCAGCAGCACTCGCAGCAGCAAGAAACGGGGCATCCGTCTTGCTGATTGAGCAAAGAGGATACTTGGGAGGCATGGCGACGGTCTCACAAGTTCCCGCATTTTGTCCTTATACTGATCATATCAAGCCGGTAATCCGGGGAATTGGACTTGAAATTCTAAACGATATGAAGAGTAATATGGAGGAGACGTTTCAGAACGAATGGAGGGAACAGCTTGATTGGGTTCCGATCGATGCGGAAATTTTAAAGCGTTTATTGGACGAAAAAATGGAAGAGGCCGGGGTTAAGGTGCTTTATCATACGTTCGTCGGGCATGTTCTTCAACAGAGTGGCATCATTGAAGCGGTTGTCATCCACAACAAAAGTGGAACACAAGCGGTGAAAGGAAATATTTATATCGATGCGACTAGTGACGCAGATCTCACATATCTTGCGGGCGGGGAGCTCGTCAAAGGCGGAGATGACGGAGAACTCCAGCCGGGTACAATGTGCTTTGTACTTAACAATCTGGACAGAAAAAAATTTCTCTCTAGTGTCGAGATTCATGGTCGAGATTTGAAGCATGCGATCAGCAAGGCGAAAAGTGAAGGACGATTACGTGTGGCGAGAGAATGGGCCGGTATTTCCTGGCTGAACGATCACACGGCAGGCTTTAATTTTGGGCATGTTTTTGGCATTGACGGTTCTAATGCGGATGATTTGACCCGTGGAGCGATTGAAGGGCGCGCACTTGTTGAACACATTACCGGGTGGCTGCGGGAATCGATTCCCGGATTCGAGAATGCTTTCCTGACCTTGACGGGAGAACAGATCGGTATTCGGGAAACCCGCCGGATCATCGGGGATTACATCGTTACAGCGGATGATTTTCTAAAGTGCCGTTCGTTCCCGGACGACATTGCACGAAATGCCTATTTTATTGATATTCATATGACTAAGCCCACCAGCGGAATGACGATGATTCACCTCGCACCCGGAGAGTCGCACGGTATTCCGTATCGAGCATTACTTCCAGTCGGAATTGAGAATGTAATCGTGGCCGGGAGAGCGATATCAACAGATAGAGCGACTCAAGGCTCTGCACGTGTCATGCCGAACTGCTTCGCGATGGGAGAAGCCGCCGGTACGGCTGCAGCAATACTGGCCGAGAAGGGCTCCCGTCGAACGCGCAGTATCGAAATTCCGTCCCTGCAGAGCAGGCTTGTTCATCAAGGCGCATGGTTAGGCGATCTGATAAATGAGCAATACAAGGAATAAATGAGCAGTATAAGGAAGGTGGAGAAACGATCAGTGAGGAATAAACCGAGATTTGTATTGTCCGGAAATTGGGCTGGCCGGCCTTCGCCTTACTGGCGAGCAGGTTGCTAATGTAGGAGCGACCAACATCAGAACAAGCGGTGCAGGAATGTCCTTCCTTGCACCACCTGTTCTTTGTATTCATGTATCTATATAAGGTAAAGCTTCCTCTACTCCTTAACAGCACCCAATACAATCCCTTTTACGAAATACCGTTGAAGGAACGGATAGACCACCAGGACCGGCAGCATGGCAATAAAGATTTGCGCCGCCTTTACGCTCCGGTTCGACAGCATCTCCAATTGCTCAGGATTAATACCAGTCTTGCTGAAATCCTGTACCACGACGATGGTTTGCAGAAGCGTAGCCAAAGGCCATTGGTCCGAGCTTCTTAAATACAACATACCGTCAAACCAACTGTTCCAATGGCCAACAAGGGTAAATAAGGAAAGAGTTGCAATCGCTGGCAAGGAAATGGGCAAATATATCGAGATAAAAATTTTGAAGTAAGACGCTCCATCCACGATAGCCGCCTCATCCAAATCTTTGGGAATTGCCCGAAAAAAATTCATCATGAGTATCATATTCCATACATTGACCAAATTCGGGAGAATGAGCACCCAGAAGGAATTCACCAAACCAAGTTTTTGGTTCAGCATATAGTGGGGTACAAGCCCTGCGTCGAAGATCATAATGATCAGAAAAAACCAAACATAAAATGTGCGGGCTTTGAATTCAATGCTATTTCTAGACAGGGAAAAAGCAGCAAGCATAGTTACGATCATACCCATAATCGTACCAGTTAAACTTCGGATAACCGAAACCCATATCGAGGATATGAAATTAGCATTTTCAAAGGTTTTTGCATAGCTTTCTAACGAAATGTCAATAGGAATTAGTGAGACCAAATTGGAATCGGCAGCGGATTTTCCGCTCAAAGAAACGGCAAATATATGGACCATCGGCAAAATGCAAAGGATGGAAACCAGCATAAGAAGCGCTAGGTTGCAGTAGTAAAATATCCGATATGACGGATTTTTATAATACATGGATTTGTCCTCCGTTAGTCGTTGTCAAAAGTTAAAAAATACGGTAATTCGCTACTCGGTATGCAAAATAGTAACCACCACTAATCAGAACAAAACCGACCAGTGATTTAAAGATGCCTACTGCGGTTGCCAGACTGTATTGCCCTCCCTGGAAGGTACGGTATACGTACGTATCGATAATATCGCCTTTCTCCAGAACCAGTGGATTAATCAAATTGAAGATCTGATCGAAGTTGGCGTTCAGCACATTTCCTAAGGATAAGGTAAATACGACAATGATGATCGGAAGTAATGAAGGCAAGGTAATATATAGGGTTTGCTGGAATCTGCCAGCGCCGTCGATTTCGGCAGCTTCATACAGAGCCGGATTGATGCCTGATAATGCGGCAAGGAACACAATGGCTGAGAAGCCGAACTCTTTCCACAAATCGCTGATAATAACGGTGGCACGGAACCAGTTGCCGTCACCCAGAAACATGATCGGCTCCCAATGAAGGGAGGTGATTAACCGATTAAGTATGCCCTCAAGAGAAAGTAAATCTAGCAGTATACCTCCCAATATGACCCAGGACATAAAATGGGGCAGGTATACCAAGGTTTGAATCGAGCGTTTCAGGCCAATATTGCGGACTTCATTCAGCAGCAGCGCGAATGTGACTGGTATGACCAGACCAAAAATGATTTTCAAAACGGAAATGGTAATCGTATTCCATATAACCTGTACGGAATCGTGCATGGAAAACATGAGATTGAAATTGTCCCAGCCAATCCAGGAAGATCCGGATATGCCGAGCCACGGTTTAAAATCTTGGAATGCCATGATGATTCCGGGCATCGGGGCGTATTTGAAGATGAGAGCAACCAGTATCGCTGGTAATAGCATGAGATGCAGCCTCCAAGTTAAGCGGAAAGGGCGTATATGTTTCGCTGTAAATGATGACTTAGGCGAAGATTTAATTTCCAATCAGACTCCTCCTCTATGGTTGTTTAACGACTAAATATATTCTATTCTGGAAGGATTTTATTGTATAGAATACATATTTAAGGTCGCTGTCAAAATATTAAGGGGGTTGTTTAATGAAACGGCACAAGCCGATATACCTTAAAATGATAGGGGTTATTCTCATTCTTCTGATTCCGGCTATCCTTCTGTACACCTACTTTAGCAGAGCCAGTATCCAGGTCATAAATACACAGATGACGGATTACAATGATAGCCAGCTCATGTTTCTGAAGAATCAGATCGAAGCGAATATCGAACGGCTTTCTCTATCTTCCAGCGTCTTGGTACAGGATTCATCTATCTTAAATCTGCAACTAAGTATTCTAACTAAAGACTATTACCGGATGCTGGATTTTCAGACACATGTTAAGGAAAAGCTGAATCTGCAAAGCCTTTCAAGTAATTGGTCCAATCACCTGTCCGTATACTTGCCGACTATCCAAACCAGGGTTTCGACGGATCTGAGTGAAAGTTATGATCAAAAAATCCTGGATGAAGCCAGTAACGGAAAATGGCGATTTCATCCGGGAGACTCTCGGAGTACCGCTTACTACCAGCTATTTTTGTGGGATCCGTTCTTATCGAAATTCGATTCCCAATCGATCAATGCGATCTTTGAAATCCGCTTCGGGTTGGATAATATCCGTAAAATGTTGCAGCATTACAAATTGGAAAGTCCAGGATTCTGCTTTTTACTGACGGCAGACGGCAGGGCATTCTCAAACACGGATTCTAATGATGAGGAACATGAAAGATTCGGTGCGGATCTGCTAAACCAAGGATTAAGCGGAAGCGGGCATAAAAACGTGCAATTTAATGGCCAGAAAATTTTTCTGAGTTACGCGTATCTTCCGGAGCTGGATGCTTTTTTGATTGATTACGTCCCAACCCACATGTTTCACGAACCGATTATCAAAAGCAGAAATTTGTTTTATTACAGTATGGGATTGTTGATCCTTCTTGGGTTTGCCGCGTCATATGTGCTTTATTTGAATGTGCAAAAGCCGGTGGCGATGATCATGAAAGGATTGAAGCATTTTGAAATGGGGAACTATTCCTTCCGGATCGATCAGCGATTCAATAATGAATTCGATTACATGATGCAGCGCTTTAATGATATGGGAACGAGAATTCAACATTTGATTCAAAATGTATATGAAGAACAAAATCGATCACGGCTTGCCACCCTCAAGCAGTTGCAGTCCCAGATCAATCCTCATTTTTTGTACAATTGCCTGTTCTTTATTGCAGGATGTGCGAAGGTTGGCCTCACGGAAACCATTAAAGATATGGCTTATCATCTGGGTGGCTATTACCGCTATATAACACGAGTCGAAAATCAAATGCCATTATTGAAAGAAGAAGTAGAGTTGGTTACCCATTATCTCAAGATCTACTCGTATCGGCTGGAACGTTTGGAGTACCAAATTAATATTCCGCAAGAAATGTTGAATGAACCGGTAATGAGGTTAGTAGTACAGCCCGTCGTGGAAAATGCCATTGTGCATGGAATTGAACCGAAAACAGGACATGGAACCGTCTTGATTACCGGCTTCAGAGAAGTAGGATGGAACATTTTGCTCATTGAGGATAGCGGTGAGGGAATGACGAAGCAGGAGATCCAAGAATCCACGTTACGTCTGGATCAGCCTATGAACAACAAAACAGGATGCGGTCTTTGGAATGTTCACCAGAGGTTAATGCATCGTTATGGGCAAGATGCGGGGATCATCATGAAATCTTCGGAACGGTTGTCGGGGTTATGCGTGATGCTTCGTTGGAAAAGAGAGCAGGATCCGGAAGGAGGGAACGTATGATAAGTCTTCTATTAGCCGACGATGAGCCGGTATTGTTGAAAAGTATGGTAGCCAATGATTGGGAACGTATCGGTGTCGAATATGTATTTCAGGCTGCGTCCGGATTGGAGGCGGTGGAAATTCTGAAGCAAATATCTATCGATATCGTCGTTACGGATATTCGGATGCCGGGAATGGACGGGCTTCAGCTATGCAAACATATACAGGATTATTATCCGAGGACCAAATGTATTCTGCTGTCAGGATATGGGGAGTTCGAGTATGCCAGGGATGCCATCCGATACGGTACGGTAAATTACCTGCTAAAGCCTATCAAGGATGAGGAGTTAATGAATGAAGTTGCCCGTGTGAAATGTCTCATAGAGCAGAAATGGGAAGAGATTGGTTCACTCGAACGGGCCAGACAGACCCTTCTTGCTCATATGCCCTTATTAAGATCGAATCTACTTACTGATCTTTTAACAGGTACAGTATTACCTTCTTCCATGTTAGCCGAGAGAATGAGCGAGTATATGTTGCCGTTTGAGTTGGGTAAGGAGTGTGCTTTGCTGATGCTGAGGATGGACGGAACTTTCAAAGAGTCCAAAGAAGACTCCTTGTTGTATGAATTTGCCGTTCATAATATCGTCTCTGAGATACTGGATGCGGATTATTATGTGTGGTCAAGCAAGGATCCCTTTGGATATTTGTGTTTTTTGGTTCAGCCCAAAATTGGCGCTCGTTCAGGCTCCGGTGAGCGTTTAAATGATAAATCCTTGGAAAAGGCCGCCCAAGAGTTGCAATCCAAAGTTTCCGGATTTCTTAAGGGACGAGTCTCCATTCTAATCAGTGAGAGCAGCCAATTCCCTGAGGATGTTGCCGAACGATACCGCAAATCCTTGAATACCTTCCGCAAATTGCCCCGAAGCGAACGCGGAATCATTATCGGCGCCCAAGAGTCTCATTCCCTATCCAACACGCTTCATTCCTTATACACTCCACCCAGCTTTCAACAACTGCTGGAAGCCGGACGATGGGAGGATGCTCGTGCAAAACTAAGAGACATATTTGAGGAAATGAAGGACAAGAGGTTGGATACCGAAGAGCATATGCTGGAAATTGTCTGTTCTTTGACGAATTCCTTTCTGTATATTGCCCACATGCAAAGCAAGACACTGATGGAAGTATCGGAACGAGATGCGGACATGGCGGCGGACCCCCTGAAGTTAAGCCAATCTGGCCGGGTCATGGAATGGGGCGAGAAGATGTTGGAAAGTCTTGAACTCGGAAGCATTCGCGAATTTAATCACACCAAAAACCAACTGATCATAAAAATTCACCGCTTTATTGAAAATCGGAATGCCGAGGATGTATCGTTGCAGACGATTGCCGATCATGTCAATCTTCACCCAGTGTATTTGTCATCGCTGTATAAACAGGAAATGAAAGAGAACCTCAGTGACTTCATTATGAGGTACCGTATGGAAAAGTCAGGATTACTGCTTCGGACTACGAATATCAAGATTTATGAACTGGCAAGCCAGTTGGGGTTCCAGAACCCTCCTTACTTCAGCAAGTTATTCAAAAACTATTATGGAGTCTCCCCGCAGGAATATAGAGACCGATACCAGACGAAATCTTAAGATCTTCGTATATCATCTTAAAACTTTGTCTCTTACTCGGTTGTAAGCGCTGTAATAAGATGAAATTGCAACTTACTTTACCGAAAGGGGATTCAGGTTAAAAACATGATTAGAAAATTTCTTTCGCTTTCGTTGATTATGATGATCGCCTTTGTAACAGCTTGTTCCGGAAACAACAATACAGGCAGTGAGGCGGAACCGTCACCAACTAACAGGGAATCGGAGGATTCCAATGCTGAAGCGATTCAAAAAGGGACTTACAAATTCGATACACCTGTAACAATTACAACAGTAAAAGCGACGGACACCACCATGAAGTTCAAGAATGGGGAGACAGTGGAGAATAATGTGCACACCCAATGGGCTCGTGAGCAACTGGGAATCAATATTAAATATTTATGGCAGGTGCCTGGCGATCAATTCGCCACGAAAATGAGATTAATGCTGACATCTAACGAAGATTTGCCTGACGTGCTGATGACCGAAGATATGACTTTGCTTAACGAATTGATTCAGTCCGGTAAGTATAAGGATATCTCGGAAGATTATGATAAATATGCTTCTCAGACCATCAAGGACATTTATAGCTCCCATCCGTTAATGTGGAGTCAGGTTACATTTGACGGCAAAAAAATGGCGTTTCCCAACTTTGCCCACGCCGGGAATGATAACGGCGTTATGTGGATCAGGCAGGATTGGCTTGATGAATTGGACATGAAAGCCCCAGCAACCGTAGAAGAATTGGAAGCTCTTATGCAAGCCATTCTGGATAAGAAACCGGGCGGATCCGATAATATGATTCCTCTTGGAGTTAGTCTTGGAGCCGGTGGTTCCACCCCTTACGTCTTCGGTGGTTGGCTTGGAGAGAGTACCTGGGTGTTTGGGCCTTCAGGAACCGTTCCTAACCAGTGGCTTGAAAAGGATGGAAAATTAGTTCACGGCTCAACGCTGCCGGAAATGAAAGAAGGCCTGGCTAGGTTGAGAGCCTGGTATGAAAAAGGTTATATCTCGAAAGAAGCAGGTCTGCATGACGAAAACAAACTGGCAGAGTTGATCGGACAGGGAAGGGTGGGCATTGTCGTTGCGCCTTATTGGATGGCTGGCTGGCCGACCCCGGACCTGGAGAAGAATGTGCCAGGTGCAACAATGAATCCTTATCCGCTGCCTACACTAAACGGTAAAGCGGCTGCCCGAGATACGAACTTCCTTCGAGGAGGGATGATTGTCAAGAAGGATTTTAAACACACCGACGCGCTGTTCCTCTACCTGAACCGTATTTTTGAAAAGGGGAGGGTAGGAAGCGAGTTTGAAAATGGATGGTATCAAGATTATGACTATACCATCAAAGCGGATAAAACCATCTCTGTGGATGAAAACGATATCCCGGGTGGAAAGGTGGGACCGGCCAAATACTTACTGATGGAACCAAAGAATCCCTTCACTAATCTGAAAAGATTGGCGAAAATGAGCCGTGGAGAGGAACCGAGCAATGTAGAAGAGGAGAGAACTAAGAGGACGTCGTCACCTAATCACTTGAAAGCGGCTGAAATCGTAGATAATGGTTGGAATGACAATACGTATATCCCTAACGCGTTCACAGGTTCTCCTACAAAAACGATGCAATCCAAAAACGGCATTCTGGCCAAATTAGAAGGCGAGACGTTCCTAGGCATCATCTATGGTAAAAAGCCGTTGAACGATTTCGATAATTTCGTCCATGAATGGTATAAAATTGGCGGCGAACAAGTCACAAATGAAGCGAATGAATGGTTCCAATCACAATAACTCCAGGATATAGT
>Ga0209784_100429_pt1 | contig 18340 bp, 21 predicted proteins | sample AraplaCvi_mLB_r2_2_FD_184284 | JGI IMG/M metagenome (GOLD analysis project Ga0209784, IMG submission 184284) | Arabidopsis root microbial communities from North Carolina, USA - plate scrape CL_Cvi_mLB_r2 (SPAdes) (version 2) | ecosystem: Host-associated > Plants > Roots > Endosphere | place: USA...
AATGCTCCGTTAGCACTCCATAACAGGGGCGTTTGTTCTGTCTGAATTCATCGATTAACCAAATCGCCAAATCAAAACAATTGCCCGACGTTCCATACAATGCGCGATGCTCTTTCATGACATCCGTTGTTCGTTGTTTGCATTCTGGGTCTATTAAACTGTGCCAGGCTTTCGTTAAGGTTTCCATCGGAAAATCGTTGAACTTCCTCCATACCTGCATGATATCTTCAGTGGCTCGCATATTCCTTCCTCCCTTTACGGCTTCTGTCATCTATGATACATGTTCGGGCATCTCTCCTATTCCTATTCCTTCGGGTAATAAATTTCCGTTACGCCATTCGGCTGCAAGGTGTCGTTAAAGGTTTCAAATCTTGCCTTGGCAGCATTGACGCCATATTGGCTCCGATGATCGGTTTCGCAGAAATACTGCCAGAATGAACAAATATGTTTCTCCTCGAACCGGAAAACCTCGTATTCCTCTTCCGGAAGATTCAAGGATACCATGCCCTCCGGGATCTTCCCGATACGACTTACCTTCAAGGCTACTGTCATCTTCGATCCGTCATCATGGATTACCATGTACGTATTCGGATCGGCAGTTTGATGCTCTATTTCGTCTCTTCTGGACCTAAGGGTTGCAAACAAGCGCTGTTCGTCCTCATAGGATTGCGGAAGCTGATTCTGAACGCCGATTAACCATCGATTGCCTAAGCGTTCTCTTCGAACCGACCACAGATCTTCCATATGGACTTGGCTGATCTCCGTCATTTCATATCCCCTTTCTAATTATTAGCTGCGCATTTCAGTTTCGGGATCCTTCCATTCTGCAAAAAAGTCACACCTTCGCTCTTTGTTGTAGTGGGATCATTTCACATAACGTTCCCTCGTCTAGGAAGTGACCCGGTCTTAGATAACTCTTATCTTAGGCCGGGTCTATTGTTGTCTGATTATTCTGTTATGCCTTACTCTCTGATATTATTTATTCGTTTTTGTTATTCTTCGTTATGCTATAATTTCCCTAGTACAATATACGGCTAAAAGGGCGGTCGGCTAGTCTCCCGGAAGGGAGGTGAAGCCCATGGAGGTCAAAGACGCACTTTCCTTAATGTTCATGTTCGCTATGTTCATTTTGGCGCTTCTTACCTACATGAAAAAGAAATAGACCGCCCTGCCTAAGGTAACGGTCTATTTCGACCACCACTTAGCGGCCGACTGCTCTTTATGCAGTTATTGTGCTTAGGAGTCGTGTTCCAGCACGGCTCCTTACTTATTCTTACCTCAGTATAACTCAATTTATAACGTTTTTATAGGCTCGATTGTTTATTTTTATTCATATCTTGGCTGTCTGGTGCTGTAAACTTATTGATTGATTTGGCCGCCATCCACGGTATAAATGGATTGCGTTACATAGGACGCATCGTCGGACAGCAAGAAGACAGCTACGTTGGCTACCTCTTCCGCTTCCCCGTATCGTCCGAGCGGAACGGCGGCGCCGAATGCTTTTCTTGCACCTTCGGCATCCTCAGGCACCGTATTTTTCTCGATTTGGCGCATCATGCGGGTATTAATCACTCCAGGCGCTACGGCATTCACTCTCACGCCGAACGGAGCAGCTTCTAATGCAACCACTTTCGTCATGCCGATCACGGCATGCTTGGAGCTATTGTATCCGACAAATCCGGGCGAACCGATTAGGCCTGCGCCGGAGGAGGTATTCACGATGCTGCCGTAACCTTGCTTTTTCATGACAGGAACCACGTATTTCAGTCCAAGGAAAGCACCCTTGACGTTGACATTGAAGACCATTTCAAAGGTTTCGGTCGGATAGTCCTCTACATTGGCAGTGATCCCTTCGATCCCCGCATTATTGAAAAAGCCGTCGATTTTACCGAACTTCGCGACCGTTGCATCCACATACGCTTTGACTTCCTCTTCTTTGGCGACATTGGCCTGCAGCGCAATTGCTCTGGAATCATCCAGACCCAAATCGTAAATCACTTGTTGGACGGCTTCCAGGTTCAAATCGACCAGCGCAAGTTTGGCCCCCTGTTCCGCCAGTTTTTGGGCGGCTGCCGTTCCGATCCCGCCTGCTGCGCCAGTAATCACAATCACTTTTCCATCAAATTTGCTCATGGTGTATGCCTCCTAGTAAGATGTCATGATTCTCTGTATGTCTAAGTTCACCCATTATTGGGCTGTATATCCACCGTCAACCGTCAAGGTATTCCCCGTCATGAACGAGGAGTCATCCGAAGCCATGAAGAGAACAGCCTTTGCCATTTCATCGGCTTGTCCCAAACGCTTCATCGGGGTGGCCGCTGCCAGCGCTTGCTTGCTCTCCTCCGGAATGATCGGTGTGTCGATAAAGCCCGGGCAAAGTGCGTTGATCCGGACATTTTGTTCCGCATACTCCAGTGCCAGAGAACGGGTCAAGTTGATTACTCCGCCTTTAGCGGCATTATAAGCGGCGGAACCGGGCGAGCCGACCCAACCGTACATGGATGCGGTATTAACGATCGTGCCTCCGCCTGCTTTTAACATTTCACGGATAGCTTCCCGGGCGACCAGGAATACGCCGTCCAAGTCCACGTTTACGGTGTTTCGCCACTCGGAGTACTCTAGATCATGTGAAGAATGAACGCGCCCGATGCCGGCGTTGCTAAATACAACATCCACTTTGCCAAAAGCTTCGGTCGCTTGCTTAAAGATATTGGCTACTTCTTCCTCGCTGGTAATATTCGCTTTAACGAACAACGCCTCGTGATGAAGCGCCTTCAGTTCGGCTTCAAACGCCTTGCCTTTGTCCTCATTGAGATCGACAAGCACCACTTTGGCTCCTTCTTCAACGAAAAGACGCGCGGTCGCCGCACCGATGCCGGATGCACCACCGGTAATTACAGCAACCTTGTTTTGTAATTTTCCCATCTTGGATACCCCCGTATAATGGATTAAAATAGTACTATATTGATTACAATTAAATTAAGATATTAAATTTAGTACTATTTTGCTTACAATTCAATTGTACTATTCTGTTCACATTTAACAATCATTAACCTGTGATGAAGTGTCGATTTAGTCAACACTTGGAACCAAACTGTCTTTTTTGGGGGGCGCTCTTTTCGTGAATCATGAACAAATCGTGACATCGGCACGAAGAAATCGGACGAAAGAACATCTGAAATCCGCCTTTATTCAACTTGTAAAAGAGAAGGGTTATCATGCTGTAACGGTGAAAGACATCGTGGATAAGGCTGCTTATAACCGCAGCACCTTCTATGTCCATTACCAGGACAAAATCGAATTAGCCGACGATGTGCTGGCTTCCAAACTCCAGGGCTTGGAAGAATCGGTGGGCAAGCCCTACATACCGGGACACAAAGTGTATACGGCGAACCTCAGTGCCCCGTCCTTTAATATCGTGGCCTACATTTACGAGCACCGCGATTTTTTTGAGCTGATCAAATACGAGGATACCTTGCCGGGATTGCATACGGAATTCCCTCAAACGATCGTAAAAATCTACCAGGAACGATTCATATTCGAAACGATTAACCAGATCCCGGTGAACATGGATTACTTTAAGCGGTACACCGCCTACGGCTTTCATGGGTTGATTCTGAACTGGATTCGAAACAATTTCAGGGAATCGCAGGAGGATTTCATAAAAGAGGTCATTGATCTAACGAGGACGCATATTTACTCGGTGGAGTATGTGAACAAAGCGGACGAAACCTAAATAGGCTGCCTCTAGGGCAGCCTATTTCTAATTTGTTATTTGCTGGCGGAGAGAATGAACTTCTCCAGAGCTGCCGTGTCGGTAATGCTGTGATTGCAGCCTTGGCTCTCCAGACAAACATAATGGCTTATGGCAGAAAGATTATCCGCCGAAGCACCGGACGGCTTGGTCTTGACCGAGAACAAGGCGAGCTCTTGATGCCGATTGCAGAAGAGGCAGTACCCTTTCTTGTTGGTCGGCGTGATTCTCCCTTCGATCCCGATGAAGCGTCCTTCGAACGGATATACGATAAATAACCTGTTGCTGGCAATATCGACCCAGCCCAAATAGGTTACGTATCGAAAATCGATCGAGGTCAGATCCGGTAATTTCAATTTCTTATTTTTAGGAAATAACTTCTGAATCTGTTTTGGCGTAATCGTCGGAAAAGACTCCAGGTAAGGTTCCAAACCGTTCAGATATCGCTCGAAATCCTCGGCCTTCTCGAATGTAGAGACTTCGCCCAGCATCCGCTTCTGATCCTCGGCCAGCGATGGAAAGGCATCCATGATGTTGGCAACCGAACTGAACCTGACGGTTTCCAGAACGCGTCGATCCGCAACGGTTCGCAACGTCTTCAGAAGGAATTCCGATTGTTTTTTAATCACGTTAAATTGGTGGTTTCTAATAAATGTCGTACTCATAGCTTTCAGCCCCTTATTCTTATTCAAAGTTCAATAAGGTGCAAAGCCTGTTATTAGAAACGATAAAGTTAAGTTTGGGCGATCGAATTCATCCTATCGCACCCCACGCAAAGTATCGCCCCAGATCAGGCTTTGCATGAGGACTTCCTAGCTAATGAGCAATTCAGCATTGCCATCGGTATAACCCCCAATCCCATTTCATACGCAAAATTATATCAGCAAGTTATGGAAGGCGCAATTAGCTGCTACATCTATTTAATGGTGTCATACAAGTCTACTTCGATATGATCGACATCCCCATGTCCCCATTCATCTGAAATCTCCAGATGCCAGGATCTTAGCAATCTTTCATGTTTGTTTTCTCTTATCCTGTTGTGGAGTTCTTCATATGTATTTCTGACTTCATAATTTGGCCCCTTATGTCGTTGAACTGCATATTTTTGTTTCGGAACTACTACAGATACCATCCCTTCTGGTACATCTTCTGTAATGTCATTCACTTCAACACATACCCAGTAACCATCCTCTTCTTCCGTTACATCCTCAACGAAGAATGCCCCAATCAATCTTGCGGGTTGTACAACGCCAGAAATCTCTTTCAGCCTTTCCTTAAGTACGACAGAAGCCTTTGGAATCTCATGGACATACTGGTCGCCAGGGCATACTACTCTTATTCCTACTAAATTCATTCTATTGAGTTCGATAATCTTCATTTGGCGTGCGCCCCCTTCGGTAAATTTATTTTTTGAATATTCGTTTAGTTAGACTCGAAATCCCTAAAATTTACTCGCCAATCCGTCACGAACGCCGGGTAATATCCCACTCGGTAAGCCACCTTTTGGGAGGCGATATTGCTAGCGATCACATCATAAGTCGGCACGCGTCCGCGATGCAATACCTCAAACGTTAAACGGTTTACAAGATAAGACGCCAATCCCATTTGGCGAAATTCAGGGAGTACCTCGATTCCGATTTGCCACATCGCGGCACACACGTTACAGGCCCCTGCCATGCCAACAATCCTGCCATTGTGCTTGGCGATTACGGCCAATACCGTCTGATACGGACGCCCCGGGTCGGTTACAATGGCATCCTCCAATCCCTCAAGCTCCATGAGTCTTGAAATCTCATTTTCCTCCACCACTTCATACGAAAAACCGGCCGGTGGCGGCATCGGCTGGATTCTCTCTAGATCCGGGAGAAAATGCAAATAAAGTCCTCTAATAAACGGCAGCGAAAAAATCGTATCCCTTTCTTTCCCTTGCATCAACGTTTTGGCAATCGCCAGCCGCTCCGGCGTAGCCGACACCACAATCGATTTGCCCATCGACAAAATTTCGAAATAACGTTCATTTCTCGGATACGGTCTCCGCCCTGGATTCTCTCTGGCGTCTACAAAAATCACGCGGTCTTTTTCCCCGTTTAAGTCATCCACCGTACAATTCAGATCAATCGCCAGCTGGGTCTGCACGATATGTATCATTTCTTTATGCGTCATCATGGTTTTACTCACTTTCCATTCCACTCCTTTGCTCGGAATACCACTTTCTAAGCTGATTAATATGAGCCTGATGATAACGGTTATGGTCGGCCATATGCCACAAGCCCCAGCGAATGGTGGCTTGCTTTTCATTCTCGTGTCCGAATGTGACGATGCGATCCAGATCCGCATCCGTTAACTGCGAGCATGCATCTTTCAGCAAATTGAATACAACCTCATATTTAGATAGGAGGGTGTTCAGAGAGATCCCTCTGACCATCGGCAGCTTGTTATGCACATCGATCATCGGGCCGTACTCGTCCTTTAACGACGGGGGGAGCGCCTCTCCTTTGATCCGATAAACCCAATTCAGATCAACGTACGTGATATGTTTTATTAATTGAGCGGTGCTATTATAATGGCCACCAGGTCCCTTATAATCAACTTCCTCTTGCGACATGCCCTCGGATATGGACTTTAGCCGCTCACTGTTCTCTCTGACAGCCCCATAGAACATGCCCACGATCGTTGACATATTCCTTTCGCCTTGCAAATCATATAACATCCTATCACAGCCTTTCTTGTAAAAATAAGCAGCATCCCCAAACCCTCACGATCCTAGAATTCGACATAGATCGGATGTGCCAGCGGGTCTAAACACATTTCGATTCGCTCCCGGAAGTTCATAAAGTTAACCATCTGCATTGCTTCTTCGATTGGAAAAAAACCAGTCTCCAAACTCTCTTCGGTTATGATCGGGACTCCTCCAACGGGCTTGGCCAGAAACAATGTATTGCATATACTGTCTTTCACATTATGGAAGATCCCGCAAAACCGCATGATTTCTATTCCGATCCCCGATTCTTCCTTCGTTTCTCTAATCGCAGCTTGTGCGGGAGATTCTCCGATCTCCACGACGCCCCCAGGCATTTCCCATCCTCGCTGCGGTCCTTTAATGAGCAAAATCTCGTCCTTTTCATTGATTACGATGGCAGCGGCAGACACAATATGCTTGGCTGGATTCATTTATTTACTCCCCCTTCTAATATCCATGTCACGGCTTCATTCAAGTCTGTCGCGATAAAATCGGGATACGCATCTTTCCATTTGCCGAAGTACTCGTGGTTATTATATTTTTCCAGTTCCTTGGCTCCGGCCCCCGTCATCACTAACGCTTTCTTGCAGCCGGCTTCTTTGGCAGCCAGCATATCCGTCCATCTGTCCCTTATGACATAACACTTGGCTAAGTCCAGATGATTGTCTTCTGCGGCTTTCAACAGCATCCCTGCGGATGGTTTTCTACATTGACAACCCGCTCCATGCTCATGCGCACAAAGATAGATCTTGTCAAAACCAAAGGCTGACAATTCCGACTCGAATTCTCCCATCGTTGCTTCGCCACGTGCAATTCCAGGTTGATTCGTAAACGAACAAATAAGCATGCCGGCGGCTCTGAGAGATTGAATCGAATCCTGTACCTTCGGATAAAGCTCAAATTCACCGGGCAAAACAACCCGATCGGTTCCTCCAAGAGTTCCGTCCCTATCTATAAATACCGCTTGCCTGAACAAAACATCACCCCCATTCTCCAAGCATCACACAGCGCAGACACCTTGTTACAGGATGTCAGAATCCTAAACGATTAAAAACCGCTGGCTGCCGATGCATCGCTCTTTCTTATACACTTTCGTCGGTTTCGTCCCAAATGGCGGCTGCGCCATAGCCTAAATACTCACGCACCTCTAGAACCTCACTGCCCCGTATCACAATTTCCATGCCATTTTCAGAGTCCCACTCTGCTCCTCCACCCAGGATGGCTCCGAAAGTATGATCGTTTCGATCATAAGGATTTCGATAAAGATCAACTTCCCCTACGGACATAAACTCCAAAATACCCGCTCCATACACCTCACCTAACCCTGGAGGATAATCAGCCGTATCGCTGGACATTTTGAGGTCTTTCCACTCGCATGCTTTCTTGCATATTTCATGTACGGTTTCAGCCGGCAGCTGATTCAGCACGTCTTGTATGTAAATTTCCGCTTCCTTCACACTCATGTCTTCCGTGCTGAAACGATATTCGACATTGCATTGGAACAATGCAAGATACCCAAACCCAGACATGCCGCTTTCATCTGAAGGATCCTCAACTCCAACGTTTTTCAACTGAAATCTTTCGGTCACTCTATCTCCTCCTGAATCATCCGTCTATGTTCGGTTTTTATATAATGTAAAATACATCAAACGATCCTTTAAATCAGGCTCTTTAGTGAATCCCATCTTCTCTAATAACCTTTGTGATTGAACGTTTTCAATTTCCGTTGTCGCTTCGATACAATCAAGTTTCATCAAATTAAACCCTATCGGAATCAGTTCATGCAAAGCCTCTTGCATGAATCCTTTCCCCCAGTAATCCGGGGATAGATCAAAACCGATCTCAGCTCTTGTTTCTTCTTCGTCCTTGATCCAACAATGAAACCCACAGGTTCCAATGAGTTCGTTCTTGTCTTTTCCGAACAGCCCGTACCTGCAGCCCGAATCATGGATATGAAACGTAATAATGTCCACTGCTTCATGTATGTCTTTACATGCTTCGATATCCATAAATTTTGTGACTTCGGGGTGAGAAAAGTGCCTGTATATGGATTCAGCATCATCAAGTGTCAATTCTCGCATGAACAGTCTATTGGTTTCAATCTTCGGAAATTCTACCATTCGTAATCGCCCTTTGCATTGAATTAAACCTTATTGAACTTCTCCTATATTCATCTATTCTCGACCGCACGGCAAAAAACCTTTTGTCACGGACGTTTTCAGTCACCGGTACAGCGCCCGACAAATGAAGGATACACGACAGAACGAACAAAGGGAAAAGCTATGATCAATCAGGTAGGCGGTGAACGAAGGAAAGTTGACTTTTATCCATAACCATACTACGATGTGTAGTATGGGGTGAGATAGGAATGAAGATTAAAAAAATGAATATCGAGGGCGAGGGCCTGAATCGATTTTTTGGACCACTGGAGTCAAGAATTATGGATATCCTCTGGTCTTCAGAGGCACTGAGTATCAAGGAAGTGCAGTCGATCCTGAATCAGGAGAGCCCGATCTCGATCAATACGGTGATGACCGTCATGAATCGTCTTCTGGATAAAGGCCTGCTGACAAAGGCAATGACGGGAACCGGCCGGACACGGGCAGCCAAGTTCAGTCCGCTGCAGTCAAGGGAGCAATTTCTCTCCGAACAGACGAAAGAAGTGTCGCAGGGACTCATTCAAGAATATGGGAGCTTGGTCGTGAACCACATGATCGATGCGCTGGATGATGTCGATCCCGAGGTGATCGCAAAGCTGGAGCGTAAATTAAACGATATCAAACGCGGGAAAAAGCAATGAATCCTACCCTACGGCTAAGATGTGCCTACGCGCTGATGATCGCATTCGTAGCTGTTGTCATGGTACATATGGGAATGCTCATTACATACCAGATCCGAAACGGAGTGGTTCAAGGCCCCGTACTGAATTACGCCTTAATCGACATTGTCATTGCGTATACCCTTGGTCAGATCATATGGCGAAGTACCCGGCAGTTGGCTTTATCGCAAAAATGGCTAAGGCACTTCCGTGCCAACAGGCACAACAAATTAACCAAGCGCCTCAATTACAAATACCGCTACTGGGGCACGGAAATCATCGTGGTACAGGACGATGCCTTTGTGGCTCTGACGATGGGTCTTCTGCGACCGAAAATTGTCGTATCCACTACCGTTCTAGAGATGTTTACTGACAAGGAAATAAAGGCGATTTTACTGCATGAACGATATCACTGCCGCAATTACGATGGATTAAAAATGTTCTTTTCGGCCTTGCTGGCAGACGCCTTTGGATATTTGCCGATCGTTAAACCGATTCTTCGCTACTATCAGACGTGGCAAGAGCTGTTTGCTGACCGCTACGCCATCCGGCAGATGGGTACGGAGCAGTATTTAGGCAGCGTCTTATTACAATTAGCGAAACTCGGTAAACTTCGGCGGTATGAGACAGCCGTGCATTTTGCGAATACGACATTGGAGTACCGGGTCATGCAGGTTCTTGAGCCTGATCGAGGGGTCCATGTTCCGTTAGCCCTGCTGAAGCCTTTTCTGAGATCCTGTTCCATTTTGCTGCTCCTCATGTTGGGCGGGGATTCATAATCCCTTTTTTTTGAATGATTACACTACAATGTGTAGTTCAATCGCAATCGCGTTTAGACGGAAGAATTTATCAAATAGGAGATGAACATATGCATAATGAACTCATTCATATCGGACCCCTGACCATTTACGGCTATGGATTAATGATTGCAATCGGAATCCTGATTGCTTACAAGGTTGTTGCTTATAGAGCAGCTTCTAGACAAGTAGAACTATCCCATGTTTCCTCTCTGACTTTCTGGAGCTTATTAGGCGGGTTGGTCGGGGCTAAGCTTTTGTTTTGGATTACTCAAATGAACCATATCATCCAGGATCCCTCGATGGTCCTGAATTTTTCGGAAGGATTCGTGGTGTACGGTGGAATTATCGGGGGGATGGGGGCCGGTTATGCCTATTGTAGGAAGAAAAAGATAAATTTTCTAAAATACCTTGATCTTTTTGTGCCTTCCCTTGCATTAGCGCAGGGCTTTGGAAGAATTGGCTGCCTTCTCGCCGGTTGCTGCTATGGTGAAGAAACGGAGGGTTGGTTTGGAATAACGTTTCACGATTCCGAGCTTGCCCCGAATGATGTCAAACTCATTCCTACGCAAATATTAGAGAGCGTACTCAGCTTTTCTATTTTTTTCTTGCTGATTTATTTGGCTAGAAGAAAGAGACCTACCGGCCTAATAGCAGGTCTATATCTCATACTTTATAGCTTAGGGAGATTTATTATCGAATTTTTCAGAGGCGATATCATCCGAGGCCAGTTCGGTGCTCTCGCTACTTCGCAGTGGATCGCATTAGCCGTTGTTTTGCTCACGTGCATCGTATTCTTAACCCGGACTCAAAAAAAGATGACGACATAGGATACGTACACTCTTCAGTTGTCCTTTACTTCTTCGTGCTTACTGCCCTAAAGCAAAGTGTTCTGATACTGGCGGGCTTAGCCTTCATCAAATGAAAAGCTGAGTCCCGATTGTATATCCTGTTTGCTTGTAGAAAGTTCGATTTCCATAACCTCTCCTTCTTTACAAAATATGTGCCTTTTGTATTATCTCCCACAGAACGGACCTTTGGACCTTTGCCTTCACTCTGCCGAATATCTTATGCAGTCCTCTTTATATTCTCTTATATAATCTCCAAATAACTATTTCAACTGTTCTGAGTAACTTCCCCGTTATCTGATATGAATATATGTTCTCCGATGTCAATAATTGGTTTGGCAATCGATGTAGATCCTACATGGTCAATTGCTATGTCCCTAAAAGCTTCTCGTATGTTCCTTACTACCTCAAAAAACAAGCTTCGCCATTCCGTATCACACTCAGCTATTCCACGGTTTTTAGATCAGGAACAATCACAACGATCATCAATATGATCTCTGCCTTCTTTGTATGCTGTCATGAGTTTGTAAGATCTCCCCGCTATCATAGACTACAAGCAGCCAATATTATTTAAAATTGATTTAACGGAGATGATAGCTTTGGCGATACTGAGAACAGAAGGATTAACCAAATATTATGGATCCGAATCCAATCTCGTAAAAGCACTGGATGGCATTGACCTGGTGATCAACGGAGGAGAGTTCGTTGCGATCGTCGGAACGTCAGGTAGCGGCAAATCAACTTTGCTGCATATGCTTGGCGGACTGGACCGGGCGACGGACGGAAAAGTAATCGTTAATGGCAAAGCGCTGTTTTCGATGAGCGATGAGCAGTTGACCGTCTTCAGGAGACGCAATATCGGCTTTATATTCCAGAACTATAATCTGGTTCCCGTCCTGAATGTATACGAGAATATAACCCTCCCTATCGAACTGGACGGTACTATGTTGGATCAGGCATATCTGGACCAGATTGTCAGCGTGCTTGGCCTGTCCCATAAGCTGAACAATCTTCCGAACAACCTTTCCGGCGGACAGCAGCAGCGCGTAGCCATTGCCCGTGCACTCGCCACGAAGCCGGCCATTATCCTGGCGGACGAACCGACAGGTAATCTGGACAGCAAGACCAGCATGGAAGTGATGGGCCTGTTAAAGATGACCAGCAGCAAGTTTAATCAAACGATTGTCATGATCACTCATAATGAGGAGATCGCGCAGCTTGCGGATCGTATCGTACGGATCGAGGACGGCAAAATTGTCGGAGGTGGCATCGGATGATGTTGCCTAATAACAATCGAGCGATTATCCAAAAACTGACCGGTCGTACCTTGAAAGCGAATAAGACGCGTAATTGGATGGTCATGATGGCGATTGCGCTGACAACGTTTTTGATTGCATCGGTGTTCAGCATTGGAATGAGCTATCTGAAGTCGTATCATCTCCAGCAAATCCGCGTCATGGGCACGACCGCGCATTCAGCATTAACGAAAGCAACGGATGGCCAGCTTGCCCAGCTGCGCGAATATGATTATGTGGATTCTATCGGAATGCAGGCGATGGCGGGCCAAATCGTTGCGCCGCGGGAATGGGGCCCTCTCACCGTTAGCTTGTACTGGTTTGACCAGACGGAGTGGGAACAGCATCGCAAACCCGCGATGACAGGCATAACGGGACATTATCCTCAAAAAGAAAATGAGATCATGATGGCCACCTGGCTGCTGGAACGTATTGGGATCAAGGAACCGAGGCTCGGCACGGTGATTGAATTTATGACCATCCCGGATGATAACGAAGGAAGAAAATCGGAGGCTGTGACCAGCCGGTTCACATTATCCGGGTACTATACGGAATATATGAATGTTCGCGCAGCCAACCAAGGGATTATCCTGGTATCCGAAGCGTACGCGGATCAGAAGGAGGTATCCATTGAAAAATCCGGCAGCCTTACCGTGAAGTACAAAGATGGATTGGATGTATCAGATGCTTCGTCTCGGTTGGAACGGGACCTGCAATTAAACGAGCAAAGCGGACAAAAGGTCAAAACGGTCCCTCTTTATACCACTTCAGACTCCAATTCAGGGCTGATGATCGGATTCGGCTGTCTCATTTTGTTTATCATGCTGAGCGGATATTTGCTAATCTATAATGTTCTGTATATCTCGGTATCGAAGGATATTCGCTACTATGGCCTTCTTAAGACAATCGGTACGACCTCTCGTCAGATTAAGCGTATTGTTATGGGGCAAGCGCTGCGCTTATCCATGATTGGAATTCCAGCAGGACTGATCTTAAGCACGATTGCATCTTTTGCACTTGTCCCGCTTGCGCTTAATACGTATCATGTCAGTGAAACCGGGATTGCCATATCATTCAGTCCATGGATTTTTGCAGGAGCCGTACTGTTCGCACTAGTAACCACATGGGTCGGCTGTGTCAAGCCTGCGCGTCTGGCGGCCGGAATCTCCCCCATCGAAGCTGTCCGTTATACGGGCGTAACTATAAGGCGCAAGCTTCAACGGGGAACTCATGGCGGTCATCTCCATAGAATGGCTGTACGAAACATGTTTCGTGATAAGAAGCGTGCGGTTCTTGTTTTCATATCCTTATTTATGGGCATAACCACCTTTATGACGGTAAGTACGGTTGTGATGAGTCTGGATTTCGATCATTTCGTGGAAAGCTATATCGATCATGATTTTGAGGTTTATAACAATTCGGCATATATGATAAAGTCGGATGAGCGTATTCCACTTATTACGAAGCAGCTGATCACCGATATTCAAGGCATCCCTGGGGTTAAGGATGTGAGGGCCACCACCACTGAGCCCATTCAGCTTTCTTATGATCCTGAACTTTACAGCAAGCATAACGAAGCATTTGCAAAGGATTTCGATATCGATCCGGTTACGGAGGAGCAGATCAAGGATAATCCCGAGATGTTCTGGTCCCTTGCAGTCGGAATAGACTCCAAATATATAGAAGAAATGAATCGTGAAATAGAGACACCCGTGGATATCGGTGCTTTCGAACGAGGAGACATCGCTTTAATTTCCACGGACCATCCTGAGCTATACAAGCTGTCTTCCGAGATGAATTATATAATCTTGAACAATGGCAGACAGTATAAGATTCGACTTGGCGGCTTTCTTCCGAAAAACTTTCAAATCAGCCGCGGCGGATTGGCTCCCAACATCTATATTAGCGACCAAGCCATGGATCGATTAGTGGATGAACCCTTCGTTGAGCGGGTCAATATCCAGTCTGACGATGAACTGGCGGAATCCATTCTAGCTGAGCTGAAGGAAAGGGTGGAATCAATCGGCAGTCTTACGGTTAATGCCAAAATCGAGATGGAGAAGGACTTTGCTTCGCTAAAGCTTATGCTCTCAATTCTGGGCGGCGGATTATCCGTTATTTTGGCCCTGATCGGTATTTTGAACTTTATCAATGTCATGTTCACCGGCGTAACTGTAAGAAGGCAGGAGATGGCCATGGTGGAAGGCATCGGAATGACCAAGAAACAGCTTCAGCGGATGTTAGTCTACGAAGGTCTGGGTTATGCCATCATTTCCTCGGGGCTGATCATGACATTGGGCAGTTTGATTACTTATAGTGTATATAAGCTGTTCCGGACAGAAGTGGATTATGCCGTATTCACATATCCCTATGTTTCCACCGGAACCGCTATCGTTTTTATTTTTGTTGTTTGCCTGTCCGTTCCCGTTGCAGCCTTTAAGAGTTCTTCTAAAGAGACGGTTACGGAGCGGCTGCGGAGCAGTGAAGGATAAAACTCATAACCGGGCACATGATGTGTCCGGTTGTTGCGTTATAATGAATATAAGGGAGATTTAGCAGGAGGATCGTTATGATGCAACTACTCATCGTCGAGGACGATCAATTATTGAATCAAGGAATAACATTTGCTTTGAGAAAAGCAGGCTATGAGACGATTAGTGCTTTTACGTATAGCGAAGGGTTGAAACTGTACCAACAATATCCTTCGATCGGCCTCATTCTGCTGGATGTTAATCTGCCAGACGGTAACGGCATAGAACTATGCTCGATAATAAGGTCCCGTTCGGAGGTGCCGATCATTATGCTGACCGCCAACGACACGGAACAGGATATGATACTAGGGTTCCAAACGGGCTGTGATGATTACATGGCAAAACCGTTCTCCATTGAGGTGTTAAAGCAGCGCATTCAAGCCGTACTGCGCCGTTTGAAGAAGGATGATGCCTCTGCGAATCGATTCACCAGCGGTACCTTAATGATAGACTATGACAAAATGACCGTCACCAAATCAGGGGAGCCTGTTCACCTAACGGCAACGGAATACAAGCTATTGGAGCTGCTGACACGGTGCAGGGGCCAGGTATTGACTCGGGAGATGATGGTCGAAAATGTATGGGACATTGACGGCAATTTTGTAGAACTTAACGCACTGAGTGTTAACATCCGTCGTCTCCGTCAAAAGATTGAGGATGACCCAAAGCATCCATGCTATGTTCGGACCGTATTCGGCATTGGTTATACATGGGGGGAGAAAGCATGATGAAGAAGGAGAGGATGCAGCGTCTTAGAAACAGGCTAGCCCTTCTTTTTGTCGTCTTGCTTGCAGTATGTACGGGATTTGCCGTATACCTATGGGTAAGGTTTCAATTGCCTGCGATCGTTTGGCTGTGTATAGGCTTCACGGCGGTGATCATGCTGCTGTTTGTTTTAGTCATCGGAATGATGCATCGTTATATGCGAGACCTTATCGTGCAGTTGTCTGATATGATCGCTGCCATAAGTGACTTAAGGGAAGAGGAATACTTCTCCGTGCTGGATGATAAGCTGTTATCCAAGCTGCAGTCCCAGGTGCTTAAGCTGACCCGGCTTATGCGGGTTCATCAGGAGAAGTTGGAATCGGAGCGAGATGAGATAAAGTCGCTCATATCGGATATTTCCCATCAGATCAAGACACCTCTTGCGAACTTGAGTATGTATTGCACCTTTTTACAGGATGAGGACTTGGATGAGTTGCAGCGCAAAGAATTTTCAACTCATCTCCAGAGTCAGTTGGACAAGCTAAGCTGGCTGATGGAAAACATGATCAAGATGTCACGTCTGGAGAGCGGGATTATACAGTTGCATATCGTTTCGCAAAATTTGAACAATACGATACTGACCGCAGTGAAACAGGTGCATGAGAAGGCGATTCAGAAGGGGATTACCATCCATTTTGAACCTGAAACTCAATCGCTTATGCTCCCGCATGACTCCCGCTGGACAGCAGAAGCCGTCTTTAACTTGCTCGATAACGCTGTGAAATACACATCCGGAGGAGGTCAGGTCCATATCCGTATGGAACCTTATGAATTTTACGCCAGAGTGGATATTCAGGATACCGGTGCGGGACTTGCGGAAGCTGAGATCCCTCTGGTTTTTGGTCGCTTCTATCGTGGAGTGAGCAGCCGGGATGCGGAGGGCGTTGGGATCGGGTTATATCTGGCTCGTGAAATTATCTCGCGGCAGGACGGATACATCAAGGTCAGCTCGAAGCCGGGATGCGGGAGTACTTTTTCTATATTTATGCTTCAGGAGCAAATAGTCTCAGAAGTTATACGGAGTTCTTGATGATGATTCTCGTACAGGAATCAAATACATATCCTTTATCGAACACTTCTAATCGTGACAAAACGATCTTCTCCTTGATTATGAGTTTTCATCTCACTTATCCTTTTTCTACACTCTGGAAATACGTTCAAATCATTAATCTCAGGAAACACAAAACGCCTCAATCCTATATAGCTTCTTATCTTAGGTTGAGGCGTTTATTGCTTAAGCTTCTTGGATACTTTCCACTTATAGATCGCTTATTCCTTTTCTGGCTGACCTAATGACTGCGCCGTAAACCGGTAAAATGCCATGGCATCCTCCATGGTGTTAAAACCAGCCTGGGCTATCTTATCGCTGCCTCCGCCTTTTCCTCGATAATCCGCCAGATGCTGTTTGAAAAAAGCACCGCAAGCAGGTCCGCTCTCCCCTCCTTGGGCGAGAACCACCTTATGGTCCGAGTTGGACGCGAAAAGCACGATAACCTCGGCTTGTTCGGTAAGCTTGGCTGCCAAGTTCTGCATATCCTTCATCGGCTTGTCCGCAAAAACATGTTTGACAAGTCTGCCTTGACGCGCAGCCAACAGCTTCCCAGCCAGGTAAGCGTCATTCTCGGCCTTCACTGCGTTTAGTTCAGCTTGGAGCTGCTTCTGCTCCTGATCCCATTTGGCAATCCGGTCCAGAATCTCTTCCTTTGCCGTATTGAACCTGGCTGACAGGCTTCCGAGAATCTCCATTCCGGCATTAAATTCTTTCAATGCCCGATATCCACACTTAAAGTACAGACGAATATTTCCTTTCTGCTTCTCCGCTCTCAGCAGCTTGATCATGCCGATCTCACCCGTTGCCGAGACATGGGTGCCGCCGCATGCGTTATATTCGATACCTTCGATTTCAACGATCCGAATATCGTCGGTTACTTTCGGCTGCTTCACCAGCGGCAGGGCGGCCGCCTGCTCCCGGCTCACAACATAATTCGTTACCTGTCGATTAAGGTAAATCTGGTCGTTGACTTCCAGCTCCAGCATCATCAGCTGATGCTGAGGCAGATCCGACCGGGCGATATCGATGGTGGCATAATCCTGACCCAGGTGGAAGCTGAGCGTCTCCGCCTCGCATACCTGCAGACACATGGCGGACAGCAGGTGCTGACCGCTATGATGCTGCATATGATCGAACCTTCTGTCCCAATCCAACCGGCAGGTTACCTCTTCCCTCTCCGGTAAACGTTCGATTTTATGCAGTATCTCTCCGTCCTCCTGAACGACATCAAGAACCGGGATTTTATCGATCCACCCGAGATCACAGGGTTGTCCTCCGCCATGGGGATAAAAGGCCGTCTCTTCCAGTACCAGGTAGGCCCCGTCCTCCCGTTCCAGCTTCCGCGTGATTCGTGTCCCCCACTCCCGGGTATACGCGGATTCGTAATACAGCTTCTTTGTCATCTTCATGTCCTCACAGTTCCCAAGTTATAAATTCATACTGATATCAGCTTACTATAAAACGGTCCCGCAGCGCCAAATTCTATCCAATAAAAACCAGCTAATGTTTGTCAAGCATTTCAGCTTGGATGAATTCTCTTTTCGTGATATACTTTTTCCGACCAACCCGAATAACCTCCACATCTATGGAGGTTTTGGTTAAATATGGTTTAAGCTTGGTAGGGCTGCCCCTTCTGCAAGATGGCGAAAATGTGATGCAACAGCTTGTTGGCGCAAGCGATCACGACCACCTTGTAGGGCTTGCCCTCTTTTCTTTTTTTCTCATAATACGAACGAATTCT
>Ga0209784_100432_pt1 | contig 18261 bp, 19 predicted proteins | sample AraplaCvi_mLB_r2_2_FD_184284 | JGI IMG/M metagenome (GOLD analysis project Ga0209784, IMG submission 184284) | Arabidopsis root microbial communities from North Carolina, USA - plate scrape CL_Cvi_mLB_r2 (SPAdes) (version 2) | ecosystem: Host-associated > Plants > Roots > Endosphere | place: USA...
TGCATTAAACCCGGATGCCGGCCGCATAAAATGTCTTCACCGTCTCCTCGGCCAACTTGCCGTACATGCAATAATCATCGTTCAGGGACGCTTCCTCCACGCCATACAGCCGCGCCGGCCAATCCCATAGCATGTACCCCTGCATCCACTCCCGCTTGGCGCAAGCAGCGAACATCGCTTCATAATACTGCCGCTGCTCCTCCTCCGACGGGCCGCCGGGCAGCGACCAATCGTTCGGGCGGGCCGCGGAGCCCTCGCGGCTCGGACAGCCGGCTTCCATGAAGAAGAACGGCTTGTTCCATCGGCGGACCGTGCCTTCGATCCGATCCAATTGCTCCTCCCACTGGTCGATCGGATAATAGCCGCTGGAGGAGATGATATCTACCTCATCCCACCAGCCCACGCGCTCCTCCTGATATTTGTCGCAATTATACGTCACCAGCCCGCCGTAGACGTTTCGTACATCCGCAATCAGGGCCCGCCACTCCGCATCCCGCTTATCGGCCTGCACCATCTCGCAGCCCACGCACAGCATCTCGCATCGCTCTTCCTCCGCGATTTCGGCATAATAGCGAATGAACTCCCCATAGGAGCGGAACCATTCCGCCCAGCTCGGCTCACCTGGAACCTCTTCGTCGAAGAAGTTAATATGGGCCCGCCACGTTCCGTTCGCGACGTTCACGACCGGCTTCAAGCACACCTTGAGGCCCAGGCTCTTCGCCTTGCGGATAGCCCATCGCACCTCATCGTCCGTCACCGTCGGTTCTTCCCGGAACGGGATTTCCGTCGACTGCGGCGTTGCCTGCACGGCCGACAGCGCGATGGCCACCCAATTCACGTCCATGTCCGCCATGCGTTCCATGGAGAATTCCGCCTCGGGTCCCGTCCAGGAGCCCCGTACGCCGGTCCACCCCCAGGTCATGCCGCATACTTTTTCCGTCCACGTGTTTGTCGAGTTCATATATCGAGTCTCCTCTTCTTCATCATCTAGTGTTCGTTATTTGACCGCTCCGTTCGTAACCCCCGCGAAAATGTACCGCTGCATGAACAAGAACAACGCGACCGTCGGAATGAAAATAATGAGAATGCCCGCCGAGATCACGTTCAGCTGCGCCGCGTTCGGACCGATGAAGGAATAAATCGCGGTGGATACCACCTTCAGGTCTTGGCTCGGCATATACAGGTACGGCGTGTAAAAATCGTTGTAAATCGAGATGCTTTTCAGAATGACCAGGGTCGCCGTAGCCGGCGCAAGCAGCGGGAAGATGATGGAACGGTAGATTTTGAACAGGGACGCCCCTTCCAGCATGGCGCTCTCATCCAGGTCCCGCGGGATGCTGTTGACGAATTGCAGATAGATGACGATCTGGAGCACGTCGGCTCCCAAGTACAGCAGAATCGGCGCAAACATCGTGTTGTAGGCTCCCAAGCTCTGGATGACGCTGAAGGTAGCCACCTGCGTCGTAACCATCGGAATGACCTGAGCGACCAGGTACATGCCCATGATCGCTTTTTTCATCTTGAATTCGAACCGTCCGACCGCATAAGCGACCATGGTACCGAACAGGATGTTGCCGACCACCGAAATGACCAATACGATCAGGATATTGCGAAATCCGAGCCCCAAATCCCCGATATCGATCACCCGCTTGAAGTTCTCGAAATTAAAGAAATTGTCAGGCAAGCTGAGGCCGGATTGATAATACTCCACCTGGGTCTTGAACGCCCCCACGAAGATCGAGTAAATCGGGAAGAACACCACGAACAAAGCGACAACCAACGTGAAATAATTGAAAATCCTAAAGCCGATCGAGCCTTCCCTTCTCATGATTGCTTCTCCTCCCTGAACAGCAGCTTCCGCTGGATGACGATGAACAGCAGCACGATGATCAGCAACACGACCGCCATCGCCGAGGCCAGTCCGAAGTTCTGATACTTGAATGCCGTATCCACCGTCTTGATGACGAAGGTCGACGTATCGTTCGCCCCGAGCAGCATCACAAACGGAATATCGAACGCTTCGAGCGCGCCCGTCAAGGTGAGGATCAGCATCAGCTCCAGTACGCCTCGGATGCTGGGCAAGGTGATGTAACGGAACTTCTGCCAGCCCGATGCCCCGTCGATGGAGGCCGCCTCATACAGGTCGCCCGGTATCGACTGCAGCGCCCCGATAAAGATGACCATGTTCAGCCCCATGTACTTCCACATCGAGATGAAGGCCAGCGCAAAATTCACGATCCCTTTATCGCCCAGCCAGCTCTGCTGCCAGGATTCGAGTCCCAGCGCGCCAAGCAGCGTATTCAGCGAGCCGTATTCCATGTGATACACGTTCTTGAACATGATGACCGTAGCCACGCTGTGCAGCACGTACGGCAGGAACAAGGCGACCCGGAAGCCGTTTCTCCCCTTCAGCTTGCCCGTCAGAATAACGGCAAAATAGAGGGCAAAGACGACCTGGATGAGACCCCCGATCAGATAATACAGATTGTTCTTGAGTGAGCTGAACACTTCGGGCTTCGTAAAAATCTCGACGTAATTGTCAAAGCCGATAAAGTTCATATCCCAGCCGAGACCCGACCAGTCCGTCAAGCTGTAATACAGCAGCGAGAGCGCCGGATAATAAGAGAAGGTCAGCGACAGGAGCACGGGAATGGCAAGGAAACCGAACAGAATAAGATAGCGCTGCGTTTTATAACTGAAATTGAACACGTTCCCTTCCTCGCTTTCTGGATGAAATGGTACCGTTTTCAATCATTATAAAAGACAGCGCCCCGAAAAATAATAGACTTTGTTTGCTTTTATTGTCCTCAGTTTAGATAACAGTCACCTAACAAAATCGCGGTACTCCTTTGGCGTTTTTCCGGTCATTTTTTTGAACACTTTATTGAAATAAGCCGGGTCCGGGTAGCCCACGCGTTCGCCGACCATATACGTCTTGAGCCCGTGATCCTCCTTCAGCAGCCGCTTGGCATGCTCGATCCGCACGGCGATGCAATAGTCCGTAATCGTCTCGCCCGTTTCCGTCTTGAACAGCTTGCTCAAGTAGCTCGGAGTCAAATAGACCAGGTCGGCGAGATGCTGAAGCTCCAGCTCCTCGGTGTAATGCTGCTGAATATAGGCCTTGATCGTCTCGACAGCCCGATGCTCGCTCTTCCCTTGATCCAGAAGCCCGGCGGCAACCTCAACAGCGCGCTTGAGCCGGCCCGCGAACGAACGCCAATTTTCGCTGTCCCCCGGCTCCATATTCCAATCTGCATCCCCAGCGCCAATGCCGCGCTGCTTCATCTCTTCCGCCACATGCGACTCCAGGGTCAGGCAAGCCTCCCTCAATTCGGCCCAGCCGGGCCGCAGGGAAGCCGTCTCTTCCAGCCAGGTGCCCATCGCCGCCGGCAAGTGTGCATACTCGCCGGCACGCAGCGCCGGAAGCAGCTGTTTATCCAAGGAACGGACAAGCCGGTAGCGCTCTTCCCGGTGAACCGCCGCTATGCCTTCGCCTCCGCAGTTGCGCCGTTCATCGCTGTACCAAGCCTGCTCCAGGACGCTCGCGGCTTCCCTATAGGCTTGCGGGAGCCAGCGGCTCCCGCTGAATACGCCGCTGATGCCCAGCTTCGCCGAAGTGCCCGCGGGAAGTTGCTGCAGCAGCATGGCCGCCCATTCTCTCGCCATATCCGCATGGCCGGACTCGGCGATGGACGCCAAGATCGCCTGCCGTCCTCCTTCGCAGCCGATGATTCTCCGCTCCGTCCCCCAGACCGATGTCCACGCCAGCAGCCTCTCTTCCGCGATCTCCGGGAACGTGCGAAGCAGGAGCACCGCGTAATGTCCGTGGAACAGCGCCTGTTGATCCAGCCGCTCGCAGACCTCTTCGAACAGATGCTCCGGCATGGTTCGCTGATCCGTGCCTAACAGGAAGCTGACCAGATCGTCCGACTCCAGCTTGCGCTCGTTCTGCTCGCCCTTCACCAGCTCGTCGACGTTCTCCAGCATGCGGAGCAGCTCCTTCATGTTGACCGGCTTAAGCAAATATTCCAGCGCTCCCTGCCGCATGGCGGTGCGGGCATATTCGAAATCGTTGTAACCGCTGAGCACGGCGAATTTGGTGCGGCAGGCCATCTGCTTGATATTCGCCATCAGCTGGAGCCCGTTCATTTGCGGCATTTTGATATCGGTAATGACCAGGTCGGGCTGGAGCTCATGCCATTGATCCAGCAGCTCCTGGCCGCTTGCAAACGTCCCCACGACCCGATATTGCTCGCCTGCGTCCCGTATCAGCTTGCCAAGCCCCAACCTGATCCGTTCTTCATCGTCCACCACGGCGATGTTAAGCATTTGCAAGTCCTCCTGTTCTCGGTTCTTCTATATGTTCCGCGGGAAAGGTAATCCGAACCGCAGTTCCTTGCCCTTCCTCGCTGTCTACGCTAAGGCCATAGGGTCTTCCGTATCGGAGCTGCAGCCGCTCGTGCACGTTTCGCAGCCCGACTCCCCGGCCGTCCGTTCCTGGAAGCTGCGCCTGATCGAGCATGCTGCGCAGCCTCGCAAGCGCTTCTGCCGACATGCCCAGCCCGTCATCCGTAACGGTGAACACATGGTTCATGCCATCCATGGCATAGGTAATGGCCAGATGCAGCACGGTTTTGTTCTCGTCGAAGCCGTGATTGACGGCGTTCTCGATGATCGGCTGAAACAGCAGCTTCATCACCCGAATGGAATCAGCCCCCGGATCATCCGGCAGCGTCAGCACGAACCGCTCGCCGTACCGGTAATTCAGCAGCTCGATGTAGGCTTTGACATGCTCCCACTCGCGCTTCACCTCCACGACCTCGCTACCGGCATGAATGCTGTAACGAAGCTGCTGCCCTAACAGCTGAACCATGTCCCCCACCTCCTGATCGTTGTGAAGGACGGCCGTCATCCGGATCGTTTCCAGCGTATTGTAAATAAAATGCGGATTGATCTGGTGCTGAAGACGCTCCAGCTCCGCCTCCTTCTTGCGCTTCTCGATCGCGTAAATATCGTCGATGAGCTGTTTGATGCGTGCCATCATCCGGTTGAACGAGACCCCGATCAGCGAGGCTTCGTCCCGCCTTCGGACCGGGAACACCACATCCAGCTTGCCGGTCTGCACCTGCTTCATCAGATGGACGATGGACCGCAGCGGCCTTGTCAGCGCATAGATCAGAATCAATGAAATGATGAGGGCAAAGCTGGTAACGCCGACAGCCGCCGTGATCGTAATCTTCCGGGTCTTCAGCGCATCCTGCATCAGCTGCCGCTCCGGCACCGTAATCAGGATCAGCCAGCCGGTCTGCTCGGATTTCCGGTAAACGACAAGCTGCTCCTCCCCGTCGACCTGATGGCGAAAGCTTCCTTCGTTGCCGGTGGCCTGGGCAAGTGCCGCATTGTCCGTCATGCTGCGGGACAAGTATTTCTTCTCGCTGTCATAAATCACGGTCCCGTTGTCATCCAGGATGAAGGTGGTGCCGTGCGTCGTCTCCTCCAGGTCGGTGACGATGTTCTCGATCACGCCGATGTTGGCATCCACCACAATGGTGCCGATGGAATGGTACGATTTATCGATGATGTCGCGGACGACCGTGAACATGTACTGCTTGCTGCCGGCGGACACGGCGATCTCCTGCGTGCTGACCAGCACGGGCCGGCCGCCGGCCTCCGTCGCCAGCTTGCGCCAGTTGTCATAGTACTGCTGCAGATTCGAACGGTTGCCGCCGCTTTTGACCACGTAATAGGGGTTGCCGAAAAGGTCGAACAGGTACACATTGCTTGTGCCTTCTTTGATGTTGTTCATGAAATAGATGCTCCGCTCGACCTTGCGCGTAATCTGGAGCTTCAGCTCGCTCTCGTTCAGGCTTGCCGATTCCTTCGGCTGCCCTTCCGCCTGGTAATGCCGATTTGACATCTCGAGCCCGGACTGAATTTCATTTAGGTACGAAGGAATGATCGAAATTTTCATCATATCGGTCACGTAATCATCCAGCTTGCCCATCATTTTGCTCGACAGCTGGGACACGTAGGCGACCGTATTGTTCTCGATGGTGGCCGTATAACGCTCTGCCGCAAAATACGTGATGAGTCCGATCGGCAGGATGATCAGAAACAGAAAGACCACAAACAGCTTGCGGTCCAAGCGTCCGGCCGGCCGCTCCTTCCATAGACGGGTAATGTAGCCGCGCAGGTTCACGTCAGTCGACCTTCTTGGCATAAGCGGTGGATTCGCGGAGGATGAAGTCGCCGGCCAGCAGTATTTTTTCCAGCGGGCTGTCCGGCTGCTCCACCCGTCTCGCCAGCATCTCCACCGCCCTGCGTCCGAACGCCTCCTTGTTGACGTGGATGGTGCTCAGTGACGGAGCCGCATAAGCGGCATCCTCAATATTGTCAAAGCCGGTAACCGAGCAGTCTGCCGGCACCTTGGCGCCCAGCTTGCCGAGCACCGTCATGATACAGATGGCAATGGAGTCGTTCGCGCACACAAAGGCGGTAGGCAGTTCCTCCATCCGGCTTAGTATCGTCTCAAGCGACTCCGTCATCTCGGAGCGGTTATCTCCTTCGTAGCTAAGGAGCTCCTCGTTCTGATCCAGCGGGATCCCCTGCTCGCAGAGGATGGAACGATAGCCTTGATAACGATCGGCGAAGCTGCGCGAGAACCGGACGTTCCCCACGAACTGAAGCCTTCGATGCCCGCACCCGATCAAATAATTGGCCACCCGTCTCATGCACTCCACATTGTTCATGAACAGGGCATCCGACGGAATCAGCGGATCCTCATGATCGATCAAAACGAAGGGAATATCCAGGCTGCGGATTTCGAGCAGCAGCTGCGAGGAGATGAATCCGACGCCGATGATGCCTCTTACCCCGCTCGGATTAATCAAATTCGCGAAGCTGTCCTTGAATTGATCGGTCACGATGACCATCCCCGTGTCCCTTGCCTCCAGCTCATTCGTGATGCCGTCGATAATCCGCCCCCAATACAGGGAATCCCGCGTTTGGTAGCGGACATTCGGCACAAGCACGATGACGGTCTCCTTAGCGGCTTGGCTGCCGTCGGGGTTGGCTTCGTTCTTCTTTCCTCCTGCCTTCGGCGACTTGTTGGCAAAATAACCGAGCTGGGTCGCGACGTTCACGATTTTCTCCCGGGTCTCGAGACTGACGCCGGATTTTCCTGAAAGCGCTTTAGAAACAGCGAACTTCGAAAGGCCGAGATGATCGGCAATTTGCTGCATCGTGACTTTTCCTGCCATAACCTGTACACATCCTTTAAGGTAATCGATAAGTTATTAGTTAATTGTTATCATAACATCTCATTTATTAGGTAAACAATTAAAACTTTTGAAAGCAGATATAGCGCAGATAAAAAGCCCGTTTCAACCAGAAACGGGCTCTCTCACGATTGTAGCATATGAACGTTTCATTACGCTTTTTGTTACTCCATTAGCACGCTAACCGTTCACTCTGTTAACGGTTCTATCGCCTTGCTGCTGCAGCCATATCGCCAATCACTTGCCTTAGCACAGGCTCAAGCCGGTCCGCCATCAGCTTGAAGCCGAGGTCCGTCGGATGAACGCCGTCAACGGTCGTTTCCCCGGGATCGTCGCCTAACCAATCCGATCCGTCCACAAACGTTAGGTTATGGTCTCCGGCCTCCGTCAGTTCCCGAATGAGCTCCATCTGAAACTTTTTCCGTTCAAGCCGTCCTTCGCGAAACTCCGGCATGAACGACTCGGCTCCATGAGGGATGCGGGATACCAGGATGATGGGAACCTCCGGATGGAACTTCCGGTAGGTCTCGATATACCGCGGCAGGGTCTGACGATAAGCTTCGGTCCCTCCGCAATTCGCCTCATAATCAATCACGAGACAGGCAGGCTCCGAGATGTGAGCGGCCAGTTCGGCAAGCTCCGGCTCTCCCTTGCCGTTCCCCGAGAAGCCCAGGTTGATAAACTCCAGATGGAGCCTGCGGCTCAGCATGTTCGTGTACGACATGCCGGGCCGCGACGCGCATCCGCCTTGCGTGATGGAGGTTCCGTATATCACCACTCTCGCGCTGGAAACAAAGGGTTCCGGCGCAAGGACCTCGGCTCCCGGCGTAAGTCCGATCCAAATCTCCTCAACGCCCTGATATAAAGGCATGTTGAGCAGGAACGAGCGTGTTCTGCGGTCCTCGACAGTAAAAAGGCTGCTCTCATACTCTGCCTGACCCGGCTGGAAACGGGCGGTTCCTGCATGTTTCCACTCGCCCGGGCCGCCGATATACACATCCACTCCGCACTCCCCGGTGGAGGGCATATGATACATGCCGGATCCTGCCGTCAACCGCACGCGGACGGATACGTTCCGCGAATCCGTTCGGAAGCGGATTTGACCGCCCGATGTGCAGTTCGCAAGCGTATCCACCTCCGGTCGGACGGGGACCTCAGGTACGGCGGGCAGCCTGCGATAGATACGTTCGGTGTCGAACCAGGCAAAGCCGGATACTCGGAATGGCTCTTCCAATGGGGAATACCATAACAATTCGTCCGCTTCGGCGTGATCGATCTTCATGTTCTGATCCAATTGAAATGGAGACACCTTCTCAGGTTCAGGGCTATTGTTCTGCACCATGTATCGCCTCCCTATGTAAGCTCGAATTGAAGTACATTGCCTTAGAACGGCTTAGTTGTCCCATGCGGTGGCAACCTCTTCCTTCAGCTCCTTCAACAGCTCTTCCTTGTCATCCCGATAAAACATGTTATAGGTGTCGAACGGGATCATCCGCCCGTCGGGATGCACGATATGCACGCAGGACTTCTTGACGGACCGGACATCGAAGTTATGGGCATCCAGGAACTGCATGATAATGACCCGGAAGACGTTGTCGTACGTAATCTGCTCCGGCACGGCGGCCAGCGGCAGGCAGCAGAGCAGGCTCTTCAGGGAAAGCGCCGAGGATTGCGGCGAGTGGCCCGTCGACAGCAGCTCAAACATTTTGCCCCGGATGACCGGGTCCTGTTCGAATACAATCGTGTTGCTGTCGCCTTCAAGCAGGATATCCGGGTCGATCATCCGCGTCAGCGGGAGCACTTCCCCGCCCAGCTCCAACGCATAACCCATGGCGAGGCAATCCGGGTGGCAGGGCACCGGCAGAATGTCCGCGTCCGTAAACACCTCGGACTGGTCGATGATCATCCGCCGGACTTCGCTTACGGTCAGGCGATCGGTTGCCGGATCATACCCCTCCAGCCGTCCCGCCGCCTGAATCGGCTGAATGGTGACGCCGCGCACCGCCTTTTGCTGAAGCCCGTACTGAATGATGTCGCCGATTTCGCCGTCATTGAGCCCTTTCTTCAGCGTGACGACCAGCGTTGTGGAGATGTTGAATTCATTCAGGTGCTCGATGGCCTGCCGGCGGATGCGCCGCAGGTCCGCCCCTCTCAGCTCCTTCAGCACATGTTCCTCAAAGCTGTCGAACTGCAGGTAAATCTCGAAGCCGGGCATATACTCGGCCAGCCTCCGCGCAAAATCGCGGTCCTGAGCGATGCGGATGCCGTTCGTGTTCACCATGATATGCTTGATGGGACGGCTTTTGCACATATCCAAAATGTCGAAGAAATCCGGGTGCGTCGTCGGCTCGCCGCCGCTGATCTGCACGATGTCGGGCTCCCCCTCGTTCTCCACGATCCGGTCGAGCATGAATTCGATCTGTGCCAGCGACCGGTAGGAGGTGCGGTGCGGCGACGATTCGGCGAAGCAGATCGGGCACTGCAGATTGCAGTGATCCGTAATCTCCAGCAGCGTGAGGCAGCTGTGCTGCTCATGGTCCGGACACAGTCCGCAGTCGTAAGGGCAGCCGTAACGGATCGGCGTATTCCAGACGAGCGGCATTTCGGACGGCTTGATGAACTTTCGCGTCTGATGGTAATACTCGGCCTCGGTTGCGATCAGCACTTTTTCCGGACCGTGCACGAGGCATCTTTTGAGCATATACACCATGCCGTTCTCCTCGATGATCTTGGCTTCCACTTTGCGATAACAGGTCGTGCATATGCTGTTCGTCAGTTCATGATACAGATAAGGCCGGTTTTTTGGCATAATCAAAACTCCTTTGGTCAGCTTGGAAGACGGGAATCCGGCGTGAAGCGGCGAACCCGGTTTCTGCCGCCGATCAGCCATGCGTAATAGATGAGGCCCGCGATGCAGGCCAGCTGGATATTGTTCAATCCCAGGTAAGGATGCGGCGTCGGCTTGATCCATTCGATCGCCAGGCGGAACAGCAGATACCCGGCCATGAACCATTGGAACATCCGCCCGGACACATAGCCCTCGCGAGTCGATCTGCCGCGGCTTTGGCGGTACAGCGGCACCAGCAGCAGGGCCAGCACGATCAGGAAGAGGATCTCATACAGCTGAGTCGGGTGGCGATAGATTCCGTCGCCGAAATCCACGCCCGTGAACCAGGTTGTCGGCGTGCCATAGGTGTGGTCGTCGAGGCCGGTCAGAAAACAGCCGATTCTCCCAAGACCCAGGCCCAGCATCAGCGGGTACACAAAATCATCGCCCGTGGAATGCTTCCAGCCTACCCAGCGTTTTGTCAGCTCAACGCCGATCAATCCGCCGAGAAGACCGCCGACAATCGTCTTGCCACCCCAGAGGAGGTGGAATTGGCGCAGCTGTTCCCAAGTGGCCGCCGGATCCTCAAACCAGTACAGCAGCTTGGCCCCAATGGCAGCCCCGGCAATGATGCCCGCCAGCAGCTGCAGGCTCATCAGCTTTGTCATGCCGCTCGGCCGGCGGGTCCATAAATACACCCGAAATCCGATAAAGTAGGCCAGCGATTCAAATAACACATGCGGATGAATCCGCCAGGAGCCCAGGTACAAATAAACAGGAAATTCCATCCGCCCACTCCTTGAATGAAAACTTGAGTTGAAAATAAGACCTTGTTCGAGTTCGAAACGCGTTCTTTAATAGGAAAACAGGATCGTTCCGCAAATCGCGAGCAGCAGCAGCGTAAGCCCGCCCAAGATGGCTAGTATGGAGACGATCACGGTCACCCATATGTTCCTGGATCGTCCGGGCATGCCGGGAGCGGGGGGCATTTCGCCGCAGCGGTAGCGGCAGCGGCCCGTCTCCGGAATATGGCATTCGTCGCACACCGGCTTCCCGCAGCGCGTGCACTGGGCGACGGCTGCCCTTTCGGAATGGTTCATGCAGCGGTAAAATTCCATCGAATCACCTCATTTGGCATTTAACCCTTATATTGCCTATTGTAAACGCTAACGGAGAATTAGACCACCACCTGCAACAGACAGATGGTCCTGGAGTGAATATTCATTAGACGTCATAAGATGCCGCCGTTTCCAATCGGAATCGCGGAAATAAAAAAAGGCAAGCCCTCTGACTCATTAAAAGCCAGCGCTTGCCTTTCCATTCTTGTGGTTCGATGGGTCAGCTCGTGGGTCCATCCTGCCAAACATTAAACTTGTTGCCGTCGGGATCCTTGAATTTGAACTGCAATCCGCAGGAACCGTGATCTACCAGCGGCTCGACCTGTGCTCCATTTTCCCGCAGCCGCTTATGCAGCTCCGTAATATTCTCGACCTCGAAGGTTAACGAGAACATCTCATAATTCTCCCCTTCCCATTGGTTGGTTATGAAGTTGGCTGTTCGGTTATCCAGTGTTTCCAGCAGGAATAACCACTGTCCGTCCCCTAAGATCAAGATGGCGCCTGTATCGTCGCATTTTCTCACCGTAAGGCCAAATAGCTCCGAGTACCATTTTACCGCTAGCGGAAGATTCCTTACCGGGAGATAATTGCAATGAACCTTCTTTAGCAACGGCTTGTTCAAGGATTGGAGCTTGGGTGCTTCGTTTAATGGGTTGTCTATCGTCATTCGATTCACCTCTTTCATCAGGACAGATCCTCCCACCTTGCCCACATCTCCTGCGGATTCAGCTCGTACACCCCGTTGTCCCGGAACATGAAGTGATGCATGATAAACTCCCTGCGGATCGTTGCAAAGTCCTCGTGATACTCTTTGATAAACTCGTTCATTTCCTTCTCGCTGTACTTCCGCCCCTTCTCCAACCGGGATACCATATGCGTAAGCACGATAAGTTTCTTCTTCAGCTGGGCAGGGATGCTCTTCAGCTTCCCGTCGGAAGTGAAGAAGTTCTTGATTACGGAATCCCTCGTCCGCCGTGCCTCTTCCTGCAAGTGTTCCGGACCGCCCTCGGACCGGACTCTTTGGTAAATCAGATTCTCCGTCGCTGTCGCACTGTTCTTAATAAAATAATCGTTCAGCGAAAAAAAGATCGTGTTCTTGTCCCTGCGTTCGTTGATGAGGCTCGCTTCCCGCAGCTTTGCCGCGTGGTGCGTAATCGTAGCCGGCGTGACGCCGATCTTCTCGGCCAGAAGTTGGCCGTTCATTTCGCCTTCCGCAAGCAGGATGAGCATCTTGATTCGGGTCGGGTCTGCGAGCGCCTTGTGATAACTGACCACCTTATCCAATTGCATGGTTATCGACTCAACTCCTTATATAAATTTAACATTCATCTAATTTATGATTTGTTAAATCAGATATTAAACCATCCGGATTACAAAGTAAACCTCTCTTGAAGAATGAAGGCTCTGGCACCATAAAAAACCCGCCCTTCTTCATGAAGGAACGGGTTTTTCGGATGTTGCGGCTCCACGTACGGAACACGGTTGCTCTGTTGCTGTCGACCTAGATATCAGCTAAGCCGCTTCTTACACTACCGCTGCGTCCACTCTGGACTGATCGGCATTCTGGCATCTTTTGCATACCTTCAGCGCCGTGCCGTCCGATTTGTTGGCGACGTAGAGAAGTTTGATGCGCGACGTGCTGCATACCGGGCATGTGCCGCGGCCGCGCGATGGCATGTTCCATAGTGCGCGGCCCCGTTTTGTTTTGGCCATCTTCATATCCCCTTTATTTCATAATCTCGAATGTTGTTGCGAACCCATGCACGCCGCTTGCCTCCGCCGCGATTATTCTTTGTTATACGAAGCTCAGTCCTTAGGATGGACAAGCCGGATATCCGTGCAACTCCATTATAGGGGACGGGCCGTCGCCAAATATAGGGAATAAATGCTTATGAAGTCTTTTTTACATACGCCTTCTTTCGTGGCTATGAATTCCATACCCGCTGGATCTCCGGTACATCTGAACGGAAGCTGAGCTTATACACGTCGGGATTGGAGAAAGCCTCCCACTCGTTGAAGCCGATCTGATTATCGTAATACTTCAGCAGAAGCGAGATCAGATTGCCATGGGATACGATAACGGCATTTCGGCTTGAACTCCGGAGGACCTCATGAACTACGCTTACCGCACGATGCATGGCTGTACGACTCGACTCTCCACCTTCAAAGCACAAGTCCAGATCCTCATAGGTTCTGCGCAGCATCTCCCGCCATTCAGGAGCATTTCGACCCGACAGTATTCGCTCGGTCAACCTCGCATCCAGCACAACGGCCACGCCTATGCGATCAGCCAAAGGTGTAATGGTGTCGTGAGCTCTGCGATAAGAACTTGAAACAATACGGTCAATCCCTTTGTCGTGCAGAAATTCAGCAAGTTCAAGCGATTGCTGAAGCCCCTGCTCGGTTAACGGAGCATCCGCTGCTTGTCCCTCCGCTTGGCAATGGCGTACGATGTATATTTTTTTCATAGGATCGGCACCTCCCTATAATCCAATATTGCGCTTGAGCCCTTGATAGCTTCCTGACTCCGGAAATCCGCGCTGAACGATCGTCATAAACTTCTCGGAAAACCCGTGGTTTGCTAAATCTGCGATCGGGACCATGACCACATCGCCGATAGGATTGAGATCGAACTCATTCGTCGGGAGGCGGATTTCCCCCTCCAAGCGTTCCAGCAAGAACGTAATATGCAAGAGGGATGGCGATGAATCCGGCTTATCGCATAAATACAGAAGCTTCGTCACTTTTGTAATAAGTCCGGTCTCCTCTTCCATTTCCCGAACCATGGCTTCCCCCAGCGTTTCCCCTTGCTCTACCCTTCCTCCGGGAAGCGACCAGCCGCGTTCTGACGAAACGCTCTGTTTGACCAGCAGAATCCGTTCTTCTTCGATCAAAATCCCGGTGACTCGAACCTGCAATAGGCTGCTCATACCCTTCCCCCGTTTCTTAGGACTTTTCTTTTCGAAAACCATGCTTATTTGAGCTTCCTTCGCGCCTCCTCCGCCCGCCGCACGCTTTCCATCGTCCACGGCGGCGTCTGGGGATGATCCCTAATTTCCGACAGCGTCATCCACTGCACCGAATCGACCTCGTCCGGGCTTTTGCAATACGGCGTTCCTCCATCATACTCGCACAAGAACACCATATTGATGACAGGACGTCCATCGCCCGTGACAAATGAAGAGCTGTAGACATACGTAATTCTTTCCTTCACCTCGACCCCAACTTCTTCGTAAAGCTCCCGCTTTACCGTGCGCTCCAGAATATCCAGCGTGCTGCCTTCCTTGTCGACTTTGCCTCCCACGAACGAAAGCGTTCCGCCGGCGTTCTCTTCCTTCAAGCTGCGCGTTATCATCAGCCACTGCCCGTCCTTATGCACGGCTCCTTCCACGTTGACGATAAACATGTCCTCCCTCCTCCAACAGCCTATTTTCCGCTTGATACGATCTTACCATTGACTCTCCCCTTACAGAAGACCTCACAATAGGCTCTACATTGATTCTGTAAGGAGGAATATACTATGCCAAGCTCCATCCGTTTGCTCCGCAACGGCTTCGTCCGAGCGATCCTGATATCGAATGTGTGCTCCCAGCTCGGAATATGGATCCGGAACTTTGCCGTTCTGCTCTTTGTCATGGATAGGACAGGCGGAGATGCCTTTGCCGTCTCCATGATTTCCGTCGCTGAATATGGACCGATTTTTCTGTTCTCATTCATGGGGGGCGTATTTGCCGACCGTTGGCGTCCCAAGGCAACCATCATATGGTGCGAGATGCTCAGTGCCTGCTCCGTCTTTATCGTGTTTCTGATGCTGGGATCCGGCTCTTGGGAGGCCGTATTCTTCGCGGCCTTATGCTCTTCCATCCTGTCGCAGTTCGCCCAGCCTTCCGGCATGAAGCTGTTTAAAATCCATGTGCGGGACGAGGATGCCTCGATCGGAATGTCCCTACTGCAAACCCTGTTTTCGATCTTCATGATGCTCGGTCCGGTGCTGGGCACATGGGTGTATCAGCAGTGGGGGGCTCAGATTGCCCTCTTGTTAACGAGCGTCTTCTTCCTGTTATCTGCCTTCGCGATGCTATTTGTGCCTAAAGACCGGGAAGCAACCACCCATCCAACAGCGGCAGCTCGCTCCATTATGCGCGATATGGCCGATGGCATTCGTTATGTCCTATTCAAAAGAGAATTGCTGCTGCTTAGCCTCTGCTTCATGGTTGTCGGTCTTGGCGTCGGACTGATTTCACCGCTCGGCGTGTTCCTGGTCACCGAACGTCTCGGCTTGTCCGCCCAGCATTTGCAGTGGATCACCATCCCTTACGGATTAGCGAAATTCTGGGTGGAATCGTCACGTTTATGCTCGCATCCCGAATTGCCCCCGGGCGGCTGCTTATGATGGGGTTGATCGTGAACGGCGCAGGCATTCTCATGCTAGGTCTGTCGACGGTCCTCTGGCTGACCATGCTCTCGCAATTCATCATCGCGCTCCTGCAGCCGGCGATTTTTATCGGAAACCACGCCTTGGTCATGCAGCAAACGGAACAAGCCTACATCGGACGGGTCACCGGCATCCGTACGCCGCTGATGACAGGAGCGATGCTGATCACGATGGGGTGCTCGGGTGTCTTGAAAAACGAGCTCTCCTTAACCCTCGTTTATGAATGGGCGGGCGTATGTTTTTTACTTGGCTTCTTGATGATTCTTCCGCTCCTTCGCCATGGGAATCACCCCATGCCTGAACGTAGTGAATCAACCAAAACATAGATGTCTCACAGGAATAAAAAAACCGAGCGAAACGATGGCTGCCCGCGTCTCGCTCGGTTTATTTGTTTTTAATACAGCGGCACCTCAATCCTCATCTTCTTCTTCCTCCTCAGGCTTTAAGATCCTTCCCGATTTCGCGGAAATAACCATTCCAAACCGCCTATTGTCGGATGCCAGAAATAAATCCTTTATTTCATTTTTGCATCACAGAAACTTCCTGCGGCTATTCGATTGTGAATCGTCCCCCAGTTGCACATCGATTCCAGCACGGGCAGCAGCGTGATTCCATATTCCCTCAGAGCATATTCGACTTTTGGCGGAACCGAGGGGTGTATGGTCCGAACGACGAGCCCGTCACTCTCCAATTCGCGCAGATGCTGGGCCAGCATCTTCTGCGTTACCTCGGGTATGTCCTTTTCCAAATCGCTGAAGCGTTTGGTGGATTCCATCAGATGCCATAGGATCAGAGGCTTCCACTTCCCGCCTAGTACATGCATGACCGTTTCAATGGGACATTCGCTAACGAAAGCCCTAGCAGATGTTTTCATACAGCCCTCCTCTATGGCTTACTTTAAAGTAAGCTCCTTACTCGAAAGTGCGTTCTTATCAAGATTCTATGGCGCATGTTAGTCTAAAGTCAATGCAAACCGGAGCATGACAGGATACGTTATACCGCAGCTTGGAAGCTATCGAAAATAATAGGAGGGCTATGTTATGAATTCATATGGTTCCAGCAACTCTTGGACATCGCAGAATTGGGGTCCGCGTTCTTATTCCTACTGGTTGGTCGCTTCACTTTCGCTGTTTATGCTGTTTCTAGGAACCAATACGTTTATTCAGCCGGAGGCTGCCATTCAAGGCTTTGGTTTGACTCTTTTCCACCCATCGGATACAGCCATCATCTACATCAAGGCCAATCGCGATTTATATATCGGCCTGATCATTGGGGCACTATTGTTATTGCGCATGCGCAGAGTGCTCATCGTCCTGTCCATCCTCAGCATCGAGATGCCTATTATAGATGCCATATTAGTTCTGCGTAGTGACGGGGCAGCTCCGGCCAGCGCGTGGATTCATATCGGCACTGTGGGTTATATCCTCGTGGTGACATGGATCCTGTTCCGTGAGGAACGATCCGCTCAACGAACGCAAAAGAACTCGGCAAATATCAATACCATGATGAAGTAATATTTTTTCCGGCTTATTCGTTCATATGGCGTCTGCGATGTGGTACAGTACATCAAGATGAATTAGGCTGTTATCCGAAGGAGGCGTCTATGAGCTATCACGGATCCGATTTTTACGACAACGACAAGAATTTCGAGAAATACATGGAACGGCGGCAGTGGCAGGAGAATGCCAACGATACGTTGGAGAAGCCCGTCATCCGGCAGCTGCTGGGGGATATCGCGGGCCTTCATGTATTGGACCTGGGGTGCGGGGATGCCGGCTTCGGCGTGGAACTGCTTCAAGAGGGGTGTGCCTCCTATACCGGAATCGAGGGCTCCCGCAACATGGTGGAGGCCGCTTCGAGCAGCCTGGCCGATTACAAGAACGGAACCGTTCAACACATGAGGATGGAAGATTACGCGTATTCGCGCGACACCTATGATGTAGTGCTCTCCAGGCTTGCCCTTCACTATCTGCAGGATATCGGGGGTATCTTTCGAAGCGTTCACCAGACCTTGAAGCCAGGCGGAAGGTTCGTCTTCTCGGTCGAGCATCCCGTCATTACCTCCACGCTGCAGCCGTCCGGCACCAGAACGAATTGGGTGGTGGACAACTACTTCATCCAAGGCTACCGGGAGCAGCAATGGCTCGGCGGCACCGTTCATAAGTACCATCGAACCGTCGAGGATTACTTCCGGGTGATGCAGGAAGCCGGCTTTATCGTGGAGCGCTTGAGAGAGTCCCATCCTGTGCGAGAGTATTTTGTCAACGAGGAAACCTATGAGCGCAGGCGCAGAATTCCGTTGTTTCTGTTTCTTGCGGGAAGAAAGAGCGAGTAGCTCACTAGCGGTATCAAGAAAAAAAGCACCCTTCCACTTTGGTCAAGACCCCATTTAGTGGACATTGAAAAAACACCTAGACCGCAAACTGGCGTCGGTACTCTACCGGCGTCAGTTTATTTAATTTGCGCTGTGGTCGTCTTCGATTATAAAATTGTATGTATTTCTCAATTCGGCTTTGTGCCTCCGTTAGATTTCGGATATTATAAGGATAGAGCCCTTCCGTTTTGAGATGCGAGAAGAAGCTCTCCATGGAGGCGTTGTCTAGG
>Ga0209784_100433_pt1 | contig 18232 bp, 15 predicted proteins | sample AraplaCvi_mLB_r2_2_FD_184284 | JGI IMG/M metagenome (GOLD analysis project Ga0209784, IMG submission 184284) | Arabidopsis root microbial communities from North Carolina, USA - plate scrape CL_Cvi_mLB_r2 (SPAdes) (version 2) | ecosystem: Host-associated > Plants > Roots > Endosphere | place: USA...
ATGTTGGAAGCGGACGAGCTTTTATTAAAGCGCATTTTAGATAATCTCATAACGAATGCTAAAAAATATACGCCTGACGGTACAAAGGTAAATGTAGAAGCGCAAAATATAGGACAGGAGATTATGCTGACAATCGCCGACCAAGGTCCAGGAATTCCTCAAGAGGAGCTCGATAACCTCTTTGAGCGATATTATCGAGGGACGAATACTACGGACGATACAACGGGGACAGGCCTAGGATTGGCTATTACTAAGCAATTAATTGATTTACACAATAGTACTATTAGTGTCCAATCGGGAGCGGAAGGTACAGTGTTCATCATAAAGTTTAAATGTAAATAGGCGCTTTTTGGCCTCGAACAAACAACACCGCGTTATGATTATGAGCTCGTTTTAGATTGATAAAGTAAAGAAAACACTGTTAATTTGGGCAGTACAAGTGATGAAACATTCACCTTGTACTGCCTTTTTGTGCTATTTGAGTATTGGTGTTTAATTTTTTAGGGGATTACCCCTATATGAACAGCTCTCTCTTATACCTATTATTAAGGTGTAAAAGTTGTATACGAAAGACAGCATGATAAGGAGGATGTACACATGAAGACTTCTTTTAAAGTAGTCATCGTTGGAGGAGGAACGGCTGGCATTTCAGTAGCTGCACGTTTACTTCGTCAATCTCATTCGCTTCAAGGGGAGATTGCCATCATAGATCCTGCAGAAAAACATTATTATCAACCACTCTGGACATTGGTGGGAGGTGGTGCAGCAAATAAATGGGACTCTGAACGTGAAATGAGGTCCGTTATTCCTAAAGGAGCTGTTTGGTTAAAAGAAGCTGTTAGTAGTTTTGATCCCAATCAAAACCAGGTGCTAACACAAAATGGTACAACGTACACGTATGATTTTTTAGTCGTCGCTGGTGGGATAGAGATTAACTGGGGTGCTATTAAAGGGCTGAAGGAAGCACTTGGGACTAAAAGTGTATGCAGCAATTACTCTTTTGAGCATGTGGATTATACGTGGGAAACGATCCGTAATTTTAAAGAGGGAACAGCATTATTTACACATCCAAACACGCCAGTAAAATGTGGTGGTGCTCCACAGAAAATTATGCATTTAGCAGAGGACCATTTTAATAACGTCAATGTTCGTGACAATATTAACGTTATTTTTGGTTCGGCCAATCCAGCAATTTTCGATGTTTTAAAATACCGTGAAGCACTTGAAAAGGTAATTGAGCGGAAAAATATTGATGCTCGATTCCGTCGTAATTTGATTGAAATTAAGGCTGATGAAAAAATAGCTATCTTTGAAAATTTAGATACGGGCATATTAGAAGAAATTAAATACGACATGATTCATGTAACACCTTATATGTGTTCACCTAAATTTATTCGAACAAGTGCATTAGCAGACGAATGTGGCTGGGTAGATGTCGACAAATTTACTTTGCAACATAAAAAGTATAGCAATGTGTTTGGAATAGGTGACAATGCCAATCTCCCAACCTCCAAAACGGGTGCAGCTATACGTAAGCAAGCGCCTGTTGTGGCACAAAATCTTATTGCATTAATGCGACAACAGCCAATGACACAAATGTATAATGGCTACTCTTCTTGCCCGATTGTAACAGGCTACAACAAACTGATACTAGCTGAGTTTGATTACAATAAAGAGCCTGTCGAATCTATGCCTTTTAATCAGGCAGTGGAAAGATCCAGTATGTATTTCATGAAAAAGGATTTACTCCCTGTCATGTACTGGGATGGCATGTTGAAAGGCACAATGTAATTACAAATGAAGGGAGGCGACAAGCGTGGCTAATGCAACGGTAAGTATGAGCGAAGAATTATATCGAATAATCGAAACGCTTGAGAAACCAGAAGTTCGACACTCTTTACAGCGATTGTTAGATAAATTACCGAATGTAGAGCAAACGATAGATTCAGCTGAAAATGTTGTGGATTTTGGAAAAGCGGTATTGATGGATGAAAAGACAATAGATCGATACGAACAATTTGTCACTACTTATAATATAGGCTCAGAAACGATAACAGCTATTGTACAGCTTATAGAGAAATTGCCAAAGCTTGTTCAAATCATTCATCAGTTCGAAAACATCGTTGATTTTGGAAAAGCAGTACTTCAGGATAAACAAACGACAGACTATACAATGAATAATTTAAAGAGCTATATCGATCCATATGTTGAAAAAGGAAAGACAGGTTTAGATTTCGTAAAAATGGTACAGCAAAGAGCAGAAGAAAAGCCTCAGCATATTAATGTTTTTTCAATTGTTAAATGGCTGAAAGATCCTGCAGTTCAAAAAACACTGAATTATGTCCAATCGACATTAGATATTTTAAAAGAAAAAAATTGAGTATAAAGGGGAGTTTTAACATGTTATTACGATATTTTTACGATGAAAAATTAGCACATGCTTCTTATGTTGTGGGATGTCAGGCGAAGGGAGAAATGGTTATTGTTGATCCGATGCGTAATATTGAACCCTATCTTGCATTAGCAGAAAAAGAGAAGATGCAAATTGTTGGCGCATTAGAAACGCATATTCATGCTGATTTTGTAGCGGGGTCTCGTGAGTTAGCAGATCGTGTTGGAACAAAGATGTATATTTCCGATGAAGGGGATGCTGATTGGAAATATCAAAATCTGGAAGGTATTCCTCATCAATTATTAAAAGATGGTGATGAATTTAGTATAGGAAATCTTATTTTTAAAGTTATGCACACACCTGGGCATACGCCTGAAAGTATCTCCTTCCTATTAACGGATCGTGGCGGCGTAGCAGATAAACCAATGGGGATTTTTACGGGGGACTTTGTCTTTGTAGGTGATATTGGGCGCCCTGATTTACTAGAAAAAGCTGCTGGGATTCAGGGTACATCACTATCTGGCGCCAAAGCAATGTTTAAATCATTAGAACGCTTTAAGGCTTTACCAGATTACATGCAGCTTTGGCCGGCTCATGGAGCAGGTAGTGCTTGCGGTAAAGCATTAGGAGCTGTGCCGTCTTCAACAGTTGGGTATGAGAAACAATTCAACTGGGCTATGCAATTTGATGATGAACAAAAATTTATTGACGCATTATTAGATGGGCAACCGGAACCTCCTTATTATTTCGCTGTTATGAAGCGTGTCAATAAAGTAGGGATAGAACTTCTTAAAAATCTACCACCAGTGAAAGTCGTGTCAAGCTATGAAGAGGTTGCTCAACTTCTTGAGGATGGAAAGCAGGTTATTGATACACGTCCAGCGGAAGACTTTGCACAAGGATTTATCGCAGGTACACTAAACATTCCTGACAATAATTCTTTGACAAATTGGGCTGGTTGGCTAGTAGATTATACAAAACCATTATATTTACTAATTAATCCTTCGCAACTGGATGATATTTTAATAGCTTTACGTTCTATTGGTATCGACAATGTTGTTGGTTATGGGGATGTGACGAAAGTTTTGGAAGAGGCTAATGTTCTAGAAAGTTATGACAATATAACGCCTTTAGAAGCGAAGCCATTAATTGAAAGTGAAAAAGTTCATGTGTTGGATGTGCGCAATCAAACAGAATATGATGCGGGGCATATTGAAAACGCTCAGCATATTATGGTTGGTACATTATCGAAACGTTTAGATGAATTGCAAACAGATAAAAAAATTGTTGTACAATGCCAAGGCGGCGCTCGTTCTGCAATTGCTGTAAGTGTACTGAAAGCAAATGGCATTCATAACATTGTAAATTTAACGGGCGGCTACATGGCCTGGCAACAAGAGGTAATGGCTAAAAAAGAAAGTTTAATTTAAAGAGGTTGTTCTACAAGAAAAATAGCATACTAGTAATACTAGTCTGCTATTTTTCTTTGCTTAGCACTTTGGAAGATGAGAAGTAGAAATCTTTATGTTTAATAAAAATGAATGATGAGACCTCGTCTGGCAAAGCTAAACGAATTTAGACAACCTTTTTCTCGTTAAAAGGGGTTAAAAAATGATTATTGTAAGTTTGAGTATATTCCTTCTTATTATTGGTAGAATTATTTATAAACGCCATGTCCCAGTGCGTCAAATACAGGAGTGTTTACCGCGGGAGTTAAATGCGGGAACGGTGATAGTGGATGTACGTGATTACAATGATTCTTACAAATCACTTACACCAAATGCATTAAATTTACCGATTTCCTATTTGGTCCGTCACATACATGAACTACCAAAAAAGCCCCTTCATATTATTGCATCAACACAGTTAGAAAAAAATATGAGTGTTCGTATCATTCGGAAAGCAGGGCATGAAGTTAAGAGTTATAGCTTGATAGAAGAAAAAGTATAGGGGCAAAGTATGTTGGCTGGTAAAGGAAACTTAAAGGAATGCATTGATTCTTGTTGTACTTTCAATTTTAAGTCTGGAGTGTGTTTAAATTGGAGAAAGAACAGCTATATTTACAGCAAATATTTCAATATATTCAAGATGGAATTATGATTATGAATCACAAACGTGAGATTTTAATGATGAATCCCTCGGCGGAGCGGTTAACAGGGTGGAAATTAGGAGATCGAGTGCCCTTTTGTTCATTTTGTGAAAACCGCCAAAAGTCTCCAAGCGAACATACATGTTATTTAATTGAGCATAATGAAATTCCCTATTTTTTATCGAAAATGCCGACGTATCATGGTAGTAAGATAGATGTTGAAATGAGCACGGCATTGATGTATACAGACGGTAAAACAAACGAGCAAGAGTTTCTGCTTGTATTGAGAGATCAGACTCTTCAGTTAAAGGAAGAAGAGGCCCGGATATCAAAGCTTATTATTAAAAAGCTGATTGAGGCAAAAGAAGAAGAACATAAAAGGCTTGCGCAGGAATTACATGATGGCGTTGGCCAATCATTATATACAGTATCTGTTGCACTACAAGCGATTGAATCTTATGTCAAAGACAATGAAAAGCTAAATACGTATATTGAAGAAGTACGCAATGAGCTAGAGCAAGTAATGAATGATATTAAATTGTACTCCTATCAACTTCGCCCTCATAGCATTGATCAGTTAGGGATTACACCTACATTAGGCACTCTTGTCGATTCAGTGCAAAAGGTACATCCTGATATTACTATATCGTTAGAAACAAATTTTGAAGAACGTTGTCATCCATCTGTAGAAATCAATATTTATCGTGTCGTACAGGAGGCTTTGCACAATATTACTAAATATGCCAAAGCTTCTAAAGTCGTCATTCGGCTCGAAAAGAAAGCTACAAATTTAACGCTCCATATAGAAGATGATGGCGTAGGATTTAATTTACAGCAAGTGAAGAAAGAAGGGCTTGGCTTAAAGCATATGGAGGAGCGAATTACATTATTAGGCGGATTTTTTAATATTACTTCAGCTCACAATAAAGGTACACAAATTAGTATCCAAGTACCTAATTGGAAGGATGACTTTAGATGATTCGTGTTTTAGTAGTAGATGATCATGTGCTAATCCGTAAAGGAATTGTTCTTTTATTGGAAAATTATATGGATATAGAGGTTGTAGGTGAAGCGGGTGATGGAGCGGAGGCGATCACTCAGGCAATATCATTAAACCCGGATGTCATTTTGATGGACGTATCCATTCCGAATGGGTTAGATGGATTTACGGCTACTCAAGAAATTCATAAGCAAATGCCTAATGTTAAAATTATTATGTTAACAATGCACAATGAAGTTGCTTATATTCAAAAAGCGATTGCTGTTGAAGCCCATGGCTATATTTTAAAAAATAGTCAAGGTGGAATTCTCTATGAGGCTATCCATGCTGTATATAGTGGTCGCATATATTACAACGTTGGTATTCCACAGGAGCAGTTAGATAAATTATTTGAACATAAAGGGCATGAGGATCAATGCATTTTAACTGTGCGTGAGCAGGAGATAATGAGGCTAACAGTTCTAGGGTATACGAATATCCAAATTGCTGGGCAACTATTTATTAGTAGTAAAACGGTTGAAAATCATAAATCAAATATTATGCAAAAGCTCGATTTAAGTAATAAAGCTGAGCTTATTCAGTATGGGCTTGCAAATAACTATATGTAACAACGTCTTGTTGTTAGAAGCTGTGTGCTATGTCCAATGAAAAAATAAATATCAAAAGCATTAAACTGTTTACAGAAGATCGCTCAAACGTGAGTGGTCTTTTTTTTTATCTCCGTTCAGTAAATATCCAAACATCTGCTGGAATAGAGAAACTCAGTCTAAGAACGCCACGTACTATGGCAATACCGAAATGACCGACATCGTGTCAGCCCTTATGTTGCTACTGGTGTTACGCTTTCACGGATAAAACATCTGCCGCTGGCGCTACGCTTTCGCGCAAAAAACACATCTGCCGCTGGCGCTACGCTTTCGCGCAAAAAAACTGCTGCTGCCACAAAAACCGACTCTGGACGTAATTATGCCAATTGATTCTATCCAAAATAATTTGCAATATTGTCACAGTGAGTAAAGCTAATAGTGGAAAACCCCTATATGTCTGAAATTACAGCAGGACTATACTGAAAGCACATAAATAAAAGGAGATGCAAGCACAGTGGATATAACATTTATAATTGTCATTTTCTTGATTGGATTCGTTGGATCTTTTGTGTCCGGTATGTTGGGAATAGGCGGTTCAATCATTAAATACCCAATGCTACTCTATATACCGCCACTTTTTGGCTTAGTCGCATTTTCAGCACATGAAGTTTCAGGCATCAGTGCGGTACAAGTGTTTTTTGCGTCGATAGCAGGTGTTTGGGCATATCGAAAGGGTGGCTATCTTAATAAGCCTCTCATTATTTATATGGGTGGAGCAATTTTAGCTGGTAGCTTTGTTGGGAGCTACGGATCACAGTTTTTATCTGAAAACAGTGTGAATATCGTATACGGCGTTTTAGCATTGATTGCAGCTGTGATGATGTTTGTTCCTAAGAAACAAATCGATGATAAGCCGATGAATGAAGTGACATTCAACAAGCCACTAGCGGCGATTTTAGCATTTATTGTCGGGATTGGTTCAGGGATTGTTGGTGCTGCAGGTGGTTTCTTGCTTGTTCCGATAATGCTTGTAGTGCTCGGTATTCCAACGCGTATGACGATTGCCACTAGCCTAGCTATTACGTTTATCTCATCGATCGGAGGAACAATCGGAAAGTTAATGACAGGGCAAGTCGATTACTATCCTGCGGTCATCATGATAGTGGCAAGTTTACTGGCGGCTCCACTTGGCGCAAAAGTAGGTAAAAAAATGAATACGAAAATTTTGCAAAGTATTTTAGCAGTACTCATCTTAGCGACAGCCATTAAAATTTGGGTTGATTTACTATGATGAAAAAACAAAAGGTTGCTACGTATAAATCACATGAGAAAAAGCTGATACTTATAAGTTTTTTAGTAGCTGGAATAATGTTTCTTTCGATAATTGGGAGAATTTTTAGTACCTAGGAGATGAAATAAAATGAATGATTCAGCTGTAATGTGGAGTCGGGCCTTAACAGAGTTAACATTGTCATTCCATATCGTTTACGCGACAATTGGCGTCGGTATACCTTTAATGATCATGATTGCTCAATGGGTTGGATTGAAAAATAATGACGAACACTATCTATTACTCGCAAGAAGATGGGCAAGAGGATTTGTGATTACTGTGGCAATTGGAGTTGTCACTGGTACTGCGATTGGATTGCAACTATCGCTACTATGGCCAAACTTTATGGAATTGGCTGGTCAGGTAATCGCATTACCATTGTTTATGGAAACGTTCGCGTTCTTTGTTGAAGCTATTTTCTTAGGGCTTTATTTATATACATGGGATCGATTCAAAAATCCAAAGAGACATCTTTTATTATTGATCCCGGTAGCTATTGGTGCCTCTATGTCGGCTGTTTTTATTACGATAGTGAATGCATTTATGAACGCACCACAGGGCTTTGACCTTGTAGATGGAGAGCTTGTAAATATTCAACCAGTACTAGCTATGTTAAATCCCGCAATGCCAACAAAGGTAGCGCATGTATTAGTAACATCTTATATGACAGCAGCATTTTTATTAGCTTCTATTGCAGCCTACCGTATGCTCCGAGGGTCGAAGCATGTGTATCATAAAAAAGCCTTACATCTTTTATTGAAACTTGGACTAGTATTTTCGCTAGCGGCACTCGTTGTAGGTGACTTTTCAGGGAAGTATTTAGCTGAATATCAACCAGAAAAATTAGCTGCTGCAGAATGGCATTTTGAAACAAAAGAGGATGCTTCGCTTGTGCTATTCGGCGTGCTGGATGGAGAAGAAGTGAAATACGCCATTAAAGTACCATACGCACTAAGTGTCTTGGCGCATAATAATCCTTTTGCTGAAGTAAAAGGTTTAGATCAATTTTCGAACGATGAACAGCCACCTCTTTATATCCATTATTTGTTTGACATCATGGTAGTAATCGGAACTTTATTAATAGTTGTAGCAGTCAGTTATGTGCTAGGTAAATGGCGGGGATGGAAGTTTATTTCTTCACAAAGCTTTAAGAGAATAGTAGTAGCAAGTGGTCCATTATCGCTTATTGCTGTAGAGGCAGGTTGGTGGTTTGCGGAAGTAGGGCGCCAGCCATGGATACTTCGTGGTTATATGAAAACGGCGGAAGCTGCCACGACAAGTGGTCAAGTCGATATTATGCTAATCCTATTTGCAGGGCTGTACATTGTATTAGCGATAGGAAGTATCGTTGTCCTTATCCGTATGTTCCGTAACAATCCGATTGAACTTGAAATGGAAGAACATAAACAAGTGGAAGGATGTGCAGGGCAATGAGCTTAGAGATATTAGGAATTTCAGTACTATGGTTATTTCTTTTCGGCTATGTCATTGTTGCGTCCATAGACTTTGGAGCGGGCTTCTTTAATGCTTATAGTGTCTTGATTGGAAAAGACCAAATACTAGCCAATATTATTAAGCGCTATTTATCTCCGGTATGGGAAATTACCAATGTCTTCCTTGTATTTTTCTTTGTTGGAATGGTAGGTTTCTTTCCTCAAACAGCTTATTATTACGGCACAATTTTGCTAGTGCCAGTCAGTATTTCATTAATATTGATAGCAATTAGAGGGAGCTATTATGCATTTGAATCCTACAGTGAAAAAGGTGGACACATTGGTTATACAATGATGTACGGAATTACTGGTTTATTTATACCAGCATCCCTTTCTATTGTGTTAACGATATCTGAGGGAGGGTTCGTGAAAATTGTAAATAAAGAACCACATTTGCAAATTGCTAAACTTTTCACGAATCCGTTAACTTGGTCTATTGTGCTATTAAGTATAGTGGCAGTATTGTATATTTCGGCTGTTTTTTTAACATGGTATGGGAAAAGAGCACGAGATGAACATGCTTCAGATTTAATGAGAAAATATGCGCTCGGTTGGTCTTTGCCGCTCGTAATAAGTGTAATAGGGATTATGGTGGAGTTAAAGGGACATGTGCCTGAGCATTATGAAAATATGTTAAATCTATGGTGGCTTTTCGCCATTTCAGGTGTGTTATTTCTTATAACATTAATTCTTTTATTTAAAAAGGAAAACTATGGTTTAGCCGTCTTTTTAATGGTCGCTCAGTTTGGCTTTGCATTTTTCGGCTATGGTATTTCACATTATCCGTATTTACTGTATCCGTATTTGTCGGTCTATGATAGCTTTACAAATGAAACAATGGCGATAGCATTAGTGATAGCGTTTGTCGGAGGGTTAGTTCTACTCGTACCTTCACTATATTTAGTAATGAAATGGTTTGTGTTTGATCGTGATTATGCTTGCGGCAAACATGATCATCATGCATAGGGGGAACTATAATGAATCAATTTATTATTTTGTATGCACCTTTTCTTGTAGTAGCTATTAGCATTGCGATTGGCTTTTGGCTAGGGCCGAAAGACCATCAAATTAAGGAATAGGCTGGATCACTGTAGATAGACACTGATCCGCAAAATTTAATAGGATCGAAGCTTAAAAAAGGAGCTGGATGGAAAGTCGTAAATGTTTGACTTTCTATCCAGCTCCTTTTGTTTATGTGGTTATTTTAAGCACCGCTCTGATGGTCGTTCAATTTTTACATAACGCCATAAGCTATTAGCGATATCACGTGCCTCTTCTGCGTGTTCGGTTCCAACGAATGCTTTACGGAAAGGTGTAAGAAGTGATTCGATAATGAACAGCTTTGGTTTCTCACGCTGTAATTCCTCTAATAAGAATTCCACGTATTCTAACCCTTCAACTGTTTCGTTCTTAGCTAGTCCTTTTTTAAAGCCTGTTAATTGCTCGATGACCGTTTCCTTATTAACCGTTTTAAAATTCGCGACGTTTTGGATCGTATTGATCATTTCTGTACTAATGATGATTTCTTTTGATTCAAGCATAACGGGTATAATTACGCTAATATTGCGTAATGCTACACGTACAATGGCTTCTCGATTTATATATTTATAGTCAGCAATTAAGACTGCGCGTAATGTAAGGTTAATCATACCAAGTGTCTGTACCGCGCATTCATAACTAATTGGACTAACTTCTTCTCCAAAAACTTGTACAAGTCGATTGGCTAGCCACTCCAGCTCTTGTAAATAATAGTTTAAAATTATTTTTTTTAATTCAATATCCCTAGAATGGAAAATCGATTCAAAAATTTGAATTAAATTATGTTCTCGATTGACATACATGAGTACTGCAACTTGCTGTGTTAATACTTCCAAATCAGTAGGATCCTTACCATAAAGAAGTTCGTGGCGGCGATTACTTGCTTCTTCGCGACCTTCATCTAATATGGCGATTAAACATTCATTTTTAGAAGAAAAGTGATTATAAAATGTGCCCTTTGAAATTTTTGCTGCACTAATGATGTCGTTCATCGATGCATCCACGAATCCTTTTTCAATAAAAAGAGCACGGGCAGCAGTAATGATTTGTCGTTTTCTTTTGTTCATAACCTCACCTTTTTTAAAATATTATACTCTTATTCTATATTGAAAACGCTTATATATCAATGTTTTTAAATTTTATAGTCTTAACTGTTGAAAAAAATAGACTGCGAGTATAAAATAAGTTTTATCGAAAAAACAAAGAAAGAATTGAGGGATATAAATGAATAGTGAGCAAACATTGAAAAAGCCCCCCTATGGGATGATTAGTATTTTATTTGTGGGTGCTTTTGTTGCTTTTCTAAATAACACATTGTTGAATGTTGCATTACCAACAATCATGAAAGATTTTGGTATAACGTATTCATCCGTACAATGGCTCGCAACAGGTTATATGCTTGTAAGTGGTATTTTAGTACCTGCTTCAGCATTCTTTGTAACACGCTTTAAAAATAGACATTTATTTATTGCAGCAATGTCAGTCTTTACAATCGGTACGGTAATGGCGGGCTTTGCACCTAACTTCGGTACACTTTTAGCAGGTCGTATGGTGCAGGCAGCAGGTGCAGCAAGTATGTCACCACTTCTAATGAACGTAATGCTGATTAGTTTCCCGAAAGAAAAACGTGGGGCAGCAATGGGTATTTTCGGTCTAGTTATGATTTCGGCACCAGCGATCGGTCCTACATTATCTGGATATATTGTTGAGCACCATGATTGGCGTATGCTATTCCAAATGATCATTCCGTTTGCTGTCATTAGTTTATTGTTTGGTATTTGGAAATTAGATAATGTAATGGAGACACGTAAAGTTCATTTAGATGTCCCATCAGTACTATTATCAACAATTGCATTCGGTGGTATTCTATATGGTTTCAGTACGGCAGGGGATAAGGGCTGGTCAAGTCCTTGGGTATATGGCACAATTTCAGCTGGCCTTCTTGCTTTAATCATCTTCATATTTAAACAACTACGTATGGATCAGCCTTTGCTGGAATTACGTATTTATAAATACCCAATGTTCGCGTTGGGTTCAGCTATTTCGGTTATCGTGTCAATGGCTATGTTCTCTGGGATGATTTTAACGCCTGCATATGTACAATCGATTCGTGGAATTGATCCATTTAAAGCAGGTTTAATGATGCTTCCTGGGGCACTTGCAATGGGGATTATGTCGCCGATTACAGGTAAACTGTTCGATAAATTTGGACCACGTGTACTAGCAATTATCGGTTTAACGATTACAACTATTGCATCATTCGGTTTAACAAAATTAGAAATAGATTCAAGTTATACATTTATTGTGTCATTGTACACAATTCGTATGTTTGGTCTGTCAATGGTTATGATGCCGATTATGACAAACGGCTTAAACCAATTACCACAAATGATGAACCCACACGGTACAGCTATTAATAATACTGTACAGCAAGTGGCAGGGGCAATTGGTAGTGCCGTGATGGTAACGTTCATGAATAACCGTACAAAAGCAAAAGCCGAAGAATTAATTGCAGATGCAAAAGCGAATGCAGCACAATCAGGTGTTGCACCGACACCAGAACAAATGCAGCAAATGCAAGATCACATTATGCAAAATGCTTTATTAGATGGTATTACACACTCATTCTTCATAGCGGCATGTATTACAGTTGTTGCACTTGTGCTCGCATTCTTCTTAAAACGTGTTAAAGTTGAAAGCGCAGCTGCTTCAATGGATTTGAAAAAACCAACAAAATAATTATGAGTTGATATGCTCCCCTATAGATAAATGGATGAAAATTATATTTCTGTTTATCGAAGGGGAGTTTTTTAGATGCATTCTAGCAACGTATTGTTGTATCGGCACTAAAAAAGCACGGATATTAGCGACAGCTAAAGGATGGATGAGTATTTTAAAATCATCCTAACCTTTTACGCAAATGTCCGTGCAGTAATTTTAATCATTCTTTTTAAATAATGCTCCTGGCCAAAACGCATATTTACCGAGAACAGTAGTAATAGCAGGTACTAGCAATGGACGTACAATGAATGTATCAAGCAACACGCCAATTGCCGTAACGACACCGAACTGAACTAGTACTTGAATAGGTAAGGTAGCAAGGACAGCGAATGTTCCAGCTAAAATTAGACCAGCAGATGTAATAACGCTTCCTGTTCGTACGACACCTTCCTCAATAGCTGTTATATGATCTACTGTTCTGCGCTTTTTCCAAATTTCCGAAATCATAAAGATATTATAATCCTCACCGAGAGCCACTAAAAACACAAATGCATAGAGTGGAATTGCTCCTGAAATGGCATCTGTCCCCATTACATAGTGTAAAATTAGCCAACCTGCACCAAGTGCCCCGAAATAAGAAATAATAACTGTTGCTAATAAGTAAACAGTAGCTGTTATAGAACGTAGATAAATGAATAATAATAAAGCAATTAAAGCAATCATTGTTGGCATAATAACAGTTTCATCGCGTACAATTAATTGCTGTGTATCATATTGACTAGCTGTTTCGCCGCCAATCCAAATATGTTTATGTGCATCTTTTATACCTTCATTCTCAAGCATTTTTATAACCGCTGCTTTAAGTTCTGGAATATGAGCTAACGATTCCTTAGCATAAGGATTAGCGTTTAAAGAAATCTCGTATAATTGGATAGCGTTATTTTTCTCTCCAATTCGGCTATTTGCAACACTATCAATATAAGAGATTTCAGCTAATCGCTGCTGCAAGTGGATATCTCTACCCTCAGTATCAATGATGAGCTGAACTGGAGCTAATTCGCCAGGTGAAAAATTTTCTTCTATTAAATTAAAGCCTTCTCGGGATGGCATATTCTCAGGAAATGACGATAATAGATCAAACGTATACTGAATACGTGGTACGAAAGCTGCTAACCCACCGAGGAACAGTAAAGTAACAACAATGATCACCCATGGTTTATGCGTTACAGTGCGCCCGATTGCACGACTTATTTTATGTGTTGGTTTGTGCTGTTTTCTTCCTTTTTTATAAGCCATATCCTCTGTTCGTGGTATGAATGGAAAGAAGACAACGCGACCTATAATAACAAGAATTGCTGGAAGTACAACTAATGCTGCAACACCCATCACCAGTACACCAAAGCTAAACGGAATTGCAAAACGTTGGAATGCACCATAATGGGCAAGGCTAAGAGTAGCTAAACCAATAACAACCGTTAATGCACTCATCATAATCGCACCGCCAGACTCCTTTATAGTAAGCTTCATGGCAGTAGTCTTATCTTCGATATGAAATAATACTTCTCGATACTTTGATATTAAAAATAAACAATAGTCTGTACCTGCTCCAAAGAGTAATACAGTCATAATAGAGACAGCCTGTGAGTCCTTATCGATCCATCCATGATCGGCGAAAAAGCCGAGCGTTGGACTTATAACGACGTAGGCAAGAGCAACAACCAATAATGGAATAATGGCTAATAACGGTGAACGGTAAATAATAATTAGTAATACTAAAACAAGGAGCACTGTTGCAATTAGTAATTTAACATCAGCTTGGGAGAATAAACTGACAGCATCCGTAGCGATACCAACCGGTCCAGAATAACGCACATGAAGATTGTCACTAACTAAGTCTTTTTCTAGTTGGATATTATACTTATCCATTGTTTTTGTTAATGTCTTTAAACTCTCTCGTAACGCATCCGTAGCCACACCCTTTTCAAAGAAAACAGGAGTGACAATTGTTGTGCCATTGTCAGATGCTGACGCTAAAAAGGCTTGAGGTGGCATTTTATCATAGGGTGGAATAATAGTTTGATTTGCTAAAGGTTTAGCTTTAAGCTCTCCGTAAACTTTTTGGATAGCAATAAAATCATCAGTAGTTAGCCCGCTATCTCGATGCCAGACGAGTAATAATGGTGTACCTGCATCATTCGGAAATTGTTCTGCAATAATAGCTGCTGCCTGCTGAGACATTTCACTTTCGGGTAAGTTTTTACCAGATTCACTCTTAATACTATTAATCTGTGGCCAGGCAAATGACAGTACAACAACAAGTGCAATCCAAAAGGTGAGGGCTAAAAAGCGCCCTTTTTTACTTGTTACCATTGAGCCCCATTGCTCTAGTGGGTGCTTTTTCATTTAAAGACCTCCGTTTCATGTAAGTAATTTTAATTATATATACCAGAAGGTTAATTAATCAATTGTAAATAAATTATATGCTATACTATGTCTAAAATTAATCCTTTATAAGGAGGCGGAATTGTTGAAGCAGTCACCACGTGTTCTCGGAAGACCTCGTCATGATGAGAATGCGAAACCAAAAAAAGATATTGTTCTTGAAACGGCAACGAGGCTTTTTATCAAAGAAGGCTATAAAAATATTTCGATGGCTGACGTAGCAAAAGCTTGTAACGTTACAAAGGCTACTATCTATTACTATTACCCGACTAAAGGGGATTTATATACATCAGCGTTGCTGGAAATGATGAATCAAATTAAACTGTCCATTTTACAGATATTGAAGGAGTCAATATCATTTAAAGATCGGTTGGAGAAGCTTGTTGAAATTCATTTATCGGCCACTGTAGATATTGATATGAAAAATTTTATGAGAGAAGCGACGATTAATTTATCGGAATCTCAATTAAAAGAAGTGCAAGCATCAGAAAATAATATGTATAAAACGATAGAGCAGGCTATGCAGTTAGAGATGGAACTAGGCACGATTCGGAAAGGGAATCCTACTTTTTTTGCCCATTCGTTTATGGCTTTAATGTCAGTAGGATACGTTAAAGCTGGGGAAGGGAAAAGGATATTTCAATCAGAAGCTATGGCCGCGAGAGAAATTATTGATTTTTTCTGGAAATCTGTTGAAAAATGATTACCTCCATTTTAGAATATTAATGCTGAAAATAAATTAAGTATTACGCAATCGATTTAGGGGAAGCTTAGATCAAAGGTATTTTAATAAAATTGAGATTAAAAATATTGTATTTGGGCTACAAAGCAAACATAATTACAAATATTTAGTTACAAATCAATGAATTTTGAAAAGATTGTCGAAATTGTGATTTAGCTCATTGAAATAATATACAAACAACCTTATAATGGAGGTTGTAACGTCACCAAGACAAGATAGGATGAATTATGATGCGCTTTTTGCAAAATAAAGTTAACATTGTAATAACAAATTATACGAATTGCTATCCAGCTCTTGAGACTGGTGATTTGTAAGATATAAGCGCTGTAACGACTGTTAAGAAGTGCCTTAATGGTCTTTTTTACATGGAAGCAATAAAATTAAAATAGTGATAGTGATGGCAAAGGAGAGTTCAAAATGTCAGAAACGAAAAACCAAACACAGTCTGAACAATTAACTGTGAGTCAAGAACAACTGGATGTGCTAGATCAATTATTAAAGCCTGAGGTTCAGGAATCACTTACAACTTTAGTTGAACAATTACCTAAGTTAACTGAAATGATGACGCTATTAACAAAATCATATGAGTTTGCTCAAGCTGTTGCAACTGACGAAGTACTTAAAAATGATACTGTTGGTGCGGTAACAGAAATGGCTGGCCCAGTAGTAGGCTCAGCTAAAAACCTTGCAGCTACTGCAATTGAAGCGAAAGACCGTGCTTCTGAAAGCCAAGAAGTAATTGGTTTATTCGGTCTTATGAAAATGTTAAAAGACCCACAAGTTCAAGGTGTTTTCCGTTTTGTTAATGCTTTCTTACAAGTAAGCGCTGAACGTAAAGCTAAATAAGACTCGACTTGAGATATATTCAAAACGTACGGACGGAGGATTAATTAATCATGTCAAAAGAAATCGTCATCTTAGGTGCTGGTTACGCTGGCGTTTTAACTGCATTAACAGCACGTAAGTATCTATCAGCTGATGAAGCTAAAATTACTGTAGTAAACCAATTCCCAACACACCAAATCATCACTGAACTTCACCGTTTAGCTGGTGGTACTATTGCTGAAGGTGCTGTTGCTTTACCACTTAAAAAAATCTTTAAAGGTTTAGATATCGATTTACAAATCGCTAAAGTTACAAAATTCAATGTAGACAGTAAAAAAGTTGACCTAGATACTGGATATACTTTAAATTACGATACTTTAGTAGTAGCTTTAGGTAGCCAAACTGGATTCTTTGGTATCCCTGGATTAGAAGAAAACTCTATGGTTCTTAAATCAGTGAACGAAGCAAATAAAATTAACAAACACATCGAAGATCGTATTAAAGCATATGCACAAACAAAAGACGAAGCAGATGCAACAATCGTTATCGGTGGTGGCGGTTTAACAGGTGTAGAGCTTGTTGGTGAAATCGTGGACAACTTCCCGAAAATCGCAGCAAAACACGGTGTTAACTTTGCTGATCTTAAAATTAAACTTGTTGAAGCTGGTCCAAAAATCTTACCAGTACTTCCGGATACACTTATCCAACGTGCAACTGAAAGCTTAACAAAACGTGGCGTTGAATTCATTACAGGTACTCCTGTAACAGGCGTTGATGGCAATGTTATCTCTCTTAAAGATCGCGAACCAATCGTTGCTAATACACTTATTTGGACAGGTGGGGTAGCGCCACTTCCAATCGTAGGCGAGTCTGGCCTTGCTGCTGACCGCGGTAAAGCTACGATTAACGAGTTCTTACAATCTACATCTCACGACGATGTATTCGTAATCGGTGACGCATCTGTTGCATTACCAGCTGATGGTGGGCGTCCACTATATGCACCAACTGCTCAAGTTGCATGGCAAATGGGTGAGTGCGCTGGTTATAACTTATTCGCACAATACAAAAACCAAGAGATGAAGCCTTTCTCTGCAATTAACTCTGGTACACTTGCAAGCTTAGGCCGTAAAGACGCTGTTGCGACGATCGGTGCTAGCAACACACAACTTAAAGGTCTTCCTGCAACACTTATGAAAGAAGCGTCTAACATTCGCTATCTTACACATATTAAAGCGCTATTCGGCTTAGCGTATTAATTTTATGGGCATGAATCAATAGTACTATTGATTCATGCTTTTTTTGTTTTGATAAGGTAAACGTAGAATTTTAGGGAAAGTGAATACCAACTGTAAAAAGTCAAAGCAACGGAAGGAAATCAGAGTGACGGAAAGAAGAGCCCGGGCGACGGAAGGAACAGTCAGAACGACGGAAAGAAGAGCCAGAGCGACGGAAAGAGCAGTCAAAGCGACGGAAAGAAGAGCCCGGGCGACGGAAGGAACAGTCAGAACGACGGAAAGAAGAACCAGAGCGACGGAAAGAGCAGTCAAAGCGACGGAAGGAAATCAGAGTGACG
>Ga0209784_100440_pt1 | contig 17873 bp, 13 predicted proteins | sample AraplaCvi_mLB_r2_2_FD_184284 | JGI IMG/M metagenome (GOLD analysis project Ga0209784, IMG submission 184284) | Arabidopsis root microbial communities from North Carolina, USA - plate scrape CL_Cvi_mLB_r2 (SPAdes) (version 2) | ecosystem: Host-associated > Plants > Roots > Endosphere | place: USA...
GGAGTCGGGATGTCCACGCAGCTGCTGGCCAAGAACGATACCCAGCGCCGGGTGCTGATCAACTCGATCGGCCCGTTCTGGGACGCCAACGAGGTCTGGCTGCTGACGGCGGGCGGCGCGATGTTCGCGGCCTTCCCGAACTGGTATGCCACGCTGTTCAGCGGCTTCTACATCCCGCTTGTCTTTCTTCTGCTGGCCTTGATCGGGCGCGGCGTGGCATTTGAATTCCGCGGCAAGGTGGGCGATGTCCGCTGGAAACGGGTATGGGACGGAGCGATCTTCACCGGAAGCGTGCTTCCGCCATTCCTGCTCGGCGTTGTTTTTGCCTGCCTGATCCAGGGGCTCCCGATTAACGAAGAGATGCAGCTGCATGCCGGATTCTTCGATGTTGTGAATCTTTATACCGTGGTCGGCGGGTTGACGATGGTGATGCTCTGCCTGCTGCATGGCTTGATGTTCACGACGCTGCGCACGCTGGGGGATCTCCAGGAACGGGCGCGCCGCATGGCCCGGAGACTTCTGATTCCTGTTGCGGCCTTATTCGTGGCGTTCGGGGTGATGACGTATTTCATGACCGATATCTTCGAGAAGCGCGGCGTGGCGTTAACCGTCCTGCTGGTGCTGGCCCTGCTTGCATTCCTGCTGGGCGGATATTTCATGAACGTCAAGCGGGACGGCTGGGCTTTCGGGATGACCGGCGCGGTCATCGCACTCTTGGTATCGTCCGTGTTCGTGGGCTTGTTCCCGCGCGTGATGGTCAGCTCCATCAACGCTGCATTTGACCTGACCATTTATAATGCGGCCTCCGGACCGTATTCCCTCAAAATTATGACGATTGTGGCCGTATCGCTGCTGCCGTTTGTTTTGGGCTATCAAATTTGGAGTTACTTCGTTTTCCACAAACGGGTACATGAGAAGGAGCATCTGGAATACTGATGGGAAAAGATCTGCTGGGATACAAAGGCGCCAAGACGGTATTCTTCCTTGTCGCCGTATGTACCCTGGCACAGAGCATGGCCATCCTTCTGCAAGCCAAATGGCTGGCGGAAGCCGTATCCGCCCTGTTTGCGGGATCAACACTGCAGGAGCAGGGGGAGACCATTGCCTTGTTCCTGCTTGCATTACTGGCACGCCACGGGATCTCGGTCGTGCAGCAAGGGATCGCGCAGCGTTTTGCCGAGGAGACGGGCACGAGCCTGAGAAAGCAGCTGCTGGAGGAGCTGTTTCGGAACGGGCCGTCCTTTGTCCGGTCGGAAGGAACAGGCAATGTGGTTACGCTTGTGCTGGAGGGCATCGGCAAATTCCGCAAATATGCGGAGCTGACCATACCTCGCATGATGGGGGCGGGCATTACCCCGGCGCTGGTATGGCTGTACGTTTTCATGACGGACCGGATCTCGGGCATTATTCTGCTGGTGACCATGCCGATCCTGATCGTGTTTCTCATCCTCGTGGGACTTGCCGCGAGAAAGCAGACCGAGCGGCAGCTGGATTCCTACCGGATGCTGTCCAATCATTTCGTGGATTCGCTGAGAGGGCTGACCACCCTGAAGTTTCTGGGACAGAGCCGCAAGCATGGCGCGAGCATACAGCAGGTCAGCGAAGGGTATCGTGCAGCTACCATGCGGACGCTGCGCGTGGCGTTTCTGTCCTCTTTTGCGCTGGATTTCTTTACGATGCTGTCCGTGGCATCGGTTGCGGTAAACCTGGGCCTGCGCCTCATTAACGGCAGCCTGGAGCTGCTGCCCGCGCTGCTTATCCTGATCCTGGCACCGGAGTATTTCCTGCCGGTGCGCATGGTCGGAGCGGACTTCCACGCCACGCTGGACGGCAAGCAGGCAGGGGAGGCGATGCGATCCATCATCCGGGAAGCCCGAAAGGGGCACACGAGCGGAAGCTCGGGTCCTGTTGCTGCGGAGGGTTCGGCTAACGACGCAGGTCTATTCGAGCCAACGGGAGTGCTTGAAGCCCCGGCGGCAGAAACGATGGGACGAACCTCAACAGGCCTAACATTTAAAATTCAAAATAATTTCTCGGGCCCCAGCCGCAGACCGCAGACAACATTCCGATGGGAAAAGGACAGCGTGCTGGAGCTCTCCGGTATCGGCCTCAGACATGAAGAACAAGGGCCGGCTTCATTGGAGGAGGTCACCTTCCGAATACCGGGACAACGCAAGATCGGCATCGTCGGGGAGAGCGGAGCCGGCAAATCCACGCTGATCGAGCTGTTAGGCGGCTTTATGGCGCCAACATCCGGAGCGATGGCGTTGAACGGCGTGAAGCTGGCAGAATCGAACCGAAGCGAGTGGCGGTCGGAGGTCACCTATATGCCGCAGCAGCCGTATTTGTTTGGGGCAACCTTGGAGGAGAACGTGCGCTTTTATGCGCCGGAGGCGTCCAGAGCTCAAGTGGAAGCGGCGGTGCAGGCGGCCGGTCTGTCGGAGCTGGTAAAAAGCTTGCCGGGCGGCCTTGCGGAGATGATCGGCGGCGGCGGACGCGCTTTAAGCGGCGGCCAGGCACAACGCGTGGCTTTGGCCAGGGCGCTGCTCGGCGGCCGGCAGGTTCTGCTGTTGGATGAGCCGACGGCGCATCTGGATATTGAGACGGAATATGAGCTGAAGGAGACGATGCTGTCCCTTTTTCAAGACAAGTGGGTATTTCTGGCGACGCACAGGCTTCACTGGATGCAGGATATGGATTATATCATCGTTCTGCACCAGGGGCGCGTTGCGGAAACGGGAACCCATGAGGAGCTTATGGCACGACAGGGCGTCTATTATGGATTGATGACATCGCAGATGGAGGGAGTACAATGAAGCAGGAGTCGTGGTTTCGACCCTATGTAACGGCAAATTTCTGGCGCTTTCTCCTCATTGTCTCACTGGGCGTGCTCACCATTATGTTTGCCGGGATGCTGATGTTCACATCCGGTTATTTGATCTCCAAATCCGCCCTGCGTCCGGAAAACATCCTGATGGTGTACGTGCCGACCGTAGGGGTTCGCACCTTCGGCATCGGACGTGCGGTGATCCATTACGTGGAGCGCCTGGTGGGACATGATACGATTCTTCGCATCCTGTCCCGCATGAGGCTTCGGCTGTACCGTATTCTGGAACCGCAAGCCCTCCGTTTATCTTCCCGGTATCGCACCGGGGATCTGTTGGGGGTGCTTTCCGATGACATCGAGTATTTGCAGGATGTTTACATCCGAACGGTCTTCCCATCGATTGTTGCGCTTGTGTTATATGCCGGGGTCATTCTGGCCGTCGGTCTGTTTGATCCGGCATTCGCCCTTCTGCTCGCACTGTATATAGCGGTACTGGTTCTGGTGCTGCCGCTGATCTCGCTGCTGCTCACCAAACGGAAGAATCGGGAAGTGAAACAGGCCCGCAGCCACCTCTACCGGAAGCTGACCGACGCGGTGCTGGGCATTCATGAATGGTACGTCAGCGGCCGGCAGGCGGAATTCCTGACCGGTTATGAGGCGGATGAAGCCGAGGTGGACCGGACCGACCGCTCGCTTAAGCGCTGGTCGCGCTTGCGCGCCTTTATCGGTCAAGGTGTGGTTGCCGTGACGGTGGCATCGGTGCTGTATTGGTCGGGGAGGCAGTATGCGAATGGTGCCATCGACGTTACGCTGATCGCGGCTTTTGTGCTGGTTGTGTTCCCGTTAATGGATGCATTTCTGCCGGTGTCCGAAGCCGTTGAGCGGATTCCGCAGTACGGCCAATCGGTCGCAAGGCTTCGGGCGATTGAAAGCGCGGATGCCTCCGAAGAGCGGAACCTGCCGCAGATGCTGGATAAGGCAGAGATCGAATCCGTCATAAGCCGCGGCGTTCATGTGAAGGCGGACGGCGTCAGCTTCCGTTATGATCAGGGGGCAGACGGCCTATCGGGGCTGGAACCATCCGGCGTGGACAGGGAATCTTCTGCATTAACCGATGTGACGCTGGATATTGCTCCCGGCGCCAAGGTAGCCATCATCGGACGCTCCGGTGCCGGCAAATCCACCCTGCTGCAGCTGATCCAGGGCGTGCTGGCGCCATCCGGAGGAAGCCTTACCCTAGGCGGCGTGGAGTCAGTGCGTTTCGGCGATGAGATTTCTTCGGTCATTTCGGTATTGAACCAGAGTCCGCACTTGTTCGACACAACGCTTGCGAACAATATTCGGCTTGGCTCTCCGGACGCCACGGAGGCTGAAATCCAGGAAGCATCCGCCATGGCACGGCTTGAATCGCTGGTAGCCTCCCTTCCGGAAGGACTTGGCACCCGCATGCAGGAAGCCGGGCAGCGTTTCTCCGGAGGAGAGCGCCAGCGCGTGGCATTGGCCCGTATTCTGCTGCAGAAGACGCCCGTTGTCATTCTGGATGAGCCCACGGTCGGGCTGGATCCCATAACCGAGCGGGAACTGCTGTCCACCATATTCGCCAGCCTGCAGGACCGCACCTTGATTTGGGTGACGCATCATCTGGTCGGCGTGGAGCGCATGGATGAGATCCTCTTCATGGAAGACGGTCGAATCGTGATGCGGGGCACCCACGATGAGCTGATGGAGCGATATCCGCGGTATCGGAACTTGTACCGTTTGGATCGTCCGGCGGTATAGACAGCCGAGGCGATTTACCAGCAGAAGAACCGGCCTTTCAGGAGGCTGGTTCTTCTTTTTGTTGCCTTCATTTTCTTATAAGCCCGATAAAAGATCGGAATCCACGCGCATTCTGGAAAGATGTAACATTAGTCTTAAGCAGGATCAAGGGTTCATTACAACGTTAGGGGTGTGGTATAGGGTGGATTCGAAACGGTTGGTGAATGTATTTCGTCATTTTGCCGAGCGGGAATGTCCGGGTTCCAGCGTGTTTTATGAGTATTTGGCCCGGCATATTGCCGAAGATGAAGAGGTGCTGCAGGTCGCTGCCTTGGTTCCGTCCGGCCAGCCCGTGCCCAATATGCTGTTCGGTGCGGTTCAATACTTGCTGCTTCAGGGCGAGGGTCCGGAGCTGAGGGCGTATTACCCCGGCCTGGCGGAGCATCCGAAGGAGATGGCCTCCTGTTATCCCCATTTCCGGGCATTCGTACTGGAGTATGAAGCAGCCATTATCGGAATCCTGAAGCGCAAACGGGTACAGACGAACGAGGTCCGTCGCTGCGCGTACCTGTACCCGGTGTTCTGCTCCATCTATGACAAGGTCCGAAAGCCGCTTGCCCTGGTGGAGCTTGGAACGAGTGCCGGATTGCAGCTGCTGTGGGATCAATACAGTTATTCCTACGGAGACACGGCGAGTTACGGCCTTACGGAATCGAAGGTTCGCATTACATCGGAGATCAGGGGAGACCGCAAGCCGTTCCTGCTGGCCTCCAGTCCGCCGGTTGTTTACCGGATGGGGATCGATCTGCATGTGAATGACGTACGGAACCCGGAGCATTTCTTATGGCTGCGAGCTTTGATTTGGCCGGGCAATCACGATCGGGTGTCCATGCTGGAGCATGCGGCGAAGGCGTTGAAGCAGCAGTCAGACGTACGTTTCCGGGAGGGGAACGGGACGGAGCTGCTGCCTGACATCGTGAAGGAGATTCCGGATGAGGCCGTGATCTGCGTGTTTCATACGCATGTGGCCAACCAGATTCCGGAGGCTTCCAAGCAAAAATTGCTGCGGCATCTGAGCGAGATTGGAAGAAAGCGCGATATTGTGCATGTCTACAACAATATGCAGGATGAGGATCTGCATGCCGATTATATCCTCGGGGGCTTGCCGATCAAGTTTACGGCGGCACGCACGGATGGGCATGCGCGCTGGTTCGAGTGGCTGTTATAAGGCCGGGAGATGATGGATTCAGCCTGAATCAAGACGGCGAACGGAACGGTGACCACCGTCCGTTACAAGTCATATGCCCGTGAACGACCGCGAGCCCGGAAGGCAGCCAGCCGGCCGGGCTGAGACTTAGAGAATAACAGCCGCAGCCTTCATCGCGTATATTTTTTTATTGGGCAAGTCTGTGTCATAATAGGAGAGATGGAATATAAAGCGCTTTATGCTATGCGATTGAACCCGAGGATCGGGCTCTTCCATGGTGGAAGGGCTCTCGTTCAGGACATGGCAGCATTCAAGGAGACCAAAGGAGGAAGTTGGGATGGATTATCGTATTGAGAAGGATACCCTGGGTGAGATTAAAGTGCCTGCGGATAAGTTATGGGCAGCGCAGACACAGCGCAGTTCCGAGAATTTCCGGATAGGAACCGAAACGATGCCGAAGGAGATCATTCGGGCGTTCGCGATATTAAAGAAGAGCGCGGCCATCGTCAACGGCAAGCTCGGCAAGCTGGATGCAGATAAGGTGGATGCGATCACAACCGCGGCCGACGAGATCGTGGACGGCAAGTGGGATGAGCATTTTCCGCTGGTGGTATGGCAGACCGGCAGCGGCACGCAATCCAACATGAACGTGAACGAAGTCATTGCGAATCGGGCCAATCAGCTGCTCGAGCGAAAAGACAGCACGCTGCGCGTTCACCCCAACGATGACGTCAACAAATCCCAAAGCTCCAACGATACGTTTCCAACGGCGATGCACATGGCTGCGGTCGTGGCCATGGAAGATCAAGTGATGCCTGCGCTCCGCCGTTTGAAGAAAACGTTCGAGAAGAAAAGCGATGAATATAAGGATCTGATCAAAATCGGCCGTACGCACCTTCAGGATGCAACGCCTTTGACGCTCGGACAGGAAATCAGCGGTTGGCACCGGATGCTGGAGAAGTGCGAATTGATGCTGGCTTCGGCCGTAGAACCGCTGCGCGAGCTGGCTATCGGCGGTACCGCCGTCGGTACGGGCATTAACGCGCATCCGAAATTCGGAGAAATGACGGCGGCCGAAATCAGCCTGCAGATCGGAAAAAGCTACACGTCCGCCAGCAACAAGTTCCATTCGTTGACCAGCCATGATGAGATCGTATTTGCCCATGGCGCGCTGAAGGCGCTGGCTGCCGATCTGATGAAGATCGCCAACGACGTTCGCTGGCTGACAAGCGGTCCCCGTTCCGGCATCGGCGAGCTCACGATCCCTGCCAACGAACCGGGAAGCTCCATCATGCCGGGGAAAGTAAATCCAACCCAGAGCGAAGCGCTGACGATGGTGGTCTGCCAAGTGATGGGCAATGATGCCACGATCGGTTTTGCGGCAAGCCAGGGCAATTTTGAGCTGAACGTCTTCAAGCCGGTCATCATTTATAATTTCTTGCAGTCCGTGCGTCTGCTGTCGGATGCCATGGATTCGTTCGACCAGAATTGCGCCATCGGCATCGAAGCCAATCTTGACGTGATCCGCGCGAACATGGAGCGGTCGCTAATGCTGGTGACGGCGCTGAATCCGCATATCGGATACGAGAATGCCGCAGCCATCGCTAAACGTGCGCATAATGAAGGGACAACGCTTCGCGAAGCGGCGCTGGCAAGCGGTCTGCTTAGCGGAGAGGATTTTGACCGGATCGTCCGTCCGGAAGAAATGATACATCCGAAGGAATAGGGAGTTTTCTTTTGAGCTTTTATTTCAAGGCTGGCTTTCCATTGAACCAAAAGCCCATTTCACCACGGTGAAGTGGGCTTTTGTTGATTAGAGGTCGTTACCCACCGAGCCGAACGCATTCGATCATTGCAAGAAAACATCACGGAATGCCGCTCGTTTGCTGCGAAAGTGCTTCAATCGTTTATCTCCGGCTTCGCAGCGGTTATAATATGGTGACAGCATCTGACAATGCTTCACAAACCATTTGCATGAAGGACGGATGATAACTTGAAGAAACATCAATGGATGGCTACGCTGCTCTCTCTGATATGCACCGGGCTCGGGATGTTTTATATCGGGACGCCGGGCATGATCATAGGCGCAATGCTGCTCATGGCGCTGCAGGGAGCAGCTTTGTTTATTTTTTTCATGACACTGGGATATTTGGGCTTGATTATCGGTCCGCTTGCTATTGGGCTTCATATTATAGGTTTGATCATACCGGTCATCTACTTCAGCTACCGATCGCCCAGGAAACCGATGTTCGACGAGAAACGGCGGCGTCAGCTCGCCTCCCCTTGGAAAATCGTGGTGCGGACGATCGTCGGACTGGCCTTGTTCGCAGGGTCGATTTACGCCGGGTACACCTGGGGATCCGCCCCGTTCATGAAGACGGCTGCGGAGAAACGAGAGGTTCAGGAAGCGGCGGAGTCCTATCTGGAACAGAAGTACAACGAACCCTTTAAGGTCACGGACGTGGATTATACCTGGGCCATAGGCTCGTATAATCTTACGGCCCATCCGGAGCAGGCGCCAGAGCTTGAATTTACCCTGAGCAGTAATGAAGCCAGCCCTCCCGTCATATCGAATGATACCTACCTGAACCGGCTCTGGGGACAGCAGCTGAGGGACCGGCTGAAACCTCTGCTGGATGAGCTTTATCCGGACCAGGCGTTTGGGGAGGCGTATGTCTTCGCAGGTAGCGACACGGTAGAGCGTGATTATAGCCAGCTGGCGAATAACGCCGATGGTGATGTCAGACAGAACATAAGACTGATCGTATTCGAGGATTTGACGGCGGATAATCTGGCGCAGGAGAAGGAACGGGTGCTGGAGCTGATTCGGCGGCTGCCTTCGGTGACGGTGCCGGGGGAGACGGACCTTACCATCGATTATTATGCCGCGGATTTGAAGACGCCGGAGAGCGTGAAGAAGGTGGAGCAGGATATCGATTATATGAAGGGGAAAACCAGTACCTACAGCTTTAGGGTGTTCGATATTTCGGACATTGCGTCCGCGGATGACATCGAGATCAGAGGGCTGGAATGAGGATTTTGCTGGAGTATAAATTGATTCTAGATTCAGAAGCCAGGCGGAGTGGATAACTCGCCTGGCTTCTTGTTGATGATGCATGATCCAACATTTGAAGGGAGCCTTCGTTAATGCAGGGACAGCTGGATGTTTCGTCCTTTCGGCGTCTTGGTCATGGTCAGCTTTAAGTTCAATGCCTTGGCCATGTCGCGGACAGGGACGTAGAGGGTGTTCTTTATGAACAGGGGACCGTCGTACTTGCTCTTGTCCAGCTTGCAGTGGTCCGATTCTTCGGCACACAGCCTCACCGGTTTATAAATGTCGATATCGTTCACGCTCATCTCTTGCGTAGCACGCCGTACGATCGTATATCCCCAGCTGTCGTTTCCCCATACCGATATTGGGGGACCGCTTGCCGCTTTCAGGTCATATTGATGAAAGTTGTCCAGCTCCTCCTGCAGCGTATACGAGATTTCGTATCCCATTGCATCGGCTAAGGATTTGAGCGGAATGTACGCCTTGCCTTTGCGAACATGGACGTCCTTTATATGGGTGCCGCCGACGTTTACGTAATAGCCTTCCGCTTCGTTAGCGGCTGCTTGTTCGCCCTGCCAGATGAGGGAAGCGGCTAACAGGACGCTGGTCAGTGCGAAGAGCGATATCCTTCTGAATTTCTCGATCGTCATAACCTCCTTGCATACCGAATGGATGTAGGCAGCCGAATGGGGAGCCTATCTACTATATAGACTCTTTTTCTGATCCATTGGTTAGCCCGTTCTCGTAAGAAAATAAGGACAAGCCTGCGAATGTAAGCCCTTTAGGAACCTTGATTCAGGCTGGCCCGCAGCTGTCAACAAGGAATCGAGCGCCGCAAGGTCAAGTATTGCGCCATTATGGGGAAGCCGATGGGAGTGGCAGTGAACATACATGATAAAAGGACAGATCAAGCTGATGCGCTTGATCCGTCCTTTTTTTGAGGGGACTTCTTATGTCATGGAGAAGCACCTATGCATAGGGTGGAACCAGCTTCGCATTACATGCTCATGGTATTCCTGGCATCCCGGTAACCGGACAGCTTGTTCACGAAGAAGGTGATCAGGAACGAACAGAGCAGGCTGGCTGCCATCGAAATCAGGAAGCCCATCGTGTTATTCGATGTAATAGGCCCGATGAAGGAGGGCACATAGGCTGTCCCCCGGACCCCGAACAAACCGACGAGCATGCCGCCAAGTCCAGCCGAGGCAATCGCTCCGGCAAATACAAGCTTGTTCGAAAACATGAACGGATAGGCAGCTTCAACGAAGGTGCCAAACCCCATGTTGATGGCGAATCCGGGGGCTGCGACCGCGGCTTCTCCCTTATCTCGCGGAGCGATAATATTGGCAAGCGTGATGCCTGCGGATACCATCACCAAGCCGACCATATCGACCGCGCCGAGGAAGCTGTTGCTGGTTGTCTCCATCTCCAGCAGCACAATCGGCAGGATGGCGGCATGATAGACGCCGCCGATGATGGCGGGCCAGATCAACAGGCCGGCAATCAACCCGGCCATGGCGGGGCTCCAGGAGACAAGGGTCTCAATCAGGAAGCGGATGCCTTGCCCTGCGCTCAGCGCAATCGGCGCAATGAGGAAGTAGACCAGCAAACCGGCAATCAGTCCCGACACGCCGCCGGCAACAATGTTGACCGTCGTAGCGGGGAAACGCCACTCCACGCATTGACGGAATATGTAATGGACGATAATGCCTGCGCCGATCCCGCCGATAATGCCGCCGATAATGCCACCTTCGACGGACAGGACGCCTGCCACGATGCCCGCCACGATGGACACCTCGTCCAGCTCGGAGACCTGTTTGGCCGCAATGACGGCAACGATGACCGGCAACGCCTTGATCAGCAGGTCAAACACTTCGGTCAACGAAGATAACCCCGGGATTTTGCTGACCGCCAGGATCAGGGCCATGCCGATAAAACCGGGGAGGGACGCCATCATGATGCCCCGAATATTGATTCTTCGCCATGGAGATGAGCTGCCGGACGCCGCATGGATATTTGCGGACGCATTCCCGATGACCGGCCGGTACGTAAGCCGCCAATGCTTGCTGAGGGAAGTGACAAAGGTGACCGCGCGCGTTCTGTTGGTGGTTCCGGTTGTGCCCGAAGCCGCAATGACATGCGCGCCTTTGGTTTGGATGATGGCCATGGAGGTTCCGCCCGTACCGGTCACCGGCAGGCGGAATTTGGCAGCCGCCTCAATGGCATGCCGGTTGCTGCCCTCCGGGTCGGCGCTCATGACGATGATGCCGTCAATTTCGCCGAGTTCAATCTGCTCGGCAATCTCCCGGTCCAGACGCTCGGCCGCCTGATTGACCTGCTGAAGGGTGCCTTCAGCGACAATGATGGGCTCTCCTTGGGAAGAGCTCCAGCTGTAAAGAGCCGCAGGCGTCGTATCCTTGGCTGTATCCATGGAGACCTGGGCAGCGATAAACTGCAGGGCTCCGCAGGAAAGGCCGGCGCTATCGAGCTGCATCAATATCTCATCCAGCAGTTTGCGCGGGTCTTTGCCGCCGAGATTGTACAGATTGCCGCCGCTGCTTCCGATGATGGCGATTTGACGATTCATGACTTGCTGCCCCCAATACGTTAGAAATTAGATAATTTCTATATTACAGCAGAGTTATAACTTGTTAAAGTGTTAAAATGCGATCCACCAAATCAAAAGCCGCCATGCATACCCGGTAAGGGCTGCATGGCGGCTTGGTCATCTAGTTGTCTATTCGTTGCTTTCGCTGGCCGCTGCAACGGCAGAGGCTTCCTCCGCCGCTTCTTCAGGCGTTTCTTTGACGATTTGCAGCTTCGTATAACGATGGGTCTTCTTCTCGATAACGGTGAACGTCAGGTCATTGTAACTCCACGTATCGCCTTTGGCGAGTTCGGAGTTATGACCGTACAGCCAGCCGCCGATCGTATCCAGGTCATCGGTGCTCAGGTCCGTATGAAGCAGGTCGTTGATCCGGTTAATGGATACCTTGCCGTCTGCGATGATGCGGTTCGGCTCAGGCTGGGTCAGCTCGCGTTCTTCATCCTCGTCGAATTCGTCGCGGATTTCGCCGACGATCTCCTCCAAAATATCCTCGATGGTGATCATGCCGGACGTACCGCCGTATTCGTCGATCAGGATGGCCATATGCGTGCCTTCCTGCTGCATTTTTCGAAGCAGCTTCTTGATCGGGATCGCTTCGGATACCGTCATGGCGGGATGAATCAGCTTGGTCAAGTCGATATTGGAATTGTCATCAAACTCCAGGAAGAACTGTTTGGTGTTCACCATGCCGACGATCTGATCCTTGTCTCCGCGGACAACCGGGAACCGGGTGTACTGCTCGCGCTTGATAATCTGCAGGTTGGCGGCAAGCGGCTTGTCAACATACAGACAGATCATGTCGGTACGAGGTACCATAATCTCTTTGGCAAGCATGTCGTCAAAAGCAAAAATTCGGCTTACATAACCGTATTCGGCTTGGTTAATCTTTCCGCTCTCATAGCTGTCGCTGAGAATCATGCGGAGTTCTTCTTCCGAGTGAGCCTCTTCATGTTCACTTGCCGGATGCATGCCGAACAGGCGAACGATCTTGTTGGCCGATCCGTTCAAGAGCCAGATGAACGGGTACATAATCCGGTTGAACCATATGATCGGCGTCGCGCAGAGGAACGACACGGCTTCAGCTTTATTGATAGCGATCGTTTTCGGTGCAAGTTCACCGATAACGACGTGAATGTAAGTCATGATAATAAATGCAAGCAGGAATGAAATCAGCGATGCGATTGCCGCAGGAATGGCAAGGCTGTCAAATACCGGGTGCAGGATCTTCTCGATGGTCGGTTCCCCGAGCCAACCGAGACCGAGCGCCGTGATGGTAATCCCGAGCTGACAAGCGGATAGATATCCGTCGAGATTCGAAGTTACCTTTTTAACGGCAAGAGCGCCTTTGCGCCCTTCCATCACCAATTGGTCTACCCGGCTGGGACGAAGTCTTATGATAGCAAATTCCGTCATAACGAAAAAAGCGGTAGCTGCGATAAGTACAGCGACTAGGAATAAATTTAAGCCTATATTGTCGTCCAAACAAAACACATCCTTTTTGTTATCTGATCTGAATTAGTTTTTTAATAACCAACGTTTACTATGCATGGCTGTCAACATAATTCGATCGAAACTTCAAAGGTTCTAGCAGCATGTGCTTGAGGAGGAGAAACATATCGGTATTCGTGTTGCATGTAACGTTATGCAAGGAAAGCAGAGACACATGGCGTTTCGACTCCAGCATCAACCGAACGGGCTCCGGACTTTTGGGTACCGGCGTCGGCGATGGAAGAGTGCCTTCGGACGCTTCCATCCCCTGCGTCGCCGCAGCGGAATCGGTGATGTCCACTAGGGGAACATTGCAAACGGAAGCAATCAGCAGTAAGCCAAGTGTGGAACATATAATTCTGTTTATCCTTCGTATGGGGTCCAAGTCGGATCGTCACTCCTACAATTCGTAATCGATTTGCTCTAAAAAATATATGGCTTAATTGTCTGCGTATGAATATGAAGTGATTTGAGTAGTTGTACGTAATTTCACCACGAACGCGGTCTTCAAAACAAGGTATATTGCTATTAATCATAAGAAAAAGTAAGCCACTATGTCAAATAACAGACGCACTCGGCTATATAAATCCTTATATATCAAGGGTTTCTGATGATCGCCAGGCATACAAAAAAGACAACTCTCCAAGAATTCCGAAGAGTTGTCCCATGCAGCAAGGGCCTATTTATGGTATGGCAGCTGTCTGATATAACTGTCGGACATATGAAGCAGTTGGAGCGAGCGTTCGAATTCTTCCTTGGTCGCCTGGGTCTTCTTCACGTCCGAATTCGGAAGCGGATGCTTGGTTCCGTCCTCAAAGCCGATGCCCGGAATGTACAGGGTCGTATTGTTGATGAACGTACCCGAAGGCAGATAATACCGCTCCGGCAGCAAATTATTATCGGTGTGGTTCAGCAGATCCTGGCCGAAATGAAGCTGATTGTCGATCGATACGCCAAGCAGGTTGGACACTGTCGGCAAGAGGTCGATTTGTCCGCCGACCTGCTCCTTCACTTCAGGCTGAATTCCCTCGCCATGGATGATAAGCGGAATGTTGATCATATCTCCGGAGGTATATTCGCGGCCGTAAATTTCGTGCATCAGCTCTTTATCCTTGTGGTCCAGGGAGTATATCGGCAGTCCAAGATGATCGCCGTAGAGAACGATCAAGCTGTTATCCCATACGCCGTCTTTCTTCAGCTGCTCGATGAATTTGCCGAGTGCGTCATCGGCATAATTCTGGGAACGGATGTAGTCGCCAACGAAGGTGCCTTCATACCGCTCCGGCAGGGTCATCCGATATTTATCCTCAGGAATTGTGAACGGATGGTGAGCCGACATGGAAATGACCTGGGTATAAAAAGGTTTACCGGCCTCGTTCATTTTCTTCAGCTCGGCGGCCGTTTTGGAGTACAGGGCGTCATCCGAGGCGCCGAAGAACAGCTTATCATCTTCGCCGAAGAACGCTTTATCGTAATAACGGTTGAAACCGAGCGCCTTGTACAGCTCCCCGCGGTTCCAGAACTCCACGACGTTGGTGTGGAAGGTTGCCGTATCATATCCTTCCCCTTGCAGCAGTCTCGGCAGGCTTGGCAGAACCCTGTCCGCATAATGCTGCGTAGCCGCACCCCGCGGCGGGATGTAGAAGGAAGTATTCACAACAAACTCGGCATCCGAGGTATTGCCTTGACCGACGTTCTGGTAGAAGTTCGGAAAGTAATTGCTCTCGCGGGCCAGCTTGTTGATGTTAGGCGTAATTTCCTTGCCGTCAATCGTGAGGCCGACCAAGAACTTCTGGAAGGACTCCATCTGGATGATGATCAGATTCTTGCCTTTGGCGACACCTGTAAGCAGAGCCTCTTTATCGGAAGCTTCCAGGCCTTTCAATGCGTTGACTTTATCCTGGGTAATGGTTTTGGCATCCACGAGTTCTTTATTCTCCTGTTGGAAAATCGTATAGGCCTCGTAGTTCAGAATCCCCATTTCCTGCGCCTTCACGATTTCGTTCATGCTTGCGCGGTTCGGCATGATCTGGAACAGGCACAGCATTAAAGAGACAACAAAAACAATCGGGATGATTTTGCGTTTTTCTTTTTTTGCATGCCGAATCTTCCAGTTCTTAACGCGGTCGCTGCGCCACAACAGAACAAACATCACGATGATATCCGTGAAGATCAGTAGATAGTAAGGGTCCATCAAGGAGAATACGCTGTTGCTTACCGCCGTTACCTGGTTCACCTGCTCTAATGCGTGATAGGTAACGATGACACCGTAATATTTATAATACATAATGGCTGCAAAAAAGATTGCGGTTAGCAGCAGGTTAACGCTCATATAGGCCGTCAGCTTTCGCTTGGAAGCAAACCATTCGATCAAGCTGAACACAAGCCAGATAAAAGGAATTTCCGTAATCAGCGGTTTCCATGGCATGACATCATCAAAAATGACCGTCCAGGCCAGGTAGCTTTTGAGCAGCATAATAACAGAGAAAAATATAAATGGCTTCGTAATCGTTAACCGAAACCGCGAGGTGGAGAACACCTGTATCGCCTTCCTTTCAGGGCCGCCACAGACCTGTTCGCAAAACTTCGGCGGCTATTCGTTTTTTAAGAATACATAGACGTTATTCTTACTGTAGATTTACGTTTCGTATACCATTTATTTAACAAAACTAATGAACAGATTTTATTATGACCTCTTCGGAGGAGGTTGTCAAAGAGTTAAAGTAAGTCCCAAAGTTTCCTATAACAACACAAAAAGACAACAAAAAAACCGGTCCTCGCCGGTTTTGTCAGAGTTTTAGCAAATATTAATAAAGAAAGGACATGATCAGCGGTGCGGTTCCGAGGGTGATGAGCGCGGCGACGATCATCGAAATGCTGGATATGGTTCCCGAGAGGGAACTGAATTCGAATGCCTTGGAGGTGCCGGTTCCGTGGGCGCTGGTCCCAAACAGAACCCCTCTCGCGATATCGCCCCGGATCCGGAAGATCCGCATGACGGCGGGTCCGATCATGGATCCGAGAATCCCGGTCATAATGACGAAGACGGCGGTCATGTTCGGAACGCCCCCGATCACCTCGGATACGTTCATGGCGATAGGCGTCGTAATGGAGCGCGGGACCAGGCTCGTAGCCAGAGAGCTGTTCAGGTGCATCCACTTTGCGAGAAACGCGGAAGATAACATGGCCAGCACCGATCCCGTCAGCACGCTGAGCATAATCTCGGCCGCGTGTTTCTTCAGGGTTTGGAAGTTCTTGTACAGCGGCACGGCAAAAGCGATCGTGGCCGGTCCGAGCAGCTTGCTGATCCACTGCGCACCTTCATTGTATGATTCATAGGATATGCCCGTTTGTGTCAATATCACAACAATCAGCACCGGCGTGATCAGGAGCGGCGATAAATAAACCTTCGGCAGGCGGCGATACAGCCTTTTGGCCCCCACGTAAATCCCGACCGTTAACAGCAGGCCGAGGATGACGGTCAGCAGGATGTTCATGGCGTTTTACGCCCCTTTCTGGATGAGATGAAGCCGGCCGTCAGCCCAGAGCTTACCATCACGATGACGGTGCTGAACAAAACGACGACCAGAATCTGGAGCCCTTCGGCTTCCAGTATCGGGAAATATTTCATGATCCCGACCGCGGCGGGGATAAAGAACAGCAGCAGTTCGGCGAGAAGCCAATTGGCGCCAAGCTCGATCCACTCCAGACGGAGGATCTTGGTTTCGAGAAGGATAAACACGACCACGATTCCGAGAATGCTGCCCGGAATTCCTATATTCAGCCAGGCGGCCAGTTGATCCATCCCTAAGGAAAGAACCATGAATCCGGCCACTTGAAGCGTTCCTTTCAACATGTTGACCATGACCGGCCTCCTTATTTTCATTGTTATTGAAATTTTACAACGATAATTTTCATAGGTAAAATGCATATATCGAATGATAAGTATTCCATTTATCTATACATAGCCAAAATGAAGGGAGCATCGGGAATGGACATACGGCACCTGGAGTATTTTCTTGAGGTAGCGAGGAACCAGAGCTTCACCAAGGCCGCAGAGAAGCTGTACATTACGCAGCCGACGATCAGCAAAACGATTCGCAACATGGAGGACGAGTGGGGCGTTACCTTGTTCTATCGTCAGGGCAAACGGATTGAGCTGACCGACGCCGGCCACATCATGTACCAGCAGGCCCAGCAGATGGTGGAATCCTTCCAGCGGGTATCGGCCGAGCTGGAAGATCTCATGAATCTGAAGCGCGGCCATCTGCGCATCGGGCTTCCGCCCATGGTGGGCTCAAGCTTTTTTCCTGAAGTAATCGGGCAGTTCCACCGGGAATATCCGAAGATTACCATTCAGCTGATCGAGGACGGCGCCAAGAAGGTAGAGGCGGACGTGGAGAGCGGCCAGACGGACATCGGCGTTGCCGTGCTGCCTGTCAATGAAGACGTATTCCATTATTATTCCTTCGTGAAAGAGAAGCTGAATCTGCTTCTGCATCCGTCCCATCGGTTGGCCGGAAGGGAGCATGTACACCTGAGTGAGCTTGCTGACGAGGCGTTTGTGTTGTTCCGTGAGGATTTTACGCTCCATGACCGGATTATCCGCGAGTGCGTCAGCGCCGGCTTCGAGCCGCGGGTGGTCTACGAAAGCTCGCAGTGGGATCTCATCAGCGGCATGGTTGCCGCCAATCTGGGGATCGCGCTGCTTCCCGAAACGATATGCAAAGAGATCGATTCTTTTCGCGTGACGATACTGCCGCTGGACAATCCATCGATCCCCTGGCAGCTCGGAATGATCTGGAGAAAAGACCGCTACCTGTCCTTTGCCGTCAGGGAATGGATCAGCTTTACGCGTTCCCTGCTGGGCGAGCATGATTAAGTTTGTTATAAAATGAAGGGCATTTCATACATTTTCACGCCTTGGACATAA
>Ga0209784_100443_pt1 | contig 17821 bp, 14 predicted proteins | sample AraplaCvi_mLB_r2_2_FD_184284 | JGI IMG/M metagenome (GOLD analysis project Ga0209784, IMG submission 184284) | Arabidopsis root microbial communities from North Carolina, USA - plate scrape CL_Cvi_mLB_r2 (SPAdes) (version 2) | ecosystem: Host-associated > Plants > Roots > Endosphere | place: USA...
CTCAGGCCGTACCCCTCACCAGAGTGTAGCTTGATCCGCTCGTTCACGTTAAACAAGCCATAGGAACTTCCGTTGCCCCTGTGATCGCCAGGGCTGACTCGCTCCTCCGTCAGCAGTCTGCGGGACAGCTCCTCGTCCATGCCGATGCCATTGTCCGAAATCACGAAAACGAGATCACCTTGATCCAATTCCACCGTAATATCGATAACCCCTTTCCGGTCCTTCGCCTTGCGTATGCCGTGCAGCAATGCGTTCTCGACAATTGGCTGTAAAATAAGCTTAGGCATGCGATATGCCTCCAACCCATCCCCCGCAGCCACCTTGAAGTCGAACGAGCCGAAAAATCGGCTCTGCTGAATTTCGAGATACACCTCTGCCAGCCTCAGCTCATCCGTAACGCTTACGATGGTATTTCCTTTATTGAGACTGAGACGGAAGTACTTCGCGAGACTGTCAATCATCATACTGATGTCAGTCGCACCCTTACCGATGGCAATCCAATTGATCGTATCCAGCGTGTTGTAAAGGAAGTGCGGATTGATCTGCGCCTGCAACGCCGACAGCTGGGCTTCCCGTTCGCGAATCTCAGCTCTGTAGTTTTCTTCGACGAGCGTACGCACCCTCAGGATCAGATGGTCGACGCTTCGCTCCAGCATATGGAAGTCACCATTAACCGCCGGTAACTCATGCAGACCGTCGATCGCTTCCTTGCCCTCCTTGCCTTCCTTTCGGATGACGGTGATCACGTGGTTGACTCGCCGATTCATCCCCCGCACGATAATCGCCAGAAGGACAAACGGGAGGATCAGGAACAACGCGACATATTCGATCAGCGAGCGCCACTCTGATTGCTTCGTCAGTCGCTGCGTAGCGGGCGACAGCTGGGATTTCGTTCCCTGTGCCACAAGCTTCCAGCCCGTCGGCGCAAGCGTCGTATACAGCAGATCGCTTTGTTCATTGTTCAGCAGAAGCGACTTTGTTCCTTCCGCCCCCTCGTTCAGCGAATCCAGCATGTGAGGATCAACCGCCGTGCCGATAAGCGCCGCATCGGGATGATACACGATTGCGCCATCCTGAGCAACAAGGTAAACGGCTGTGCCCGGTGCGAACTGCAGCTCGGATAGAATATTGGAGACGATGTCTTGACGGACGTCGATCATGAGCACACCGGACACTTTCTCATAATCATCCGGATCCCGCAGCATACGGGCAGCAGATAATATCGTCTCATTGGAGCCGCCGAGATACGACTCCTCGTATACGCCCGTCCATACGATCCCACCGTTTCCATCGATGATGGAACGAAACCACGGTCTAACCATCAAGCTATCCAGCGTGAAGAAATTGATTCTCTCTTCTGCATACAGCTTAGATTTGTCCACGAACACCCGAACATGAAACACGTCGGAATTAGACTGTACGGTCTCGACCAAATACCGCAAATCCTCAATCACCTTGATCTGTGTGCCGATGGACTGATCATCCGAATTAACGGATAAGTACGAATGCAGGTTTGCGTTCATGAATGCGGCGTCGCTAATATCCTCGATGCGCTCCAGCCGGTAGGAGAGATTGCTCCCGGCCTGCTTTAACGCTTGCTGCATCGTCCGGATGACCTCGCTCCTCAGAATATCCGCGGAACGCGCGTAATAACCATACAAGAAAATGCCCGCCGGAAGCACAATGAGCAGAAGATACGCGATTAACCAAGAACGGGGGATCGAGAAACGGCGAATCGCCGCTGGCCGGAGCAGCGGTGAAAGCAAGCCGGTTACGGCGACCCAGGCTCTACGCATGAGAACTCCGGTATGCGCTAGGTGTAACACCCGTTACCTTTTTGAACAGCTTCGAGAAGTAACTGGGATCGGTATATCCGATCGCGTAACAAATATCATAAAACTTGTACTGCGGATCGCGCAGCAGCTCCTTCGCCTTGTCCACGCGCACTTTAGTCAAATATTCGCCCACCGTCTGCCCCGTCTCCTGCTTAAACAGGAGACTGACGTACGTGGAAGACAAATAGACCGCCTTGCCGATATCGGCCACGGTAAGCCCGCCGTTGGCGTAGTTCTGATCGATATACCCGCGTACTCGCTCAATGACGTTTGCCACCCTGCCAGTCCGCTTCTCCCGAATGTGTTCCCCGACAGTCGCCAGATACGATTCGATCAGCCCCCGCATATCTTTTAACGTCTCCTTCGCGTACAACGCCTCTGTCAGCTCTCCCTCCATAACTTCCAGTTCGGGGTCCCCCGCGCCAAGCTCCATGAGCAGCTGTCCGATCGCGAGCACGAGCTGCATGCACAGATTGCGGCCGTACTTCAGGCCGTCCGGACGGGTGTAGGACAAGCTGGCAAAAATCATCTCCACGGCTTCGCTAATCTTGTCCTCATCGTCCGCCTTGAGTGCGGAAATCAGCTTCTCATGGAGCTCGTAATCGTATTTCCGCATGGCGCCTTCCTCCGGTTCTGCGCTCTCCAGACTGTCCATTGTGATGATACGGTTTTTGCCGAGGTACCACTTGTAATCGACGGCTTCGCGAGCTTGCTTGTAAGCTGGCGCCAGTCCGGATAAGCCGCCTGCCATATCGCTAATGCCGATCGTTACGCCGATCTTGAGCCAGCGCTCCAGATTGGAGCGAAGGTCGCCGGCCAGCGCAAACAGTGCCTCCGCCGCTTCGGTTACCGAATCGCCGCCGGGCTCCGACACCTGCAGCACGCCTACAAACTCACCGGTACGTTGCTCGAAGGCATACCCTCGCATATGCGTATCCAGCAGCTCCTCGTAGATGTTCAGCACCGAATACCACAGCAGCTGGCGGTCGCGCTCGGAACGGCTGGCCATCACATCGGCAAGATCATCCACGCAGACGACCATCACCCAATAGGAAGCATTCACGGGCAAGTCCAATCCCAGAAACGACACCCGCTCCGCCAATTCCGACTTCGGCGCACCCTCTCTGATCATGGAGAGCAGGAACTTCTCACGAAGGAGCGGCATACCTTCCTTTAGTTTAACGAGCAGCTCCTGCTTATAAATCCGTTCGGAGCTCTCCGCGTCCAAATCGGCAACGACGCGCTTGATGACCGTACTCAGCTCCTGCAAATTAACCGGCTTAAATATATAGTCGACCGCGCTGACCTTCATCGCCGATTTAAGATAATTGGCGTCGTCGTGCCCGCTGACGAATATGATCTTCATGGCCGGATATTCGGCCGAGATACACTGCGACATCGTAATACCGTCCATGTTCGGCATCCGGACATCCGTTAGTATAAGATCGGGCTGATCACGGGCGATCATCTCAAGAGCCACGTCTCCATCATCCGCTTCGCCTGCCACTTCAATTCCGTAAGCGGCCCAATCGAAATAAGCGCGCAAGCCCGCTCGGACCGCCGGTTCGTCATCCACGATAAGCAATCGATACATCGCCCGCCATCTCCCTTCTCCTAATTTAACGGCCTAACAGTCTAGCGTCTTGATTGGCAAGCTCGGCCTGCACCTTGTCAATGTCTACTTCGCGAACGGGCAGGCCGTCTTCGAGCGATATCGCGGCCGCAATGCCTGCTGCTTGACCCAGCGCATAACAAGTCGCTTGGACGCGCATCGAAGACATCGCGACATGCGTTGCGGAAATCGATCTGCCCGCAACGAGCAGGTTGTCGATATCGCCAACAGGCACCATCGTGCGATACGGAATATCGTAGCCGTCTACGCGGCGCTCGTCGGTTGTCTTGCCCGCGTCCGGGCTATGAATATCGATCTCGTAATTTGTTTGGGCGACCACATCCGGGAACCGAGTGCCGCTTACAACATCTTGTTCGGTCAACGTATACAGCCCTTCAATTTGATTGGTCTCCCTAACACCTGTCTGCGGTGCGATGTGTGCGATGGCGTATGTCTCGAAGCCCGTTCTCTGCAAATAATGCGCGATCGAGAACACCTGCTTAAGCGCTTCGGTCTCAGCGAAATTGACTTGCTCCATATCAGCTCCGTTCGCTTTGACACGCGACATATTAATGAGCAACACGCCGTCGTCGCGCTGCTTCCAATATAACCTGCGCCCCTGCGGCAGATCAGATACCTCCTCGTAATAATAACAGCCTTCCGGAAGTATCTTCTCTACCGGCTTTCCCGTATCCTGCATCGTAAACATAAGTGTCATCGGCTGCGTGAGTCCATCAGTCTCGCGGCCGGTGCGGTAAGGCACACCCGCATCGATGGCTACTCGCGCGTCGCCGGTGCAATCGATGATGACATCGCCTTCTATCGTCCTTAGACCTTCGCGCGTCGAGACGATAACCGCACCGATCCTGCTGCCGCTGCGGATCGTGCCAACGAATTCACAATGGAAGTAGACCGATACCCCTTCCTTCTTCATTTTGTCATTCAAGAATTGGCGAAGCAAAAATGGCGAATACTGCGGCGCGACCGATTCGTCATGGCCGGCGGGCAGATAGTCGGCCAGCATCTCCTTGATGATCTCGCGGTAGATGCCAGTCACATTGCCGACAGGCATAAAGACGCTTACATTGGCTAGCGTCCCCATCCCGCCGAGTTGAGCGGATTTCTCCAGCAAGATCACCTGTTTGCCGCGTCTGGCCGCGCCAATGGCAGCGGCCGTCCCTGCAGGTCCGCCTCCGATGACGACAACGTCGGCCTTGGCATGGGCTTTCACTTGACGTTCGAACGAATACACTGCATGTTTCATGATGATCTCTCCCTTAGTGTAGAAGAAGCGATGTGCGCAAAAAAGGATCGCCTCCGCTTATCCTGTTCTTTATTTAGTCGTTGCGTACCAATCGTTAATTTCCTTTGAAGCCGCTTCCCCGCCCGATGACATAAACTTCGATTGAAAGTCGGCTAGGCTATCGATGGACTCTGCGCCGGCGATCAGTTTGACCGTGTAGTCGCCAACCATGGTGCTCAATTGCTGATTCGTCTTCGAATATTGCTGCATGTACGGAGCAAGACCCAGGACGTTTTTAATTTTCACTTCAGCTGGCTGTTCGTTGTTCAGGAAGTTAAACGCGTCAAACATAACCGGGTTTTTGCGAACGCGCGCTTGCCAATATTGAGGATAGTTTTCTTCATCCGTTCCCGCCATGTAGTTATTCGCCAAGTTGCGCTCGTCGGTGAAGATCGGCTGGATTGGCTCGTATGCCCCGTCAACAACTTTATAGTGCGTGCCTTCCACGCCGATGGCCATATTTTTGAACGTTTCCGGCTCCAGGCTTGCATTGATCCATTTGATCGCATCTTCCGGATGCTTTGATGCTTTCGGAATGAACGTCAGACGGTCAAATCCAGCGTTTGCCGCGAAGCCGGCTTCTCCGTTAGGCCCCTTGAGCGCCGGCACGAATGCGAATTTGGCCTCCGGCTTGGTCTTCGCAAGCGAATCCGAGATGGCCGGAATGTCCGCCCAGTGAACAACGATGGCGCCAGCTACGCCGCTTGCGAATTTCTCCTTCGCTGTAGCGTCTTTGTTGGCTACGAATTCTCGGTCGATCAATCCTTTCTCGTACAAGTTGCCTACGTAAGCGACATAATCCTTAAATGCCGGGTCCATGACACGCGGCACGAGCTTGCCGTCTACGTCGTTCCAAGTATTGGCGATCCCGAAAGCGCCTACGAGGTTGTCAATCATCGATTGGTCACCCTTGATCGTAAGCGGCACGTTGCGGTCGCCGTTGCCACCTGGGTCCTTCTCCTTGAATTGCGTGAGAACGTTTGTCAGCTCTTCGGTCGTCGTCGGCATGGACAGACCCAGCTTCTCGAGCCAGTCCGTACGGATGAGTATGGAACTGTTGATATCATACGTAACGGTTACCGGGAGCGCGTATAGCTTGCCATTTACCTTAAGCGCTTCCATCGATTCGGGCTTTATAGCCGCCTTAATATGTGGGCCAAATTCGTCGATAAGCGGCGTCAGGTCGACGAGCGCACCCTTTTGCGCATAGTCCGAATATAAAGCCATGTCGTTATAGGAAGTGACGATGTCATACGCTTCGCCGGAGGACATGATCAGGTTCAGCTTCTCCGCCCACTTGTCTTGAGGCAGCATATCGTATTGCACTTTGTAGCCCGTTTTTTCTTCGAGCAGCTTGGCAACCGGGTATGCATTGTATTCTTCGTTCTGCCATACGTTCAGTCGCTTTAAGGCAGGCTTTCCCGTATCCGGTTTGGCCGTCGCTTCGTTGCTCGTGTTCGTTCCGTTGCCGGAACAAGCAGCCATTGTCATTGCCAGAAGCGCAGACATGGCCATGACAGACATCAATTTGAATCTTTTTTTCATAATGAGACCCTCCTGCAATCAGTATAATCTATATCATTAATTCTCCCGCAACGTCCCGATGACGGGGCGATTCTCCGGTACCTGAAGTCATGCCTTGACGTTCATCGCCGCTGCTGGAAAAGTTAATGCCTTCGGAAAGCTGCTTTACTTGGTTGCAATCAACCTTTAACGGAACCGATGAGCACGCCTTTGATAAAATATTTCTGCAGGAACGGATAAACGAGCAGAATCGGAATCGTGGATGCGATGACCGTTGCTGACCTGACGCCTTCCGCAGGCACGTTCATGAGATCGTCGGCCGTCTTGTCAAGCGCCGAAGATGTATCGGCATTCATGACGATGTCCTGTAGGTACAATTGCAACGGCTTTAGCGACGAGCTGTTGATATACAGCATCGGGTTGAAGTAGTCATTCCAATAATAAACAGCGTAAAACAGACCAATCGTCGCAAGCACGGGACCACTTAGCGGCAAAATAATACGGAACAGAACCGTTAAATTGCTAGCTCCTTCGATTTTGGCGGATTCCTCCAGGCTGGCCGGCAAGCTTTCAAAGTAGCTCTTGATGACCAGCATGTTGAACACGCTGATGAGCGCCGGCAAAATGAGTGAGCCTAGATGGTTAATGAGGCCCAACTCGCGGATGAGCAGATAGTTGGGGATGATGCCTCCGTTAAACATCATCGTGAAGATGAACAAAACGATGATGATGCCCATGCCCGGTAGCTCGCGCTTCGAGAGCGGATAAGCGGTCAGCGCCGTAATGAGCAGCGATGCGAGGGTACCGATGACTGTAATCAGCACCGATATCCAGAGTGAGTTTAGAAACTGGCTGTTCGTGACGACGAATTTCATCGTTTCGAGCTGAAAGCCGACCGGGAAAATTCCGACTTGGCCAGACAGGATGGCCCACTCTTCACTAATCGACTTGGAAAATACGTTTACAAACGGAAGCAGTGTAATAAGCCCCATCGCGATGAGCAGAACGTAGATAGAGCCATCGAGCATGAAATCTTTGACAGTTTTCCTATACATGGTCGTTCCTCCTTTACCAGATGCTGCGATTCAGGAATTTGCGGCTGAGCATGTTGCCGATGACGATAAGCAGGAATCCGACCGCTGAGTTGAATAGGCCAACCGCCGTACTGAAGCTGTAATCCTGCTGGCCGAGTCCCATCCGGTATACATAGGTGCCGATGACGTCACCGGTCTCATACACGAGCGGATTATACATGGTCAAAATTTGTTCCGTCCCCGCCTCCAGCAGGCTGCCGATCCGCAGGATGAACATCAACACGATGGTAGGCAGCATGCCCGGAAGCGAAATCGACCACATCTGTCTGATCCGCCCCGCCCCGTCGATGGCTGCGGCTTCGTATTGCTCCTGCTCGATACCCGCGATCGCGGCGATAAACACGATAGCGTTCCAGCCGATTTCCTTCCACCCTGCCGTGAAGACAACCAAGCTGCGGAACAGGCTGTTGTCGGTAAAAAACGAGATCGGCTCTCCGCCGAACGAACGGATGATTTCGTTCACGATACCGCCGGTAGGTGATAGAATGTTAAGGAACAACCCCGAGATAATGACCCAGGAAAGGAAATGCGGCAAATAAATGATCGTTTGGATCGTCCGCTTGAAGAACATGCGCCGCACTTCATTGAGCATAAGCGCGATGACAATCGGAATCGGGAATAAAATCGTTATTTTATACAAGCTGATGAGCAGCGTATTTACTAATACTTGCAGAAATTCATCCGATTGCAGCAACCTTTCGAACTGCGCCATCCCTACCCACTCGCTGCCGGATATGCCGCCGAAAATGTTGAAATCCTGGAAAGCGATAACGATCCCGTACATCGGCGTGTATTTGAACAATAACAAGAACGCAAGGCCCGGTATAAGCAGCAAATACATATCCAAGTTGCCTCTAATCAGCTTCCAACGCCGTCCGCCGGCGTACAGGAGAGTGCCTTCTCTTCCGCTACGTTTGCTCACGATCTCCACCTACTTTTCTCTGTCTTGTCTCTTATTGTAGGGGAGGCAGCCCAGAGGGAGTAGAGGTCGATCCTTTTATTTCTGGTCTTTTCCAACACAGTTTGCGAATGGACTTGGGACATGGCGGGGCCCTGTAGTGTGCTACTTTGCCAAAAATTTTAGATAGCGCTTAAAGTCCTTTAAATCCTATCTGAAACACCTTTAAACCATTGCCCGCTCAGGGGGTCCACATTATTAAACAGGTATTGCGGTAGCGTCTTTAAGCTCGTTCGCCAGACGGTCATAAACGCACACTCGACCAAAACAGACGCATGTTGGGATGTCGGCATGATCAATATAAATCTGAATATGTCCGTCAGGAGCGCAGCATAATGGAGGTTCGGTTCGCCACTCATGAATCTTGTAAAAATGACCCTGATTGCATAATGCAATAGGGTCATTTTTTTAGTGTACCTTCAAAAAACTTTCTTCATTCTTCTAACAGAAAACAATAGGGATGAAAATCCTTCCCATTCAATGGATAGTAAAATCTACTGCGAGGATGGATGGATCAGCATGGATTTGAGAGGCACCATCGACTCCTCCGGAACGTAATAATTGAATTTGTTGTCGCTGATCTGCCCAAGCAGCTGGCGGCGTATCGGATCGGCGTCCTTCAGCAGACTCACGGACGCCGAATGATAGTCGATAGGACGCATCCAGATCGGGCTGTAGCCCAGGAACAGCTGCCTTCTTGTGAATGTGGAGCGATTCGGCGAGCCAGCATGCCACAAGTTTTGGGCGAACACGAAGACGTCACCTGGTTTTCCGCACACCTGCACCTCTCCGTCAAGCTGCTGGCGCACATCCTTCTGATTCGGATTGTACGGCTGCTTGTGACTGCCAGGAATCACTTTCGTATTGCCGCGATCCGGCTCCGACATATCGCTCAGAATATAACAAACCTTAATATAATAGGTTGCCGTCAAGCCGTTAATGACAGGAAACTGCGGATGCGGACCGTCTTGATGCCAATCGATAAAGCTGTGCGTGGACGTTTGGGTTTCGTTTGGATTCGGTTGCCTGATCGTGAGGTGGGAAATGTGAAGCTGAATGTTGTGGCCAAGCAAATTAACGATTAACGGAAGAATGGCAGGCTGATCGATTAATGCAGCGATCTCGGCATGGCGTTCTACGCTGTTATAAATATTATGCGAAAGCGCTTCTGGTTCCGTCGAGACAATTTCGTCGATCGCGGCATTCAGCCGGCTCACCTGTTCCTGCGACAAAATATCTGGTATAACCAAATACCCCTGTTCATGAAATTGCTCCATTAATTTCGGTATTTCCAATTGGGCTGTCTTCATTCTTTATACCTCCTACTTGTATTTAATTTAATTATATTTGGCCAACGAACATGTTATAATGTAAGATAAAGTGATTTTCCTTGTAAATAATTTCAATCTGCGAAAGGGCGTTGTCATGCAATGGAGTTCAGCCGATTTCTGGATCCCGATCTGCAATACCATGTCTACGTGAAGGATACCCCTCACTTTCAGAAAACGCATGATACGTATGATCATTGGGCGTTGTTCATCGTCGAAGAAGGCGCTTTTAATTACAGAATGGGCAGCCAAAGCGGAAGGGCAGTCAAGGATGACATCGTAATATGCCCGCCAGATCTAACCTTCTACCGGCAAACGGACGGTTTATCGTTTCATCTCATGGGGTTTCAATGGATCAATTCCCTAGAGGAGCCGCCGCGTGCGGCCGATTTCCCGACTTTCGGCAAGCTTCGGCTATTGAACAACAAACGCTTCCAATCCACGCTCTCTCAATTTCGCGAAGCTCAATACTTGCATGCAGAGATTGGTCATAGGTACAAGAAACATCTCCTCAGGGATCTGCTCTATTTGCTTCAGATCGAGCAAACCGAGCAGTATACGAAGACCTTGTTCAGCGAGGATCCGACCCTTGGGCGAGCCCTGCATTTGCTTCGGCAGCAAGCGGAATTCGGCCTATCGTTGAAGTCGATCGCTGTGGAGCTTGGTCTAACCCAGGTGCAGCTGACAAGACTGTTTACACGCGAGTTCCGCATAACGCCAAGCGCCTACGCGACTAATCTTAGAATGGACAAAGTGAAGCAACTCCTTGTATACTCTTCGCTTACCCTTGCCCAAATCGCCGAGCATTGCGGATTTACCGACGAGCATCATTTAAGCAAAAGCTTCAAAAAACTGTGCGGCGTCAATCCTTCGTCGTATCGAAAAACACATAGCGTATGATAGAATCAGGCCGACCTGCATCGAATGAGGTCGGCCTTTCGTTCCCGTTATTTAGTCCCCGTAACCGAGCGCCTTGAGCTGTTCCATGGCGCTGTCCACTAACGCTTTGTAGTTCATGGACGTTTCCAGCGTCTTGATAAAGTCATCGTATTCGGTCAATGGACGTTTATTGTAAATAAACTTCGCGATCTCCTCTTCCATGTACCGATTCGCATCGGCAGGGTTATACCCCTCCGGATTATCGACAAATCCGTTCAACGCTTCAATACGGGGTTGATCGTTCGCAAATTCGATTGCAGCCGATTGTGCGGCGAACTTCGCCTGTAAATATTCCATTTCCGGTCTGCCGGTGAATTGGTACAGCCAAGAATGGCCGACTTCGCCAGATTTGTCCGTCATCTTCGGCTTGCCGTCCTCAAGTGTGAAGTGCGTATCCTTCACCCCGAACTGCACGAGCAGCGAGCCTCCGTCCGGATTCGAAATATAGTTGAGCAGATCGAACACACGCTGCAGTTTCTCCGGGTCTTTCTCAAGCGCTTTCGGAATGGCATATCGCCCAGGCGCCGCACCGATATCCCACGAACCGTCGAATTGTCCTCCTGTACCCGAAGGAGCGGCGATTTGCAACCATTCCGCATTCGGATTAACGGTTTTGATCTGTTCCACGAACTGCTCCTTCGTCATGTTTGGCCAATCAATATAGACGATGCCCGCCTGCCCTTTGATCGCCTTCTCTTGATGCTGCAATCCGCTATTGGCGAGCAGCTCCGGATCAACCGATCCTGATCCAATCATGTCCTTAATAAAGACCAAAGCATCCTTCATTGCCGGTTCATGCAGCGCATTGACGACTTTGCCGTCCTTCTCGTAGAAGTTGCCTGGCATTCCGACGCCGAAGGCTCCGAAAACGGTCGAGAATGCGCTTAGCTTGCCGCCCGTTAGACCAAAGGTGTCCGGCTTGCCATTTCCATCCGGATCGTTCTTCGTGAATGCTTCCGCTACGGAAGCCAACTGCTCCACGGTCGTCGGCACTTCCAGCTTCAGCTTGTCGAGCCAATCCTTGCGGATCCATAAGGTGTTGTAAGGGATTTGCGGAGATTTGGAGATGCCATATACTTTCCCGTCGACCATCCCCTTCTTGACGCTGTCCTCCCCGATGAACGCTACCGTTTGCTCCAGCTTATCCATATACGGCGTCAGATCAAGCAGCAGCCCTTGCTTGGAAAATTGAATTAGCTGCTGCCGGTCGACCATGAACAAGTCGGGAAAGTTCCCCGAGGACATCCGAACGTTTAGTTGGTTGTTGTAATCGTCCGCTGCTGGATACACTGTCAAGTTCAGGTCGATATTCAGCGCCTTATCCAATTCCTGCTTAATCATGTCTTTATCGGGCGATGGAAGATTGTTCCCCGTCTCGATAATGTCGAGCTTAACCGGTTTGCCGCTAGGCTGCTCCGTCGTTTCTGCTCCGGGCTTGGCGGTAGCGCCCGAATTATTTTCCGGGTTATCATTGCCATTCCCCCCCGAACATGCCGTAAGCAAAGCCCCCGCTAATGAAACGGCTACTAGCAAAGTCCCTAATTTCTTCATGATCTTAACCCCTCTCTGAATGGTTTCATTCGGTTAACCTTTAATCGAACCAAGCAGCATCCCTTTTGTAAAATGCTTTTGAAGAAACGGATAGATCACGATGACCGGCAAGCTCGCAATCATGACGGATGCCATCTGCATCGTCTGCGTCGGCATCATATTTTCCGCGTTCTCAAGCGGCTGCTGGCTTTGCATCAGAATTTCCCGGACGACGACCTGAAGCGGATAGAGTGTGCGATCGGTCACATAAAAAATCGCTTGAAAAAACTCGTTCCAATGGCCGACCAAGTAAAACAATCCAACCGTCAGCAATACAGGAAGGGATAGCGGCGTAACGATTTGCAGCAGGATGCGGAATTCTTTGGCTCCATCCATTCGGGCCGACTCGAACAGCTCCTCAGGGAGCCCTTCAAAAAAGCTTTTCATAATAAGAACGTTAAAGCTCCAGACTGCATTTGGCAGAATCATCGCCCAGATAGAATCGAGCAGCCCCATCGACTTAACGACCAGATAGGTCGGAATAAGCCCTCCGCTGAACAACAAGGTGAACACGATCATGAGCAGAAAAAAGTTTCTTCCCGGCAAATTCCGACGGCTGAGCGGGTACGCCATCAGTCCCGTCAAGACGAGATTGACCGCTGTTCCGATCACCGTAATGAGAACGGTTATTTGGAACGCCTTCGGAATATTGGACTCCGTCAGCAGCGTGCGGTAAGCGGAAAACGTAATTTCCTTCGGAAACAATATGAATCCGCCGTTACTCAGCACTTCTCCGAACGGAGTGATGGATACGGATACAACATAAAGGATCGGCAGAATGGCGATAAGTCCGCATAGTCCGAGAATAACGTATATGATTGTGTTAAAAATTTTATCATCGAGGCCTCTTACCATATGCCCTCACCCCATTTCTTCGCCACGCGGTTAGCACCAAGCACAAGGATGAGTCCGATGACCGATTTGAACAATCCGACTGCCGACGCCAAGCTGAAATTAAGCTGCTGCAGACCGGTTCGGTAAACCCATGTGTCGATGATGTCCGCAACCGGGTACACCTGAATATTGTACAGAATGTAAATTTGATCAAAGCCTGCGTCAAGCAGATGGCCAAGCTTCAGAACGAACAGCAGGACGATAATGCTTCTAATGCCAGGAAGCGTAATATGCCAGATCATTCGCATTCGGCTCGCACCATCCACCTTCGCCGCCTCGTAAAGCGTCGGATCGATGCCTGCCATCGCGGCTAAATAGATAATCGCACCCCAGCCGAGATTTTGCCATACCTCCGATCCGACCAGTATGCTGCGGAAATATTCCGTCGAGGTCAGAAACGGGATCGAGCTTCCCCCCGCTTCTACAATCCAGCGGTTTATGAGACCGCCGTTCTGGGAGAAGAGCGTCAAAAGAATACCGAAAATAATGACCCAAGACAAGAAGTGCGGCATGTAAGTCAGCGTTTGTACGATCGACCTCAGCCAGCGAACGCGGCATTCGTTCAGCAGTACGGCCAGCATGATCGGCGGCAGCGTCCCCCATAACAGCTTGTAGAGGCTGATCAACAGCGTATTGGTCAGCAGCTGGCTGAAGTAAGGCGACTCGTAAAAGCTCTGAAAATGCTTATACCACGGATCGACCCACGAGCTGCCCGTTATGCCGTCCAGGATCGCAAAATCTTTGAAAGCGATAATGACTCCGTACATCGGGAAGTACCGAAATATGACAAAATAAATAATGCCGGGCAGCAGCATGACGTAAAAGGCTTTAAACCGCCATGCCAATTTTAAAATCATGAGCAGCTTTGTCCGCGGAGAAGTCCGTATCCGAGGGGCTGGCGTTAGGCTATGATTGGCTTCCATCGTATCCCTCCATAGTGTGAATGCGCTTCCAATAAGGTAAGTATAAAGGTCCTGACGTCTCCTCGATATACACAAAAACGTAAAAAATGTACGTAATTCCTTCATCATCATTAACATCGAATATGGATCCATCTACATCAATATCAACGATTAATGAGTAAAGGCTGTCACGAATGGTCTGAAGAAACCACGTGACAGCCTTGGTATCGTTATTGGTTAACGTCAAATACCTAATCGTTCGTCGCTTTCCGTCAGGACGGGCATATCGACGCGGACAACAGTACCTGCCCCTACCGCGCTTCCGATCCGCAAGCCGTACGTCTCACCGTGATGGATCCGAATCCGCTCATGCACGTTCCGCAGCCCGATGCCAGTAAACCGGTACATGGAGCGCTGCCCACCGTCCTGATTTTCCAACAGCAGCCTGCTGCGCTTCTCCCGTTTGATGCCTATCCCGTTATCGCGCACATAGAGTCTCAGAATCCCCTTCCTCAGCCCGCCTTTCACGACGATAAGCCCGCCGTGATTCGGCGTTAGTCCATGGAAGAGTGCATTTTCTACGAGCGGCTGCAGCGTAAGCTTAAGTATGCGATACTGCAGAAGGTCAGGAACAATATCAATCATAAACTGATATTGTTCCCCATAGCGTACCTGCTGAATATGCATGTACATTCGCAGCCCTTCCAGCTCCTCCTCAAGCGATACGTATTCCGATTGCTTGTCGAAGCTGAAGCTTAACAGCTTGACCAGCGAACGAATCGTATCGCGCAGCTCGTCGATCCGCTGCTGCTTTGCCAAGCTGCTTATGCAGGCAAGGGTATTATACAGAAAATGGGGCGCAATTTGGCTTCGCAGCATCTTCAGCTCGTATTCCTTCTTCTGCTCCTCCGCATTTTTCGTCTTCTGGAGCAGGCTCTGAATCCTCTCGAGCATGGCGTTGTAGCTCTGCGTTAGCCTGCCGATTTCGTCCATTCTCGTGACAGGCAGCTTAGCCACGACCTGAAAATTGTTAAGACGGTCCATCTTCTCGACAAATCGGCGAATCGGAAGCGTGAACGATCGGCTGAGCACATACGCGCTGATCAGTAGCATAATGATCCATACGATACTCGCGGTCCGGTAGTTATTGTTCAGCTTCTGCAGGTCCTGATAGAAATAATCCTCTTCGATGAACGCCGCAAGCGACCAGCCTAGACGGTTTTTGGTCGACTTCACGGCAACGAGTGGATTCAAGGAATCCCCTTCTATGCCGCTGACTCCGACTTTGAGCAAGGCGAGCTGCCCGCGAAAGCTCTCCTCCAGCTTCGGCGGATACGAGGACGCTTGAAAGGGGAGCAGCTTATCGCGGGAATCCAGCCGATTAATGACACTACCTTCCTTCGTGAACAGTATATAAGATTGATAGATCATCGGCGCAATACGCTCCGTGAGCAAATCGAGATTAAGTTCAGCGACTACGACACCCTTCACCTTTTTGCCAGCATCCGCAATAGGCAGTACGTAAGCAAGCGTTCGCCCCGACATGGGCGAATCATAAGGTTCGCTCACGTTAATGGCCCCGTAGTTAATAAGCGCCAGCTCATAGAGTTGATTCAGATTTGGATTGCCGATGATGTCATAAACGACCTGCGAGCTTGCAAATACTTGGCCGTCGGCTCGAATCATGTACAAAGTTCTGGCAATGGAGTTGTTAATTCCCGCAAACTTGCGAAGCGTCTCGACAGCTGCCCCCTCATTCCCTTCCTCCAGCAAATCGGCGCGGGTCGAGAGTAGCAGCAGCATATTTTCCACATTGTCCAAACTTGCATCGATATATTGATTCGTCCGGCTGACGAGCAGCTCTGCATCGCGAATGACTTGATTCTGAAGCAGACTTTCAGCCTCGTGGAGGTTTCGCCATGCAAGCACTTGAACGAGCAGCAGCGTCACGATGAACAAATAAATAAACTGCTTGGTAGCGAGACCAAGGCTGGCATACCAATGAAACAGTTTCGTCATTATCCCCCTTCTTTCGCGCCCTTTCTCACGCTCCCGTGCTATCAGCCATTCCGTTTATAGTCCGTCGGCGATACCCCGGTCCAATTTCGAAACGTAACGGTAAAATAGCGGTAGCTCGGAATGCCGACCTCTTCCGCGACCTCATATACCTTCTTATTCGAATGCCTAAGAAGCTCAATCGCCTTCTCCATACGAAGACGGGTTATATACTGATTGACCGTACTCCCCGTTTCCTCGCGAAACAATTTGCTGATATAATGTGGGCTCAGCCCTACCTGCTCTGCGATAATGGGCAGCGAAATCGGCTCCTTGAGATGGTCTTTGATCCATTGCACGGCCAAACGAATCTCAAAGCGCGAACGCAACTTCCCTAGCTCGGCAGCTTCCATATCCTGAACCATATTGGCGATCATCTCAGCTAACGTTCCTGCGTCCATTAAAATCCCCATTCGGGCTGCGCTTAGCTCAGCGCCCTCTTGCTGCCTGTGCCAATCTACCTGCCAATGAAGTATCCGTTCCTTCAGTTGACTTGGCTTCACTCGCTCTGCGATGCACCAATCCCTGAACTCGCCAAGCAAGCATTCCTTCAAGCTCGCAGGAGACAATGATGCTTTTCTCAGCATCTCGTTTAATTCCTTCGTTTTCTTTTCCGTCAGATCCGTTAGAGGCAACGAATGCTGCGTGTACACAGCGCTTTCCTCGGGACATCGGTCGTAAAACAGCGCATCTTTCCACTCGTTTGAATAGGCGAGCGCCGATGCAATTTCTTCCTTCGATGTGACCGGTTGGCTAAATAGGGCACATACTGTCGCGCAGCGCTCCTGCTTGGTCTCTTTCCGATTCAATAGCTCCGTCAAGTGTTGAACGAACGTGCGGAGTGACTCAAGAACAACATCGGTAGGAGTTCTGCCTTCAAGCAGAACAAAATATTCCCGCTCCCGTACCGTTAGCCAAGTCAGCCAGTTTGGATCCCTTTTTTCCTCCTCGGTCAGCCTCTGTTGAACCGTGTCCTTCACAGGCAGATAGCCTAATGGAGGAATGTCTAGCTGAAGTCGTACCAGTCGAATTGGACGATCTACGCCTTGCGTCATCGATTGCCAATCGGAGCCGGCTGGCTCTTGCCCGTGAAGCAGCTTGCCGAATAAGGCGGCTTGCAGCTGCCTCTGTTCCCTTCTCGCATGCTCGTGCACCATGCGCTCCTTGACGACCGCAGCTCTCGCTTTGTCCATCGCCTGTTTAAGCTCTTCTTCCTCCAATGACACCTTCAAAATATACTCAAGCGCTCCAAGACGGAGCGCTTCTTGTACGTAATGAAAATCGCTGTGACAGGTTAACAATATGATCTGAACGTTCGGGTGCCGCTTCCGGAGTTCCCGTATGAGAGCAATGCCGTCCATAACCGGCATCGTAATATCCGTTATCACGACATCTGGCGTGCGTTCAGCACATAGCTGCATCGCTTCCGACCCGTTGCTCGCTTCCCCTATCCATTCGGCTCCGCACGCCTCCCATGGAAAGATCCGAAGCTCTTGGCGCAGAGGAATTTCATCTTCGACGATCAATACGCCAAGCGGCTTTATGACCATGATATCCTCTCCTTTAGCACATAATGAAAGCGCTGTCATTTTATTTATTCCATTATAGAGCATAGACTCTGATTTCGGCAACCTCCGCGCGTGGTCCTCCGTTCGTTTCATCGATCCATAGTCTAATCGTATGCGACGAGATGGAACGGCTGAGCTTATGCACTTTTTTGCGCTTATGGTTGTGCTTCTCTTCAGCCAGTGTGACCCATTCCTCACCGATGAGCGCTTCTATCCGAT
>Ga0209784_100447_pt1 | contig 17682 bp, 7 predicted proteins | sample AraplaCvi_mLB_r2_2_FD_184284 | JGI IMG/M metagenome (GOLD analysis project Ga0209784, IMG submission 184284) | Arabidopsis root microbial communities from North Carolina, USA - plate scrape CL_Cvi_mLB_r2 (SPAdes) (version 2) | ecosystem: Host-associated > Plants > Roots > Endosphere | place: USA...
CCGCCGCTAACCTTCAGGAGTGCAAGCACTCCATCAAGTCCGCTCGACTTGCATGTATTAGGCACGCCGCCAGCGTTCGTCCTGAGCCAGGATCAAACTCTCCAATAAAGTTTGACTTGCTCATTTCAAAGCTAACGTATTAACGTTTGCTTGTATTACATTGACGTGATCCATTTGTTCAGTTTTCAAGGAACTTGTTGGCTGCTTTGCCGATCAAATCTCAATCAGCAGCGCAGGTTTATATCTTATCAAGTATTTAACTTGATGTCAACACATTTTTTCGACATCGTTCGACAAGCTTCAAAAGCTTTCGTCAAAAGCGACAGTTAGTAATATACCACGACCCAAAAGATATAGCAAGCATTTTTAAAAGAAAATATGTAAAGTTTCGCATAACATCATTGATGACATGATTAATGCCTGTTGTAGATCAATATTCATTCGAGTCTGTCTACCTCACCCGTATAAATTTGCTTCATCATGGAGCTCATTTTGATTTAATTATCATCTCGAAATGTAATTGATTTCCTATTCAAAAGGTTTTAAGGTTAGTTCATCGCTTTTTGCAGACCGACTATATCTATTAAGAAAGGAGTTCGCCGCATGGCAGACAAAAGCATCGCTCTCCAAAAGCCCAAAGACACACCAAGTCCTGCACATGGAGAGGCTAATCAGGCTACAGTATACAAAATTCTAATCGCCATCAGTTTCGTTCATTTGTTTAATGATTCGATTCAGTCCGTGATCCCTGCTATCTTTCCCATATTAAAGGATAATCTGCTGCTTACCTTTACGCAGATCGGTTGGATCTCCTTTGCCATTAATTTTACTTCATCCATCATTCAACCGGTCATCGGGTACGCCGCGGATCGAAGGCCGACACCGATTCTGCTTCCGATCGGGATGTGTTTTACCTTTGCGGGCGTATTCATTCTTGCATATGCACATACATATATCCTGGTTCTGTTCGCTGTCGTTCTGATCGGATTAGGTTCCGCTACCTTTCATCCTGAGGGAATGCGGGTCGCTCATATGGCTGCAGGCATGCGAAAAGGGTTGTCCCAATCGATCTTTCAAGTAGGAGGCAATGCCGGGCAGTCACTGGCTCCGCTTCTCACACGATACATTTTCGTACCGTTCGGACAGTTTGGCGCGATCGGATTCACCTTCGTTGCCGCGGCTGGTATCATCGTGCAATCCTATGTTGCCCATTGGTATCACGGTATGCTGAAAGCCGGTTACACGTTTAAAAAGAAAGCTGCCGGACGCATGCTTGATCCCGCTCGCCGCAAAAGCGTACGCAATGCCACGCTGGTTCTCGTCATTCTCGTGTTTATCCGCTCCTGGTATGGCGCAGCCATTAGCAGCTATTATGCCTTCTACCTCATGGATGCATACAAGATCACGATTGATAATGCTCAGATCTATATTTTTCTGTTTCTCGCATCCGGAGCTGTTGGCACTTTCTTAGGCGGTCCGCTGGCCGACCGCTTTGGCCGTCGCAATATGATCATGCTCTCCATGATCGGTACAGCGCCCATTGCGTTAATACTACCGTTCGCCTCCCCATTCTGGGCGGCTGTATTGCTGCTGATCGGCGGGTTTGTTCTATTGTCCAGTTTCTCGGTCACCGTTGTGTATGCCCAAATGCTGCATCCGGGCAATATCGGTACGGTATCCGGGCTGATCACCGGGTTTGCTTTTGGCATGGGCGGGGTCGGTTCGCTTGTGCTCGGTAATCTCGGGGATGCTTGGGGGATCGGCAATGTGATGATCGCCATCGGCTTCTTGCCGCTGCTAGGTCTGCTTGCCCTGCTTCTTCCGGGTGATGACAAGCTGGATCAGTGGGCACGGGATTAACTGTCTCCGCCAGGTCTCTGTAACCGATCAGGTTGTTTGTATGCTTTAAACCTAGTTCTGGTCCTCTTAAGACAGACGCCCAAATCATCCGCACCGTACGGATCGACTGGGCGTCTGTCTTTTACATTTACATAAAACGGATATCTGCGTCTGTATCGCTAACCTTTCATTCCTTTGATAATCCCAGTCTATAGACATGATATACTAAACAAAATACAAGCCATAGTACGACCATGCCAGATACGAGCATACGAACAGGCTAGACCAAAGGAATGTGCGATATGTTGAAAATCCCAGGATATACGATCACCGGCATCGTCTATGAGGATTCATATATAACGGTGGCGTATGCCCGTTCCGAGCGAACCCGGAGAACGATGCTCCTGAAAATTGTAAAAGAAGGTAGCCGTACAACGATCGAGAATGCGAAGCTCATCCACGAATATCATTTCCTCAATGATTTGAATGTGGACGGGCTGTTCAAGCCTGCATCCTACTTATCGTTCAAGACAATGATCGTATTGGAGTTTGAACCCATTCACGCTATAACCTTAAGGGAATATGTACGAATCCACGGCTCCTCGCCCTCGGTATTAATCCCAATGCTTGAGCGTGCTGCCCGCAGGCTGCAGGATCTGCATACCCACGACGTTCTGCATTTAAACATCAGGCCAGATACCCTTCTTGTTCAGGAAAGCACGCAGGACATTTATTTAACAGGCTTCGGATACGCCGTTCGCCGGGATCAATTGAATTTACAGGGGCATGGCAGTCTGGAAGCCAATCCTATCTATATGTCTCCGGAACAAACCGGGAGAATGAGCCATCGCCTGGATGGCAGAGCCGATATCTACTCGCTTGGCGTGACATTCTACGAGCTATTCGCTCATAGACTTCCCTTCACCGCGAACGGTGCACTTCCTTGGGCTCACGCCCATCTTACCATAAGGCCTGATCCCTTCCATGATATTCAGCTGCCTCAATGGATTTCAGAACTTATCCTGAACATGCTGGAAAAAGACCCCGATGACCGCTACCTCGACATGAGGAGCATTGCTGAGAAAATAACTCGGCATCGATTAGCTGCTGAATCAGATCCGGATGCCAAGCGCTGCAGGTATGAAACCAGGCAAAATCCTTCCGCTTCCCATTCATTTCAGCAGCATGAAACACTCACTGATAAGGACGAGGGGGATAAGTCCTTCCAGGAAACCATTCCCTCCATGTCGCTTTCGGGCCATATCGTCAACTATCCGCAAGTGTTGGATTTGGCCGCCATCATGCAGGCATCACATATTTTTAACTCGGAGATCGCAACGGGGCGAGTAGCTGAACGTTTCATGCAGCTCCTGGTCATGAACGCCGGCGCCCATCGCGGTCTGATGCTAATGTTGCAGGACGGCAAATGGTATGTAGAAGCTGCGGCAAAGATGGACGGCAGGCGATGGACAGCTTCTTCTCAACGAACTCTCCTGGAGGATGCCCATGGAGTCAGCCGTCGTTTGCTTATTCAGACAGCGGAATCCCAAGCTGCCCTTCACGGGCCGACTGCCACACCAGGGATGGTTGAGTTGAACTCAACTTCTTCCGCTCAATCGACAGAAGGTTCCGTGCTTTATTTTCCTATCGTTATTCAGGATCAATTGCTAGGAGTATTGTTTCTGCAAAATGAGATGAGCAGAAAAGTGTTTGCCCCCGATCGTTTTCATGTGTTGAGCACCATTGCCTCCCAAGCTCTATTTGCCGTTCATGCGAAAGTCCGCTCCCGTACCGAGCTGCCGCTTTCCGAACATGGCCTCCAATCGGCAAAAAAGCGTGCGGGAGGAGTGCATGATTTAACAGGACGGGAGAAGGAAGTGCTTCGCCTGATCTCGAAGGGTCTCTCGAATAAAGAAATCGCTGCGGCACTTACCATTACCAATGAGACAGTAAAGACCCACATCAAGAAAATCTTCGAAAAACTGAAGGTTGACCGAAGAGGAAAAGCCGCAGCCATCGCTAATACGCTCGGTTTGCTTCACGAGGACCATCCCTTTCCTGAGTAGCCCCTATCTCCAGAAGGGACTAAACGCCAGCTAAAAGCTGCAACTCCATCGCCTCTACCCTTCTGTTCCACGAATCAGTATGCTTGGGCAGCATGTGAATGCTCTTATAATAGATCTAAAAAAGCTTACTTAAGGAAGAGACCTTAAGTAAGCTTTTTCGTTTATATGCTCTGTTCAATTACATTTATAAAACGGTGTATAACCGCTGCTACCTCTGCTCGTGTTGCCAATCCTCGAGGCAAGAAGCTTCCTCCGGGGTACCCGTTCATCAGCTCGTTCTCGACCACGTCGGATACCTGTTGCTTCGCCCAAGCGGATATGGAGCCTTGGTCTTTGAAGGAAGTTAAGTTTGTACCGGAAACGCTGGAGGAAAGACTCACAAGCTGGCTCGAGTTGGCCAGCATGACAGCCATTTGCTCACGTGTGATCGGATCATCGGGGCCAAAAGCTCGGCTGCTGTACCCACCAATAATTCCATGGGCAAGAGCAGTACGAATCGCGTCGCCAGCCCAGTGATTTTTAATATCCTGGAATGCAGCGCTGTATTGCCCCTTTAATCCCAGGCTCCGTATCAGCAGCGCGACAAATTCGGCCCGGGTCACCGGACGGTCTGGTTTGTAGCTTCCGTCAGGATAACCTTTTACCAGCTTCAGATCATATAGCGCCTGGATGTCAGACTCGGCCCAGTGTCCGGTAATGTCGGTAAGGGCAGGAGTCTGTTTGCTAGGGGGCGGCTGTGCAGCAGACGAACCGCCGTCATTTCCTGGAGCTGGTGTTGTTGGGGTTGAACTCGATCCTGGAAGTCCTTCGTTCTTATCCCCCTTATCTACTGAGGAAGGATTCGGCTCGCTCCCGCCGCTTCCCGGTGTAGGATCAGTCGGTCCTGTATCTCCACCACCTGGCCGAGGCGTAACGTTAACCGTTCGAACAACCTCTTCCGCCTCATTGCCGGCACGATCGGCTACCGAATAAAGGAGCGTGTATTGTCCCGGTCTGGAAGTATCGACTTTACCTTCAACCTCGATACGATCCGTTAGATTTCCGTCTAGATTGTCATTGGCCATGGCCCCCGGATCCATATAGTCAGAACCTTGGACCAATGAGATTCGAGAATCGCCAAGCAGGGTAATTACCGGCTTTTCACGATCGATATTCATGATTTCCACCAGTTTCACCGACTCATTGCCTGCATGATCCCGGACATAATAAGTAATCCAGCCATTGTCATGGACCTCCAGCCTATCACTCCAAGGCTCGCCGCCACCGTGTGCGAAATAGGAAGCATCCTGTTGCCCGAAGGCAAGCTTACTCTCAACCAACGGATTCGGAGCATAGACCGAGGCGGTCACCGTGACGTCGGTTTGCGTCGGAACAGACGGTGACACCGCAACCTGAATGACTGGCACCTCTTTAAAAATGTTCATGATTTCAATGGTCTCAATTGTTTTGTTGCCCGCAGCACTCTCGGCGTATACGGTATACCATCCATTCAACTCCGCTTCGAAGGTTTCGTTAAAGTCATTCCCTTCCGCGTCAAAATAGGACAACGGCTGGATTCCCGGCGCCCACTTCGTAGACATAATCGGACTTAACGTACCGTACACATCAGCCGTTACGGCCACATTCTGGTTTGTCGGATCCTCGATAGAAGGCTGCAGGTGGATGATCGGTTCTTCCCTATCGATGTTGTTTACATGGAAGGATCTAACATTCCCGTTACCGGCACCGTCTTTTGCATATACCGTGTATTCTCCGTTCGCATCCACCGTAAATACATCCTGGAACACGGTGCCCCTTCCTTGCTCGAAGTAGGCTTCGTCCTGCACACCGGCGCTCCATTTCATAAGTGAGATCACGCCGGAGTTGTCCATGCCGGATATCCACACTTCGACATCCTGACTCGTCCACGTACCGGGCGTTAGCTTGGGCTCCGATATTATCGGTCTTTCGTTATCCATTCGGGTAACCTCAATGACGGCCACGGCCTCGTAACCAGCTTTGTCTTTGATATAAACGGTATACATTCCATTGCTGTCAACGGTAAAGCTGCTACCGGTAAACGGAGTGCCTTCATTGTTGAAATAATCGGAATCATGATGTCCGGCAGCCCATTTCTGCACCGCGATCCCGCTGCCGTTGTCCGTTACATCGAGTTGTATTCGAACGGGGCTGTTCGCCCAATCGGGGTTGTCGAGTGACAGCCGGAGGTTTGGGCCGCTTTTATAAATATTGGTGATTTCTACAGTCTCGATCTGTTCGTTCCCGGCCTTATCCTTGGCATAGACTGTGTATATACCATTCTCTGAAACCGTAAAGCCTGTCCCTTGCAAGGTGTTCCCCTCTGCCGCAAAATAGGAGGCCGGCTGCTTGCCCACTGCCCATTTGACGATCTCGTTGCCGCTTTCCTGATCGGAGGCGTCTACAGTAATAGCGATATCCGTCTGCGTCGGCTCTGACGTGGATGGAGTCAACGAAATCGCAGGAGGGATGTCGTCCAGATTGTCAATCGTGATCTGCTCTGTTACCGCATTCCCCGCTTGATCTTCTGCATAAACGGTGTAGATCCCGTTATCCGTCACTGTAAAAGAATCGCTAAACATAGTTCCGCCGCCATTCTTGAAAAATGCAAGCGGCTGGTTGCCGGCAGCCCACTTCGTGAGCTTAACCCCGCTGAGATCATCTACGGTTGATGCGGTAATTTGGACAGACCCAGCTGTCCACCCCGTCGGCGATGACGTCAGGGTAAGCGAAGGTGATACTCGATCAATGTTCCCGATTTCAATGAACTGCACCATTTCATTTCCTGCACAATCCTTTGCATACCAGGTATACCATCCGTTATTGAACGCGGTGAACATGCTGCCGCCTTGCGGCAGATGGCCGTTATTATGGAAAAAGGACACCGGTTGGCGGCCTTCCGCCCATTTCTCAATCTGGACCCCGCTACCCGTATCATATGCTCGTCCGTTAACAATAACGTTGCCCTGTGTCCAATCTGACGTAGATTGCGACAGAGATGCCGATGGCGGGCTATTGTCGAAAAATACGGAGCTTCCATCCGTGGTCGCCGATACGGTCATAGGAATCCCTTCGTCTTGGTATGCAATGCTGAAATGGATCTCCCCTTCCGGATGGCTAGCATCCAGCGTCACAAAGGCCCTCCATTCGTTTCCGACCGCGTTCGGTATAGCGATTGCTTGCATTTGCTGTCCAGCCAGTGTGACACTTGGGGATTGGAGCGCTCGAAGCGATGAAAAGGATAACGTAACCGTATCGCCTGCCCTTGCATAACGCCGATCTGCCCCATGGGACTGAATCGAAGTGCTGCGGATGAGGTCGGCATTCAGGTTGTAACTCACCCGGGAAAGGCTGTAGTTTAATGCCTTGTTTTCGCCGCTCCAAGTTGTCGTATAATAGCTTATTGTAGCCCATAACGCGTTAGCCGGCACCTCTGGACCGCTTAAAATATTGACGCCGTCCACACTGTACGTATACTGCTGATTATCGATGGGTTGATTCTCAAAGACCGCTCCATCAAAGTTACTTAAAGTTAGCCACCTCGCATCGGCAGGCAGGTCATTCAACCCTCTAAGGTTCATCAATTTCTTCTCGGTTGTAATCCCGTCTCGGCTGTAGTAAAGCTCCACCCCGTCAAAATTGATCGGCATGAACGTGACCCAGCGCGCGTTAGAAGGGACTTTATTAAAGTCGTCCAGAACCCTGACGGTGGTACCATCGCTATAGATAGAATGGACTCCGGCAAATCCTCTTGGATCATAAGCGATGGTACCAATCGTCTCGGCCTGCACCTTGAATGCAGAGGCCTGATCTTTCACAGGAATGACCAGGCTGCCTAATAGAAGCGGAACGATCATGGCCATCACAATGAATGTTTGTGCTACACTGCGCTTAATGGCTCTTATCCTCCTTTTTTTCATTTTTTAAACATACAAACTTAGTGAAATAGGAATGTATACCTATATAAAATAGTAGCTTTTGCCTGGGTTGATATGTATCCCCCGTATGAGGGATCTTTGGCGAAAAATGAAAAAAAGACTCGGGTAATCACCTGAGTCTTTTTTGGTATTTCATATGAGTTTGTTTTCACTTTATTTTACGAACCAGCTTAATAAACCAATAAAGGAAGATCCACGGCAAAATGTAGGTCGTTAACCATTCGACGCTTCGCTGGATCGCACCGCCTTCCGTCTCTTTGGCAATCCCCCCCAACACGGTGAAGATGATGAATAGAGGTACGAGTGCTATCCATTTCCTTATATATTACAAACGTTCACGCAGCACGCTGTCAAGAAAATAAAAAAGGACTCGGTTGCTAACAGCCGAGTCCTCTATAGTTAAAGCTCTGTCTCTGCCTATCCTTGATTAGATTTTATTCAGATAATCCAGCAAACGGTACACAATTACGGATACCTGTGCCCGAGTGGAAGTCTCGCCCGGTGCAAAGCGGTTGCCACTCACTCCCTTCACCAAACCTTCGTTTACGGCAAAGGCTACAGCCGCACGCGCATCCTCCGAAATCAGGTTCGTATCGTTAAATGACAAGGAGCCTGCGTCGGAATCCATCTTCAACGCATCCGCGATCATGACTACCATGTCCTCACGTGTCAGCGGATTCTTCGCCCCTGCTTCTTTGCTGCGTGTTTCCCAATCGATGTCTGTCTCGAAAATGCGATCAAGCAATGTAGCAAATTCAGCACGGGTCACCGCATTGTTTGGAGAGAAGCGGCCAGCACCTGTACCATTCGTGATATGCTGCGAGGCGGCAACCTCGATCTCATCCTTAGCCCAGTGGCTGACGATGTCGATAAAGGTCACGTTATTCTCGGCTGCTGCATAAGAACCCGGTCCGTTGATACGGAACGTGATCGATCCGCGTGCGGCCGATTGCAGCAATCCTGCGGATTGCAGATCGCCTTTGTCCGACTGCACGTAGGCACCCACCTTGCGGGCATCCTTCACTTTGGCCGGATCGTAGTTCAATGTCAGTAAAAGCGGATGTTTGAACTTGTCCCCATGTTTGACTGAAACGATTGGGGATACAGCGTTCAAAGTGTTCCCGGATCCCGCTTTGCTTGCAGCTACGGAAACCGTCAAACTGAATCCGCTGCTTGTCGTGAAATCATCCAAGGCATCGGCAGGCACCGTCAAGGCAAAGCCGTTACCCGTTATAACAAGCGGTTTGCCTGATGCTTTCAGTTTATCGATAGCTGACTTGCCAAGGGTAAGAGCTACGTCGCTGTATTTGCTGAAATCCAGCTTCGATACGTCCAGTTTTACTTCCTTGCTGTCACTAGCAATTCCAGACGCAACCACTGCTTCCGACAGAGCCGCCGTTGCGGACTCGGTGCCATCCGCATTTTTCTTCGTCGTTACTTTGGCATCTCCCGATACTTCGGGAGCCGGAGTGGACGGAGTTCCTGTGGAGCCGCCGCCGGAGGACGAGCCGCCACCGCCTCCTCCGCCTGATCCGCCACCTGGGTTACCTGGATCCGGATTCCCTGGTCCAGGCGCGCCTGTCAGCTGCAAGGATACGGAAGCCGTTCCTTGGAGTCCTTGACGGTCTTTGACGGAAAGCTCAACGGTATAGTTGCCTGAAGACAATCCGTCTAGTGCGATGGTAAAGGCGCCATCCTGCTCGACATCAAAGCTGCCTTCCTTCGCCACTGTTTTATTGGCTCTCTTAATCACATAAGTGGCATCCAGCCATTCGCTGACGTCAAAATCGATGGCCCATTCATCCCACAATGCTGTAACAGCCGTTACGTAGAGATCTTCGATCGTACCGGTTAGTGCTGGACTGTTCTTGCCGGAGATTTTGACATCTGTATTCGTTTGAATCGAAGGTGCTGATCGCTTCACAAAGAAAGGAATCGTGGCATAATCCGAGTGAACCACGAAATTCGTATCCAAGGAAAGAAGCTCGATTGAATATAATCCATCCTGAACCTCTACCTCTTGCCCAGTCGCATAGTCGGCATACTTCCCGTTCCAACCGATCGTAAACGAGGTGTTGGCATCAAAATAGGCTTCTCCCCCGAATATTTGACCGATAATCCCGTCACCGTCAACACCTGCTTCCGGATTAAGGCTGTCATACAAGTCCACGATGACGATCTGCATCGGATTGTAGAATTCAAAAGCCAGGTTGAGCTTGCCCAGCTCACCGGTCTCGGTTAACGGAACATGCGGCAAGTAGGTTTCGGTGTCACTATAGGCTTTTGTATATTTCACGCCCTTGATTTCAAGATTAAAGTACGCAACGTAAGGAACAGAATAGGTATGGGTTCCATTCGAAAACGTGATGTAGCCTTGCTGTTCCGATATCCCGTCTATCCCTTCCGGTACTTGAAGCGTTACGATAATCTCCTCTTGACCGTTGAGGGTGAAGGTGCTTTTATCGGTTGTAACACTTACTCCCGGCGTGACCTGCGTGTTATTGATTTGCACATTAAACGTGCCGCCCGCGTTTCCAATGCTCTCTACCTTTATTTTTTTCTGAACGGTCTTGGCAGACTTGCCGGTAAAGTTGCCGAAATTTATGCTTCCAGTGATGTTTTCCTTTTGGTTGGAAGTTCCGTTCTCTTGATACGAAGTCTTGTCCAAGACCTTCACCAGCGCCTCCGCCTGGATGGTCTGGAGCGCCTGGACGCGTCCGGCCCCTTGATCAGTCACATCGTAGGATTCGGTATTCAGCACTTTGGCGTTATTCATCAAGGCGACTTTGACATCGAACGGAGTCCAGTCGTTGTGCTTCTCCAGGATGAGAGCCGCAAGCCCTGCCACATGCGGGGACGCCATACTGGTGCCTGTTAATCGGTCATAGGACTGACTGTAGTCCGCATCTGCAATGTCCTTCCCGTATGCCGGAACGGATGACAAAATGCTCGTTCCCGGCGCTACCACGTCAGGCTTGATATCCAGCGTCTTTTTGGCTGGGCCTCTGGAGCTGGAATCATTAATCTCATCGCCTGCGGTTCGGTTTTTAATAAAATCGGTGAAATTCACTTTCAGATCCGGGTTGGCATCGAGCAGCGATTTGATATAATCGCCGTCTTCTTTGCTCATACTAAAGGTTGGAATGAAGGCAAAGCTGTCTCCGAGCAAGACGCCGATCGGGCCAGGGTTCTGGTTGAATACGATGGCACCCGTCGCGCCTGCTGCCTTAGCATTCGCAATTTTATCGACGAAGGCGAGTTCGCCGCGTTTAATCAATGCGATTTTGCCCGCTACGTCTTTGCCAGCGAAATCCTCTGGTTTTCCCAGATCCGCATAAATCAGTCCGAAATCCCCATCCAGGACGACTTCCGGGTCCTCGGCGAGATTCCACGCCATTAATTCAAGCTTATACGTAGCATCTACCACGGTAACCGGTGCGGCATCGTCAGCCTGAGGGGCTGCTTCATTGTTGGCAGATTCAACAGGCACTTCATCAGTGGCTGGCTCTTCTGCTGCGCCGTCACTCAATTGAACTGACTCCTGCTCCGGATTGACGGAAGGTGCTGTCTCATCCATAGCAGCCGCGTCGTCGGTCGATGCCGCCTGGGCAGCTTCATCGAGCTGTGCTTCTGCCTGCTCGTTAGGCGTGACAGATGGTGTTGGCCCTGCTCCAAGCTCAACCGTGCCATCATTGTTTTCAATGGGCTCGCCCGGCGATTCCGCGTCCGTGAAAAAGTGCGATGTTGCCGCCATTTCGTCGCTTGGCCCCGTGGAGTTTCCTACCGTAATCGGAAAAGCCGCCGCCCCCGGCGATCCAACCGTCCAGCGGTTTGGCCCTGTATTGCCGCTTGCAACGACTGGCGTGACGCCAGCCAGCGCAGCATTGTTAAGTGCTACGGACGTTACATAGTCCGGATCATTTCGGGAATTGCCCAGGGAGAGGTTGATTACATCCATTCCGTCCTGAACGGAACGGTCAATACCTCCCAGCACCCAGCTGGAATAGCCGCTTCCGTACGGCCCAAGAACGCGGTAAGCATAGATATCCGCTTCGGGTGCAATGCCCACGACTCCATATTCGCCGGCATCGCGTGCTCCGATGGTACCCGCTACGTGCGTTCCATGATCGGTCCAGTACGTGCTCCCCCTGTCATCGACCTGTGGGGGATTGGAAGGATCATTCTCCCAGTCGAGCGGAGTCGTCTCATAGGGATCATTATCATTGTCAACAAAGTCGTACCCGCCTTTATAAGCATCCTTCAAAACCGGGTGAGCGTAATCAATACCTGTATCAATAACGCCGACTTTAATGCCTTTGCCCGTATATCCGAGATCCCAGACATCGGGAGCACCGATGAAAGGCCCCGTGTCTTTCATGTATGGATTCACTTCGCCCTTCGGGCCAACCGTTACCTCCAGATCGGGATAAACGCCTAGAACGCCAGGGATATCCAGCAGCGCTTCAACCTTGCTGCCGTCGATCTCCATGGACACCCCGTTGAATGCGTAGCTATATTGATCGGAGATTTCATGCGTGATGTTCTTCGTGTTCAGGCTGCGTATAAAAGTCTGCTGCTCCAACTCTACCTGTGCCTCGACCTTCGCCTCTGCGGAAGAACTAAAGGATTGGCCCTGTATAGAGGAAAGCCCTTTGGCCAAAGCCACTGGTTCGGTCGACAATTCTACGATGACCCTTGTAGGACCCCCGGCCGATTTTTGCAAGCTTTGATCAAGCGTGGGAAACTCCGCAAGCTTAGCTCGCTGTTTCAGCATATCCTTTAACTGCCTAGCTTCTTCGGCACTGAGCGGATTGTCCAGCTCGATCTGCCGTTCAGACGGAGCCGCCCCGGCCGCTGGTGCAACCAATGATAACGTTAAAACAAAACTTAGTAGTGCAGACCACAACTTTTTACTCAAGGCTTTGCCCCTCCCATAAGATAGATTTCCCAATCAAATCAGGGTCCGGGATGTCATCAGCATATCTGCGCTGCCTAACGATGGTATCCACTCCTTTCCGCATAAGACTGACCCGTGGTAAATTATTCTAGAATGCAAAATTAGATTCCTTCATCCTTTTCTGTATGTTTTTGTTAAATTCAGTCGAAAGTTTAGGAGCTTTTGACGAATGATCGAAAACGTCATAGATTCAAGGAAAATATGGCTTACATCGCAAGTAAGGGAGGAGAAAGGAATTCGGGAAAAAGAAAGAACCGAGGCTATCGATAGCCTCGGTTCTTAGGGAGTTGCAACTAATATTGAAAAATATATCCAGGGTGGTGCTGTTATTCGTTCAGCAACCGCACGAACTCTTCTTCATCCTCCAGGATCTCGATGCCGAGCTGCTGGGCTTTGGCCAGCTTGCTGCCGGCTTTTTCGCCTGCTATGAGGAGGTCGGTTTTCTTGGACACGCTGCCGGTGACTTTGGCCCCGAGCGCTTCCAATCGTTCGGTTGCCTCTTCGCGGGTCAGCAGATGGAGGGTGCCTGTCAGCACGACCGTTTTGCCGCTGAAGTAGGAATCCGTGCTGACCGGCTTCGGCGCTTCCGGCGCTTTCGCTTGGACGCCCAGCGAGAGCATCTTCTGGATGCTCGCTTGGGCAAACGGGTCGGCGAAGTATCCCGCGATGCTTTCGGCCACGATGCCGCCTACGTCTGGCAGCTCCACCAATTCTTCCGCGGTCGCTGCCATCACGTGGTTCAGATCACGGTAGTGATCGGCCAGCATTTTGGTTGTGGATTTGCCGGTGTTCGGTATCCCCAGCGCAAAGAGGAACGATGCAAGATCCCGCTCCTTGCTCTTCTCGATGGCATCCAGCAGATTCTGGGCTTTTTTCTCGCCAAAGCGCTCCAGCTTCAGCAAACTTTCAAAAGATAGCGTGTAAAGATCAGCAGGTTCTCTCACGCCCAGTTCATCATATAACTGGATCGCGGTTTTATCGCTGAACGTTTCAATGTCCATGGCGTCCCTGGAGGCAAAATGCGTGATCCGGGCTACGATTTGGGGCTTGCACCCCGTCTTGTTGTTGCAGAAGAGGTGGGCGCCGCGCTGCTCCAGCGGAAACCCGCAGGATGGACACTGTTCCGGATACAGGATCTCTTCGCCATCCTGCTCCTCCGTCACTTTGCCGAGGATCTCGGGAATGACGTCATTCGAACGGCGAATGAAGACCCGCGAGCCCAGCGCGAACTTGAGATTCTTGCGCTCAATATCCCCGATATTGTTCAGCGTGCAATTCTGCACCGTAACTCCGGCAAGCTCAACAGGCTCTACACGGGCTAGTGGCGTGATTTTTCCAGTCCGTCCCACATTCCAGGTAACCGACTGCAGCACGGTCGTGGTTTCTTCCGCTTCGAATTTGTAAGCGACCGCCCAGCGCGGGAACTTGTCGGTATATCCGAGCACATCGCGGATGCGGAAATCGGTCACCTTCACAACCGCCCCGTCAATGAGGTAATCGAGCTCGGAGCGGCGTTTTTCGATATCGGCCAACTGCTCCATCACATCATCAAACTGCTCGAAATAGAAAATGTACGGATTGACCTTCAGCCGGTTCTCGCGCAGGAAATCCATCATTTCCTTGTGATCGGCAAAGGTGATTCCATCCGAGTAGCCGACATTGTAGAAGTACGCGTTCAGCTTACGCTCGGCCGTCACCTTCGGATTCAGATTGCGAAGCGCTCCTGCAGCAGCATTGCGCGCGTTCTTGAGCGGCTCGGCCGCGGTTTGATTGTATTGTTCCAGCACGGACAGGTTCATGATGCCCTCGCCCTGCACTTCGATCGTGCCTTCCGTATATGGGATCGTCATTGGCACCGACTTGATGGTCTTCACCTGAGCCAAAATGCCTTCGCCTACCGTTCCGTTCCCCCGTGTCGATGCTTGAACCAGCTTGCCGTCCTGATAGGTCAGATTCAGCGTCAGCCCGTCAAACTTCAGCTCCAGTGCATAACAAGGCGCCTTGAGAGGATTGCCGGGATTCTTCGTATTATAGTCATTGACCAGCCTGACCACGCGATCATGCCAGGTACGGAGCTGCTCGATGTTCTGGGCTTTATCGAGACTCCATAACGGAGCCAAATGGCGGTGCGGGGCAAACCCCTTCAGAATCTCCCCGCCCACCCGCTGGGTCGGAGAATCCGGGAGCGTCACTCCGGTCTCTGCCTCCAACGCTACCAGCTGGTCGTACAGGGCGTCATACTCCTTGTCGCTTACAAGCGGCTGATCCAGCGTGTAGTAATGGTAATTGTAATTGTTCAGCTCCGCAATGAGCTTCTCCATCTTTTCCTTGAAATCCATGCAGGGGCAATCCTCCTTCAATATAATAAGGCCATCATGGGTTGCGTTTCGTTATGCATATTCTCCTAGTTCTATCCCTTATTCCACCTTCGTAATCGGCGCAAAGCCGGCAAGCAGGCGTTTCACGCCCACAGGCGCCGGGAATGCAATCTGCAATTCCATGTCGTTGCCGCTGCCCTTCACCGCTACGATCGTACCGGTTCCCCATTTGCCATGGGCGACTTTGTCGCCGGCCTTAAAATCGCCGCTGCCCGAGGCAGCCGCTGGGCGGGATGACCCACCGGTTGTCATCGTCACCCGGCTCTTCGGCGCGGCTTGCGCGGAAGCGGTCGATCCGCTGAGGGAGAGGTCCACGCTGCGGCCGCCGCCAAAGTTGCTGCCTCCACCGCCGCCGAAGCCGCGTCCCGCATAGGATCCGCCCACATTGCTTCCGCCGCCTCGGCGGTAGCGGTCATGCGCCATCTGGGTGTCTTCCTTCAGCTCTTCCGGAATCTCCTCCAGGAATCGCGATGGCATATTCGCCGTCGTGCGGCCAAATAAGGTACGCATGCGCGCACAGGACAGGAACAGCTGCTTCTCTGCACGCGTAATCCCTACATAAGCAAGCCGGCGCTCCTCTTCCAGCTCCTCGTTATCCATAAAGGCACGGCTGTGCGGGAATACCCCTTCCTCCATGCCGATGATGAATACCACCGGGAACTCCAAGCCTTTGGCGCTGTGCATGGTCATGAGCACGACAGCATCGTCGCGGTCTTCCTCGTCATCGTTCATCGAGTCGATGTCCGCGATCAGCGCAAGATCCGTGAGGAAGGAGACGAGCGACTTATCTTCGTTGTTCTTCTCGAACTCTTGCGTCACCGACAGGAACTCGTCGATATTTTCGAGGCGGGATCTGGATTCGATCGTATTCTCGTTCTGGAGCTCGAGGCGGTACTCGGACATCTCGAGTATTTTTTCCGTAAGCTCGGTCACCGACAGAAACTCGACCATTCGGCTGAGCGCGGCGATCATGTCGTAGAAGCCCACCAGCGCATTGCGCGTCCGTCCGGCAAAACCAAGGTCGTCCACGATTTCCAGCACGCGGAAGATCGAGATGCCCCGCTCTCCGGCTGCTGCAGCCAGCTTCGCGACGGTTGTGTCGCCGATGCTTCTTTTTGGCACGTTAATGATCCGCGTCAAGCTGATATCGTCGTCCGGGTTGGAAATCAGGCGCAGATAAGCAAGCATGTCCTTGATCTCTTTGCGATCGTAGAACTTGATGCCGCCGACGATCTGGTACGGAATATCCGACTTGATCAGAATTTCCTCGATCACCCGGGACTGCGCATTGGTCCGATACAGAATCGCGTGGTCCTGATAGCTCTTGCCGTCCTTGATATTCTTGCTAATTTCCGAGGTGACAAAATACCCCTCATCATGCTCCGTATCCCCACGGAATACCTTGATCTTCGGTCCTTCGCCCTGCTCGGTCCACAGATTCTTCGGCTTGCGGCCCGTGTTCAGGCCAATAACATTGTTGGCAGCGTTCAAAATGTTCGCTGTCGAACGGTAATTCTGCTCCAGCAGAATCGTGCGCGCCTCCGGGTAATCCTGCTCAAAATTCAGGATGTTCGTGATATCCGCGCCGCGCCAGCGGTAGATCGACTGGTCGCTGTCCCCGACAACGCAGATGCGGTGATGGCTGTCCGCCAGCATGCGACAGAGCATGTACTGCGCCCGGTTGGTATCCTGGTATTCATCCACGTGGATGTACTGGAATTTGCGCTGGTAGAAGTCTAGAACCTCCGGCACTTCCTTAAACAGCTGGATCGTGGTCATGATCAGATCGTCGAAATCGAGCGAATTGTTGCTCTTCAAGCGTTTCTGGTATTCGGTGTAGACTTTGGCTACGAGGGTTTCAAAATAGTCCCCGGCTTTCTGTTCATACTGCTGCGGGGAAATCAGCTCATTCTTGGCCGCGCTCATGGCCGCTTGGATCGCCTTCGGCTCGAATTTCTTCGGATCGATGTTGTGTTGCTTCATCACGTTCCGAATTACGGACAGCTGGTCTGTCGAATCCAAAATACTGAAGTTCGAAGTAAAGCCGATCCGCTCAATGTCTTTGCGCAAAATCCGTACGCACATGGAGTGGAACGTCGATACCCAAATGTCCTGGCCTTCCCGGCCGACCAGCTTGGATACACGCTCCTGCATCTCGCGGGCTGCCTTATTCGTAAACGTAATCGCTAGGATGCTCCATGGTGCGGCTTTGCGCGTGGCGATCAGGTAGGCGATCCGGTGCGTTAGCACCCGTGTCTTGCCGGAACCGGCTCCGGCCATAATGAGCAGCGGTCCGTCGGTTGCTTCAACGGCCTGGCGCTGCTGCGGATTGAGACGTCTGACGGCGTCGTGTATGTCAATGGAATGCATAAACATTGCCTCCTAATAGGTGTAGATTTGATAAGGGGAAACTTGAGTAAAAGTAAAAATCCAATAAAAAATGGGATATAGTCTAGCAGATGGATTTGATTAAAGATGATGAATCG
>Ga0209784_100453_pt1 | contig 17490 bp, 10 predicted proteins | sample AraplaCvi_mLB_r2_2_FD_184284 | JGI IMG/M metagenome (GOLD analysis project Ga0209784, IMG submission 184284) | Arabidopsis root microbial communities from North Carolina, USA - plate scrape CL_Cvi_mLB_r2 (SPAdes) (version 2) | ecosystem: Host-associated > Plants > Roots > Endosphere | place: USA...
TTATAATTTGAGTTAACTTGAGATGCGAGGTGCCCCATATGAAACCTGCTACAACCTTACAGACGCGGAGTGACTTGAACTTAAGTCCTCATCGAAAAAGCCGCTGGGCCATGCTGAAGCAGCAGAAATATCTATTCCTGATGATGCTGCCCGGACTGATCTGGGCCATTGTGTTTGCGTATACGCCCATGGTTGGTCTATACATGTCCTTCGTCAATTACCAGCCGACGCTCGGCGGCTTCTGGTCGACCCTGTTCACGAGCGAGTTCGTCGGCCTGGAGTGGTTCCGTTACTTCTTCAATAACGGCGACTTCTGGATCGTCATGCGAAATACGCTGGCCTCCACGCTGATCACGCTTCTCTTCTCCTTCCCGATGCCGATCCTGATCGCCATCGCGATTAATGAGATCAAGAACGTGAAATTCAAAAAGACGGTGCAAACCGCCTCCTATCTTCCCTATTTCATATCCTGGGTTATCGCGGCCAACATCATCGTGACCCTGCTCTCCTCGGACGGCGCGATTAACGGCATATTGAAATTCCTACACATTACCGATGAAAGCGTTTTATTCCTGCAGAACGGCAAGTATTTCTGGTGGATCGTCGCGCTTGGCAATACGTGGAAGGATATGGGCTACAGCTCGATCATGTATTTGGCGGCCATCTCGTCGATTAACCAGGAGCTCTATGAAGCGGCCAAGGTCGACGGCGCCAACCGCTTTAAGCAGATCCGGTACATCACCCTGCCCCATCTGAAGCCAACGATTGTCATTTTGCTGATTCTGGCGCTTGGCGGCATCCTGAACGCGGGCTTCGACCAGCACTTCCTGCTCGGCAATGACCTGACGCGGGATTACTCCGACGTCCTGTCCACCTATTCGTTCCGCTATGGTATTCAGAACGGCATGTTCTCCTATGCAGCAGCCGTCGGCATGTTCAGCTCCGTGGTGGCGTTCATCATCGTGGTCATCGTCAACTATACGGCGAAGAAGCTGAACGGGCAGTCCCTATTCTAATCCATAAGGAGGTACATCCATGTTAAGCAAAAAAACCGTGCCCGAGCGTATCTTCGATGCCTCTTTATACCTGTTCCTGACCGGCATCTTTATCGTCACCTTCTATCCGTTCTGGAACATCCTGGTCATCTCCTTGAACGATGCAACCGATACGATGCGGGGCAACCTGTACTTCTGGCCGCGCGTGCCAACCATCGAGAGCTACCTGACCATCTTCCGGAATCCGGAGATCTGGAGCGCCATTAAGATTACCGTGCTCCGGACCATCGTCGGGACGGCGGTATCCATCTTCTTCATTACGCTGCTCGCCTATCCGCTCAGCAAGCGCAATCTGCTCGGATGGAAATACTTCTCCTTCTTCTTTGTGTTCACGATGTATTTCGGCGGCGGGCTGATCCCGACGTATATGATCATCAAATCCCTGGGACTGATCGACTCCTTCTGGGTCTATATCTTCCCTGGCTTAATCGGCGTCTTCCTGATGATTCTGGTGCGCACCTTCATGGAGCAGATCCCCGGCGAGATCGAGGAATCCTCCAAAATTGACGGCGCGAACGACCTGCAGACGTTCTTCCGCATCATCATGCCGCTGTGCGTGCCGGTGCTCGCCACGATCGGCCTGTTCCTGGCCATCGGGCATTGGAACTCCTGGTATGACTCCTATGTGTATACCTACAAGCCGGAGCTGAAGACCCTGCAGGCCGTCCTGGTCAAAATCCTCAACCAGTTCCAGACCGCCGGCATGATGTCCGACGCCCAGCAGCTGGCCCAGGGCTCCAAGCGGATCCCGGTCTCCAGCGAGAGCATCCGGATGGCAGTGACCATGGTCGCTACGCTTCCGATCATTATGGTGTATCCTTTTGTGCAAAGGTATTTTGTGAAGGGGATTATGATGGGGGCTATCAAGAGTTAGGGTGTTTTGTTGGGAAATGAAGAGAGCCCTTACCTGGGAGGGGTAAGGGCTTGTGATCTTTATTTCTAAAATCATTATTTGTGAGTTATCTTCTTTTGACTTTAGCTCCGATTTTTCACTTCTTGTTTTGGACATCAAATTTAGAATAATTGTTACTATCCTATAGATACGATCTCAATTGTTTCTAGAAAAACTCAATAAATTGCCCCTTATTGGCCTTATGTTTCCACTCTTTAAATATCTTGATTGCATATTCGTAGTTCCAAACTTCGTTTTTATCCTCATCAATTAATACAGCGGCATTTAAAATTAAAACAACACAGTATCTGAGCCATTCAACATATATACTAATATCGTTTTTTCCAGTAAGTGCACTATGCATTAATCCATTTCTGATACGATACAATCTGCTAACAAGCAACTGGTATTTCTCTTCCAGTTGCTTGATTGTGTTTTTTTGAAATTTGATATCAGAATTTAATTTATTTAAAAAATCAATTTTATGCTTGATAAAATCATCATCAGTATGGTTGTTAAATATTAATATGTTTTTAATAAGCAGATTAGGATCGAGTTTAGTATGGAACTCATTAAACCCACTAATATTAGCCAATTCAGTTGGAAATTTCATGACACTATCAATACCAAAAAATCTGTTTCTGAAATATGTATAGAGCCCCCTTAATTCATTTCTGAATGTCACCTGAGATAAAACACACACCAAGTCATTAAGCATCTTTGTTTTAATATTGTTAGAATTTTGCCCCACCAAATATTCTAGAGCTATCCAATAGTTAACAAATTTAACGTGGCTATCCGACTCATCTTGACCCCTGTTATACCAATAAATTACTTTCATTAAATTCTCTTTAGAATCAGAATTATTAACCATTAAAATATTATTTAATGGGCTATTTCTATTAGTTAAATCGTTCAATATTCTATCTGTTAACCCTTTAGGGTAATAGTCTACCTCAGTTAACTTTAATTTCCTATTTGTCCTTCCATTAGTTGTCACAGAATCTAAATGTTGATTGCCATTGATATGGTCATAAACCAAGTACAAATCACTAATCTTCACATTACTAATTGAGTAATTAAACTTAAGAATTTGTAATAAGTTATCAAGTTTATTCTTTGCTCGTAATAATCCTTGGTTGATACCTGAAGCATTGACTTTGACTCGTGCATGGCAATCAGTATACTCAATTTCATAATAATCTTGGTCGCTCGTCCTGATTTCACTACGATAACCATTCAATAGTTCTTGATCTTCAGGATTCATAATGTATATTTCATCTGAAAAGATTTCTTCCTTGTCTCTCCAACGCAATAAATCTTCTCTAATTGGATTGTAAAATAACACATCATCAATTTTGATTGATTTAACATATAGTTTTAAACCTATAATTTTAAAAACAAATGTATAGGTACTACTTTCATTATCAATAGGCAACCAGATAAAATTTCTAAATAACTCCTCACTTTTATCAATGACTGCACCTGACTCATGTTTAAAGGTTGATTTTGTAAGCACCTCTCTTAGTTCTTCATACTCAAACCCTCGTAGTAAGAGCTCACAAATATAGTCACTTGCAAGTGATTTAACTTTGTTATAACATTCATCTACCTTCTGAGAATTATTAATAAGGGCTGTAATCTCATGAACAAGGTCATTCAAACTATGTGAACTACTTACCTTTGCTAGTATCATCTCTACGATCCTCAACACATCAGCTTTTGTTGATAAGTATGTTTGTTCATTAGATTGCTCAAACGCTGAAAAACTACTTTTTAATTGCATAATTTCTTTAGATACTGTTTTCTTATAAAAGTAGTTAGCGTCCAAATATTTCTTGATTTCCTTTAAAAAATATGTCATTCCCCCGAGACGACGTTGCTTGTCATATTTGTGATTTACTAATTCGCTTTTTAACTCGATGATCAAACTTCTAAGATTCACAAGATAGTAATCAGAGTAAATATCAATTCCATTTGATAAAAGGTGGTGACAGTAAAACTTAAAAAAATTAATCTTGGCATATATATCTTCTCTGCTATTTTTCATAATTTATCTCCAAATCATATTATTCAAAAAGTCAAGATTTGATAAACTATAAATTTTTTATTCATTTAACAGCATACTTACGCTTAAAAATGGCTCTGACTCAATGTTAAATCTAGCAATTTTCTTTTGTAGTAAGTCAATTAGAGGGATGTTCTGAGTTAATACCATTCTTAAATCAAAACCATCCATAAGAAAAATTGATTTGTCCGGTTGTTGTTTCATTAAAGGGACTACATGTGGAGACCATCCACCGATTGAAAGAAAGAGCCCCATAGTTTGTTTGCCAGAGCGAGCAATTTTCCCGTACAATGAATCCAATTGTTTCATATCTGATAGTTGACTTGTCCATTTCATTTCCACGAGGTAATGCCATCCATCCAGTTTGAATGCTCCGTCGATTTGCTCACCACCTTCGTTACGTCGAAAACTTTGCATCAGTGCAATATCATATACATTAAAGAGCATATTCATTAATTGTTCTAACATTAAACCTCGCTTTTGAGGATTATCTTTCATCATAACAAGTTCGTCATACATCATTAACAGAAGTTTTGACTGATTATGGATTTCATGTTCCATTGCTACAGTTGCTAGCCGTCTTTCTTCATCCAATCTCTTTCGTTCCTTTTCCTTTTCTTCTCTTAGAAGTTGCTTCTCTTTTTCTTCCATTATCTCTATTACATTTAGAACTTCTCTGGCTTTCTGAACAGTAGCTCTTGCAAGCATTTCATTATCAGTTAAGTGAAATTGATTCCAGTTAGCTGCAATTTTTATAATCGAGTTGATATTGTTCATGTATTCGGGTTTCTTTTCCAGTTCCTGAACAATTATGGTCCCCATATCTCGTTTAGTGAGTGGTTTTCCATCTACATTTCGTTTTTTCATTAGACTCGCAAAGAACTTTTCGCTAATTCCAGCTGGTCTAAGTATAAGTTCGTACATTTGAGTCTTTTTGTATACTAAACATGCGATTATATCTATAATAAGCCTTTTAATATCAGTATTTGCGTGCATAAACATTACTCCTATTCGGAACTAACTCAATAATTTTAACTCTGCTAAACCATGTTAATTCTACTGCAAAAAAATTGTACCTCAATCACTATTGAGCGTTAGTTAGAAATCAAGGGTAACTTCTTGAGCTTTTGTGATATCATCAGTCCATCTGCTGCTCACATTTTTGGCATTACACCGTTTATAAGCATCATTCCCCAATAATAACCTTGACTTTTCAAGATTTTTGGGAGTGACTTTGTTACCGTTAGTTGTGTTATCTAGCCACCCCATAAAATATATTTTATCAGCTTCTTCCACATCTTTTCGATAACCCGCTATTTCATGGGGTTTGGGAGCATTCTTCCTATCAGCTTTTTGTGGAATGTTCTTATTAAACTCGCAGAAGAAATAGATGGGCTTAAATTTATTTGTGGGGTCATATTGCAAACCAAGAATTCGGCATAATTCAGAATATTTTTCGTGGGACAGGGTTGAATCAATAACAAATCCTTTTTTAACATCCACTTCAAAATAGAAGTTTTCAGCTTTCACACCAAACATTAATTTGTAAGGACTTTCATCAATAAAGAAAAATACATCGAAAGCAACGTTATTGTATCTGAAACCAAATCTATACCTCTTAAGGCTTAGTTGCCGCATATCATTGTATAAAGAAATGATTCCGTCTAGTTTCGTGTTCTATCCACCTCCTCCTTGCATTTCTCACGGCAAGACAACACATTCTGTAGTGATCAAACCATTTTATTTCAATTCCTTGTTTGCATAGAAAAAACATTTGTCGCGAGGGAAAATACCAGGAAATCCATGTTGGACAAAGCTATGCGTTCGAGAAAGCCGCGGCGCTCAGAAAAGAAAAATGTGCACACAAAACAGACCTCAATTATGGTCCTATAAAATTCTCTCTCTCAACATGTAACCAACAACAGATCCTTGTTCCACAAGGAAATTTAATATTACTAGAGCTTCCTGTTTTTGTTTTTTTACTTTTCTGATATCTTCTCGTAGTATATAAATATATTTTTTAATAATAGATTCTAAATAATATACAGTGTTGGTATCTAGTTTCGAATTCCATAATACCTCATTTCTATTTAACATCTCTGAAATCCATACCACTCCTGTTATCAAATAGCCACTACCAAAACTATCTAATAGCTTGGACAGTGAGTATAAAGTAGAAGGGCAGTGGCCTATTTTTTTTGAAATTTCCTTGAAAAATCTTTTGTTTTCTTCACTAAAGGTTCGCCACTCCGTAGCTGTTTCTTTCCATGGGACTTTTGCGAATAGATAGCTTTTTATTATTTCGCCTACATACCAGGACTGTTCTCCCTCGTTAGCGAGTAAAATTACTTTTTCAAAGAAGATATCCCATACTTTCCAAAACTTATTGTTAGTATTAAACGTATCCTCAGTGATAATAAATTGATCAAACAATTCTGAGAAAATCTTTGAGCTATTAAAATTTTCAATAAATGGTTTCAAATACGATGGTATATACTTTTCAGCAGAGCCTAAAACCAACTTTGAGAATTTAACCAAAAACTCATGTTTAACAGAGTAATCAATTCTATCTTCTTTTCTGTCTGATGCTAAATCAGTAGCAAATTTCGATATTATATTTTGTCCAATTTGTATATGCACAGGATTCTCAGTTCCTAAAGGAATCAACTGAAAGGCTACTAATAAGGAACTTAAATCTAATTCATAAATTGCTTCCAAATCCTTTAATGTAATTTCATTCGCTATAATTTTTTGTATATCATTTTCATAATCACGAGCCAAAGTCTCGATTACTTCATTTTCACTTAAGCGATAACTACTTGGTCGTCTTTCTTCCCAGAGTTTTTCACGAGTCGATTTATATTTGGGTATTAAAAATAGATACCCCATGAAAATAGCATTAGCATCTTCAAAACTCAAACCCCACAGATACTTTTGAATTGCATTAACGGAGAAGTCTGAAAAGTCAGCATACATACCAATACTATTTGGGTCAAAAAGTATCATCAGCAATATTAATTTTATTATGTCCTTTTCATCGGGGAATTCTTGCATTAAAATTGGCAATACTGAAATCGCAGATTCCACTCCATCTGATATCTGGTAATGGTAATTTGCTCTAAACGATGAAGTAGCTGCTTCCAGTATATTCTCTTTACAAAAATGTTTATCTTCAACAGTAAGCAGATTGCGAAAGTCCCTAATTAATACAGCTGAAACCTCTGAAGGAATTGAGCGATTCATTAGAAAGAAATCTTCATATTCATTATGTTCGTTAAGTGTTTCCATTTGAGCGAGTCGTTCAAAATCTTTAACAATTTCCCGTACTTCCTTAAGTGCAAGTTTAGGATCATCCTCATAATTAATGTACTGCTTATACTGTTCCTCATTTTTAATTCTATAGTTTGCCCAAATCTTTAACGAGGTATATTTCATCTTTTCAGAATTTTGTCTTAATGAAGTTTTACTATATTCACGAACCTCTGGTTCTAACTCAGGATTAAAGCTTATAAGAATATTCCCATCCTTTTCTTCAAAAGTAGGGCTCATCTTTCTTCGATCCATTCTTGCCAAATAAAGCTTCCACGTTTTTATTTGCTCGTCTTCAACGGACACTTCTGACAAACCCTCGTAGTATGTGTCTAGAACATCCCAAATAGCCTTTTGCCTCTGCTCTGCCTCTTCCTGATTAATGTCATTAGTTCTAAAAAATTGATAATCGCGCACAATATGTTCAAGGGTCTTGGTTCTATGCTTATCATTACAAGTCTCGATACGCTCGTCTTCATAAAACTTAGTGTTAAAATTTATTCCATATCCGATGGAGTATTGAAGTTTTGCATTTTGATCAAGTACCATTCTAGTGGTGTCATAAAAGAATAAATCCTTAGTTTTAAATAAATTGATTGCAACATTAAATGTTTTTTCGGGGTAAGCCAGCACAATACTCACTACAATTGCAGTTATCGAAGCTGATTTGGAGTTTTTTAATAAATACAAAAGCCAGCATTCTAATGTACTAGTATCAGTATTTTTTGCAACCTCAAGAAGCACCTTTTCCAAAGCCATATGAATTGATTCCAAAACATATGGTGCACCTTGTGTTCCTCTATAGATATTCCATAACCTATTACAGATATATTGTTTGTAACTTTTATCTTCAACATAAAGCTGCGTTGTTTCAACTTCATCTTGTCCTAACTCCGATTTAAAAAAGCACTCTACTGTTTTATTAGTAAAATCTAGAATAAAATTAATTGTCTGTGCGAATTTAGTTTTCAATAGCCAGTAAATTGGAGTTTGGTATGCGCTTGCAGGAAAGTAGTTACCTATTTGTTCATCAATGCAAAAATCTTCTTCAACACCTAAACTCGAATGAATTCTATCCCGTTGTTCATCTGAACGAAACCAAAATAAACCGCCTAATTTTAACACATATTCTGGTAGCGCTTTGACAATCTCAGTATTCACAAATATTTTCGTCAGTAACATTTCAATCAAATCATAGTAAATTGACCTATGATCTTTTGAATTGTTGTTTAATACCTCATCAAAAATAGCTGCTAGTTCTAATTTAATTTCTCCCGCACCATACAAGATTGTCTCTAATACTTTCCTCATTAAATCTTCGTTACGAGAAATATATATTTTTTCTTGCTTTATCCATTGAAAATATTTAAGAGCGAGTAAGCTTGAAAATCTTGTAGTTTCTCCTTTTTTGAATTTCGAGTTCCAATCATGAATAATAGGCAGAAGATAATTCGCATTTTTCAATCCAATTTCATCCATATTATTATGTACAAATTGTATGAGGCTGTTCCAACCACTACCTTTTGGTTTTGTAAAGATATAATTAATAGACAAGAGATCGATTTTCTTAGATTCCACCTGCCAAACATCATCTACTTCTTTACAAGAAATTCTTAATAAAAATGATATCCTCTGTAATAATTCTCTATTTTTACTCAAAAAGATTCTTTTAAAAGAACTAAAAAAATACTGGGAGTAATCACAAAGCAACACAGCAATCATTACTTCGTCCTTCCAATAACCGCTCAAATACTCATCTTCAATTATTTCTTCAATAAATTCTTTGACAGATGCAATCTCAAGAAAAAGCTGTTCTGATATCCAATTTCTAAAACTTCTTCGAACTGCAATCGAATCTCCAATTTTCTCAAAAAAATCCATATTGCTTTCTTTTTTAACATATTCAGCCTCTATTATTTTTTCTAAAGCCCATTCTTCATAAATATCATGAGTAATAAAGTATCCTGTAATTTCATAACCAAGTACGCCCTCTTGTACAAAGGCTTCCAAATTGATATCATGAGAATCCAAAGTTAAAAAGAATTGATTTTCATTTGCTCTTTTTAACGCAATTTTCAAGAAACACTGTTCCCTAGATGGCCTTCCTTTTTTAATTATTTTATTCCACAACAATTTTTTGAATTTTAAATATCCCACATTGCTACCTTCAGTATAGAACTTCAAATACTCACTTAAATAAAAAGGATTTGTAATTAATTCCAATAACCTGTAATCATTTGGAAGATCAAAACTATGATTTTCCGCTAAGTTACCGAGCTCATCCTGACGTAATTTACTTACATTAATTCTTGAAGGTCTTAGATTAAAATGATCAATAAAATGAATATCAAGATCTGTTAAATATTGACTTCTTGCAGTGAAAACAACATTCCATCCAGTTCGGAGTACTTCTGAAAGGAATTCTTTAAAAGGATTATGATTATTTAAATCCATTAGCTTTTCGGCAGAATCTATTACGAATATCTTTTTGCTATCACTGTTATGAACATCAATAAAATCTTTAAAATTGGCATCTCCAAATAAAAGATCAACATTGTTTACCTCAAATTCATTCGCCTTCATTATATAGAAAGGGATACTATTCCCAAGAACATTGTATAAATTTTTAACAACTGCTGTTTTCCCAACTCCTCCTTCTCCACCTAATATTATTATTGAATTCCTCTCCAAATCAGTATTCAAGTTTAGTAAAAGCTCTCTTCTATCCAACTCTATTTTGTACTCATTGAAGTTTGAACTTCCAATAATAAGGATTCTGTATGCCTTCTCATATCAATTATCGAATCCATAATGTTCTTTTTTAAGCCGAAGAAGTACTGAGAAATTAATTTATTCTCTATTATCACAAAAGGCGATTCAAAATAACTAGCGGTTCTCCACTCTATTTGAATCTTGAGTTTGTCAGCTTCTTTCTCAACTGCAAGTTTTGCCTCAGAGTCATTTTGAAGTCTCCCTTGTCCCCATTCTTGGTTTGTAAAAAAAATAATTTTTGTTAAGTTGGGATAGTTACCTTTGCTTTTTTTCAACATCTCCATCAGATCAATTTTATGTCCCGATAATGTAGTCTCATAGAATTTGGCCTGCCATCCGACTACTTCATTTTCATGAGTTACAGGATTGGTTTCAATACCAGATTGATTCTTGTAACGAAAAGTACCTAAAGGCAATCCAAATTCAATACAAAAGAGTAAATAACAGAACCATTCAAAATAACTCTGTGGATTATCACTAAACTTGGCTTTAAATATATTCCAATCTGGCTTAGTTATCACAAAATCGCCTCCAAAAAATGCGGTGTCATTCACCCATGAAATAATGACACTTAATCAGAACGAACTATACATTTAATAAAAAATTCGACTTTTTCCTTCATTTCCCTTCTTCTTGATTGGTGGATTCAGGACTATTAATCTACAAAAAACTCGCAATCTCGAGAGAAAGAACCTCTATCCAAGAACCTGACCATTTCAATTATTAGCAAACAACAATGCGCTGTCTTTAAGATGCATTGGTTACATTCAACTTAAATTTCCTTTCGTATGATAATGCGAACTTTTAATCTACAATAGGATTATTTTACCATAAAAAAGTGGCATCTTATTTGAGTAAGATGCCATCACTAAAGGTTAGTAATCCTTTCCTTATCTTACCTCTGCCTTAAGTGGAATAATTCAATTCCCAATTTTCTTGATTTCTTAGGCTCTCCCTGTGTCCATCTCTCGCAGTCCCCCGTCTCAAGACCTACCTCCATCTCCCTCCCCCATAAAACACCCGCACACTCCCACTCTCATTCCCCTTCACCCTCGCCTCAACCAGCTTCCCATCTTCCCAGCTCATATCCACCTCAATATCCCCTTTCGCCTTCAGCCCTGTCACGCTGCCCGTTGGCCATATCGCCGGCAGTGCAGGCAGTAGATGGATCTCGCCTTCGTGGCTCTGCAGCAGCATTTCCGCAATGGCGGCGGTACCGCCGAAGTTGCCGTCGATGACAAAGATGTTGGCCTCGGCTCCGGCTACGCCGGGTTTGGAGTAGGTGAGCATATTGTCGAAGCACAGCTCCCCGATTAGGTGGGCGATATGCTGGACGGCCCGGTCACCGTCATGCAATCGGGCGTAGAAGAGTCCGAACAGCGCTGCGGTAAATTCGATATCCTCCAGGTCGGCCCGGCTGTTCCGGTTCTCCAATGTCACTCGGGCTGCCGCAGCTAGTTCCGGCGTATGATGCGGGGTGATTTGGCTGCCGGGATACAGGGCAAACAGATGCGACAGATGGCGGTGCTCCGGCTGCGCCTCCTCGTAGTCCTCCAGCCATTCCTGCAGCTGTCCCTTCTTGCCGATCATCAGCGGAGGCAATTGATCCAGCGCTGTCTGCCACTTCTGCTGAAGCTCCTCATCCACGCCCAGCGTCTGTGCTGCCTTCACGCAGAAGGCCAGCAAATCCCGAACCAGGACCTGATCCATGGTCGGGCCCATGGACAGCTGCTGATGCCCATCCTCCGGATTACCGGTATAAAAGCTGTTCTCCGGCGAATTCGACGGACCTGTCACCAGCCAGCCATACTTCGGATGCACGGTCATGTAATCCATGAAAAAGGCCGCGGCCTCCTTCAGGACGGGATACGCCAGCTCCTCCAGAAAAGCCTGATCGCGGTTATACGCGTAGTGCTCCATCATATGCGTCGCTATCCATAATCCGCCCGTCACGTTCAGCCCCCAGGAAGTCCCCCACCCCGGTGACGCAAATCCCCAGGCATTGGAGAATACATGGGCCACCCAGCCTTCGGCATCGTAATAATGGCGCGCCGCCGAGCGTCCGGCCACCGATAGCTGCTGGATATACCGCATGAGCGGCTCATGGCTCTCGCTCAGGTTCGCGGCCTCCGTCGGAAAATAATTCATCTGGGTGTTCGTATCCAGGTGATAGTCGCAGCTCCAGGCCATCTTGTTGGCTTCGCCGTCATTCCATATGCCTTGCAAATGCAAGGGCAGGATGGAACCTTGTCGTGATCCACTAATCGTCAAGTACCTTCCATATTGATAAAACAACGCAAACAACGCCGGATCATCCCGCTTGCCCTGCTTAAATCTACTGATCCGCTCGTCCGTAGGCAGACTGGCATGCTCGGAGCTTCCCAGCTCCAATCGCACGCGGGCATACAGCGGCTGATAATCCGCTAGATGCTTGGCTCTCAGCGCGTCATATCCTAGCAGTAGAGCCTGCTCCAGCTGCAACGCGCTTTTCTCTCGCCAGCCCTCGCCTTCTTGACGGTAATCTGTATTCACCGCAAAATAAATCGCCGCCTCATCCGCCCCAGCCACGGTTATGGTGTCATCCGTGCAACTCACCTGCCCGCCTTCCGCTGCGACCCGAAGCTGGCCTTGGCAGGACACCCCGCACTCCCCATTGCTATGTACGTCTTCCAGCGCCTGTCCCCGGAATTCGATCGTATCCTTTTCGGTTACGACAGCATGAAAAGGACCATTCTCGCCTCGAATCGAAATGCGGAATGACACGCCTAACGAGCCATGGTTGCTGCGAATCCGCGAAACGATGACCTGATCGGGATGGGAAGCAAATACCTCTCGCGTCATCCCCGCTTCATCGATCTCGCAAAAAGAACGCACTATCGCCTCTTGCAGATCCAGTTCCCGATGGAACAGCGGCTCAGCTGTTGCATCTTCCTTCCCGCCCTCGGATGGCTTCACATAATGGTCAAACTCCAGAACGACTTGGCATAGTCCCAAATTGGTGCCAAAATTCAATTTTTCCGGCTCTAGGTGCTTCTTAGCCAGTCGATCACCTTCGCGATAATTTCCTTGGAAGAAATACTGCCGCATCCGCTCTAAAACCGCTTTGCTGTTGCTTTGCCCTTGAGCCGGCTCCGGCTGGCCGGACCAATAAGTAGTTTCGGTAATATTCCAGACCTCCCGATGCGGAGCGGATATGACCACATTCCCCATTCGGCCGTTGCCGATCGGCAGCCCTTGCGACCAGCCCTGAGCTGGTTTTGTATACCACAATTTCATGTCTGTCATCTTGCATTCTCCTCTTCATTTGATTTTCCAGTCTTGAGACAAGCGTTACCCTTACAGCAAAGGCAAGAAATCGCGATTCCCGGATGGAGCCGAGAACCGCGATGAACTTGCAGATGTACATAATGAATTGATGACTTCTTCTTATGGATTAGGGACGATTTTATAAAGCTTGGATTCAGCCGCTTTAAGCGTCACATCCAGCGAAGAGCCAGACGCCGTCTGAGATTGACCGCTCCATACATCCGTTACCGTATAGGACGCTGCCCCTTCCAAAGCGATACCGGCCCGAACGAGATCCACGGTGTGCTGTGCCGCATTTTGTGTATAGTTAAACACAGCTACGTAGTGGGTTCCCTGATCGTCCAGCACGAATACGTTTGCTGCCTGCGTGCCCGTGTTGCCTTCTACCGGCCGGAACGCCCTGCCCTTCATCGCCAGCCCGTTCACTTCCGGGTTGGTCAGCAGCGTTTCCATGTACTGCCGTGCCGTCGCATCCGTTACGTCATCCGAATTCAGGAAGACCGTGCCGGAGATTGCGGCCGCATTGATGCGAGACTGCGCGCCTTCCATCGATCCGCCTTTGGTCAAGTGCATATAGTCCGGATCGGTATAATGGTAGATCGTTCCGTTCTGCCACCAGCCATACGTGAGATTGTTCAGCTGGTATTCCGTGCTGCCGATGCTGCCATCGATGTCGCAGGAGATACGGCGGCTGTGCGCATATTGGCTAGGGAACAGCGGCGCGATAGAAGCGCTGATGAACATGGAGCCGTCCAGCACTTCATTCACGTAAGCCATCCCTTGATTATAGGCCTGAATGCCGGTTTGAACGCTAGGGTCATCATGCTTGCCTTCCATTGCCCCATGGCTCAGAAAATCGATTTTGATATATTCAAAGCCCTTGCTCTTGAACTTATTCATGTAATAATCGATCCGCTGCTTCACGCCCGGATGAGTCGGATCCACGGCATAAGCGCCGTCCAGCGTCGGCAGCACGTTGCCGTCCCAATCGCGCAGCACGATATCGCCGTATTTATACTTGCCGTTCGTCCCTTCGACTTCCTGCTCCATATTGTTGCCCCAGTACACGAACGGCGAATAATAGATGCCGGCCTTCTGTCCATTGCTATGAATGAGCTGAACCAGATCCGTCAGCTGCTGATCCGTCATGTTATCCCAATAGGAATCGAGATTGATGTAGATATTGCCTTCATTGTTGAAGGAATGGTTCTGAATATGGTCTTTAAAATAATTCGAGACCGAAACTGCCTTGTCAAAGCTTAAATCGCTGGCATAAGCTCCCCAGCTGTTCCAGCCGACCGGAACGCCTTCAGGAATGTCTTCGCCAAAGGCTAACGGAGGCTGGATAGCTGCATTCACCTGGCCAAACGCCTCCAGCCCGGTCCGGTAATCCTCGAAAAAGCCGACCATGATTTTCGGCGAAGCAATCTGCTTGCCCGTTACTTTTCCATGCGGGATCGTGTCCCACGTGGAGGTGGATGACGTAAATCCGCCATATACGCGCAGTTTGTTCAATTTGTCATTCGAGCCGCTCCAATAGATGCCGGTCTTCCACGTGTCATGCGTCACCGATCCGATGACGAGGCCGTTCCGGCTCGTATTGTCATAGATGGCCGTAAGCTCCGAGCTGACATACAGACCGTTGTTGAGGCCGGTATTCATCGACTTCGCTTGGTATCTGGACCAAGCATCATTGTCAAAAGGAACGACGAGGACCCGGTTATCGTCATAGCTGCCGATGTCGATGCCGCCTCTCGCTTCCATCGCGATAGGTGCGATGTTCCCCGTAGATATTGCGGAATGATGAGAAGCCACTGTTTCCGTAAGCAGATACGGCCCGTCTTCATAGACATAATAGATTTGGCTGAGTGATGGTTTTCCCCCATCCTCATTCACGACCGTCACCTTGATGCCCTTGCCGGTAGTATCCTGGAATGGGACCACTTGATTTTTATAGAATTTATGATGTTTATAATCTGTACTTGCAACCATCCGGTCGAGCTGGATCTCGCTGTATAACCCCTTGGCAACCGGTTTGCCGTTCCAATTGTATTGCGACAATCCGGTCGAGGTGTTGTACAGCAGCTCATACGTCGGATTGGATACCTTGAAGCCGTTGGCATATTCGGTTAAGGTAATGGAGCCATAGCTCGTGGCTTTCTTTTGCTTGCCTAAATCGCCAATGCTGCCATCTGGGCCTGATCCGTTATCGCCAGCTGAATCAAAGGTCAGCTCAATCTTGTCAAAATCGGGCGAGTATCCGCCTGCATCATCGAACAGAATCGTGTTGCTGCCCTGATTCAAGTAAATTTGAATCTGATAGGTGCCGATCGTGTTCCAATCCGCCGTTTTCGGAAAACTGAAATTCTCCTTCTCCGCTCCGTTCACGGAGATCGAAGCCGCGCGGGAATCCCCGGAGATGTAGAACATGTTCATGTTGTAGATACCGGCCTTATCGGCTTGAATCCCGTTGAACGTCAGCGAGGAGCCGCCGTATAGATTGCCGGCTTTTTGCCCGAAGGAACAGAAGCCGCAATCGACCGCTCCTGCATTGCCGGTAAACGTGTTCTGAGATGCCTCGGCCTCGTAGGAAAGGAAACCTCCGGCCGCCTGACTCGGCTGCTGCAGTTCTGCCGAAGCCCAGGAGCTGCCTAGCACAGACCCTGCTAACAGAATAGATAAGAATAACACGAATGGCTTTTGGAAGAATTTGAACGGATGAATACGCACTGAACCTCTCCTCCTTCTATTGATTTCGGATTAATTTCAGGATTTTCGATTCGGCTGGCGCCAGCTCGACCACAAGCGTGCCTTCCGATTGACCTGCCGTTCCTTCCCACACATCCAGAACCGTGTAAGAAGCGTGCGCCTCGAGGCCGCAGCGTTCCAAGGAAACCGTCTTCTGCACGGACTCGGCCCCGTCAAAGTTAAACACGGCTATATACGTGGTTCCCGCTTCGCTCGGATGGGTCAGCACAAACGTATCCACAGCCTGTTTTCCGAGATTCCCCTCTACGGGCACAAAGGTTCTGCCCAGTCTCGCAATCTCGATGATCGCCTCGTTTCCCAGCCAGTTCTTGGCGCGCCATGCCGCTTCCTCATGCCTGAAGTCATCGCCCAGCAGCAGCATCGTTCCCGAAATCACGGATGCGGTCAGACGGCTTCGCCCTTCATGACGGGTCGTCGAATCCTGGTTGAAGCTTTTATAGATCACGGCATGGTCCGGATCGTTAAAACGGTACAGCGTATCGTTCATCCACCACCCGTGCGTCAGCGAGTTCAGCAAATATTCCGTATCCTGGATCGTTCCGAACACATCGCAGGAAATTCTGCGGCTGTGCGCATAGGAATAAGGGAACAGCGGGGCAATCGACAGGTTGATGAAGAACGGTCTGCCGATCCGCTTCGGGGAGAGTTTATCCGTCAGATACGACAGGCCGTAATTGTATGCAGCGATTCCTGTCGTAATGCCCGGGTTGTAATGCTTCCCTTCCAGCGCCCCGTGAGCCATGAAGTCCAGCTTGATATACTCAAATCCCTCGGAAACGAATTTATCCATGAACCAATCGATTCGCGCCAGATTCCCGGGATGCGTAGGATCAATCGCAAGTCCGCCGTCAACATCCGGCAAAATCTCGCCATCCTGGTCGTGAAGCAGGATATCGCCATAGGTATACTCCCCATCGGTGCCCTCCACGGGGCTGCCGAACCCGGCCGGACTTCCCCAGAACGCAAACGGCGTCCAGTATGTACCGGGTTTGTGCCCGTTTTCGCGGACCCTTTTCAAGGCATTCTCCATCTCGGCAGGCGTCAGGCGATCCCAGAATGCATCGAAATTAATATACAGTGTATCCTCGTTGTGAAAGCCCTGCGGCTGAACCTCCCGCTTCAGAAAATCGCTCGTCGCCACATAGAGATCGTAATCCAGCGTGCTCATGGCGGCCGACCAGCTGTTCCAGCCGATCGGAACGCCGCCGTCCCAGCTCAGAGCAGGCGCTATCTTCGTATTCGCTTCCCCATACGCTTCGAGTCCTGTCCGGTAATCGTCGTAATCGCCGACCATAACCAGCGGAGATGCGACGCGGGTT
>Ga0209784_100458_pt1 | contig 17313 bp, 34 predicted proteins | sample AraplaCvi_mLB_r2_2_FD_184284 | JGI IMG/M metagenome (GOLD analysis project Ga0209784, IMG submission 184284) | Arabidopsis root microbial communities from North Carolina, USA - plate scrape CL_Cvi_mLB_r2 (SPAdes) (version 2) | ecosystem: Host-associated > Plants > Roots > Endosphere | place: USA...
GCATTACCGAAGGCGCGTAACTGGTAGTGCAGGCGCGCAATAGCTGACTGGACGTGCCCGGCCAATGCCCCGTGCACGGCGTGGTTTGCCGTTGGCCCGCGCTCCGTGGTCTGCACCACCACGCCCAACTGCACTACGTCTGAGGTCTGGCCGGGGGCCGGGTTGTACTTGCAGTCATGCCAAGCCTGGCGCGCCGAATCGATCTTCATGCTGCCTGCCCCTTTTTCAGTTCTTTGGTCTTTGCCCGGTAGTCGGCGGTCATCGCCTTCAGTTCTTCCACGGTGTACTTCTTTGGCTCATGAGGGCCTTCAAGCCATGCCACCTTTTCCTCACCGATTCTCTGTAGGAGCGAGATTCGGTAGTTGATGAGGTTTCCTGAGAGATGGTTATTGCACGGGGCGCACTGTTTCCAGGCGTTGAGCGGTTCAAACCTCAACTCTGGGTTCGCTCCTACAGTTCGGTAATGGCCGGCGTGATACTGGCCCTCATGGTGGCGGCCGCAACTCACGCATGGCAGTGCCGCATCACGGGCGCGCACCCAGGCGTTGAATGCTTGCTGCGTGTCTTTGAGGTGGTCCGCCCTACTCTTCAGCTTCTCCTTGCGGACCTTGATGTCACGGCGACCAACATCCGCCAGGGCCTTCTTGGTGCTTGCCTGGCCCTTCTCCGACTTGCCGTAGGCGATGGCGCACTCGATCGCGCCGCACACGGCTTGCGAGCCGCGCACGGGCGTGAACATCATTCGGCAAGATGGGCAGCGCTTCCTGCGCGGACCACCGGATTTGAGTGGGGTCTTGCGTTGTAGTGGGGTGCGCTTCATTCCACCACCTCGGCGCTAGGCGATTTTTTGCGCCCATGATTTGCGTGATACCCATAGAGCTGCTCGGCCACCTTTCTGGCGTCAGCAGCATCTTCAATCCTGGCGAAATGCCCAAGGTGCTTTCGACCCTCATTAGTGGATATCTGGGCACACCATTTGACCGATCGTTTATCCCAATACACGCCAGAAATCCCACTCTTATTGCAAACCTTAAGAGCTCTGTTTCGGGAGTTATCTCGATCAGATACCAGGCGTATATTTTCCAGGCGATTGTTCGCCGGGTCACCGTCGATATGATCTATCTGCTTACCGGGCCACTCCCCATAAGCCAGTAGCCAGATAACCCGGTGCACAAGATAGATTTTCCGGTCGATGCAGGTGTGCCGATAGCCAGTTCGGTGCCAGGCGCCAACCTCGGCACCGCGCACGGCCCGGCCGCGAGAAATACGCCAAAACAGCCGGCCAGCTTCATTGTCAAAGGTGAACAGGTCTTTCGCTTGATCCAAAGTGATAGCCATTAAGCGAAACTCCCGATCTGTTCAGCAGCACTCAAGGCCGCCTCTTCCGATTCAAAGTGGGCGGACAGGACCAAGCGCCAGCAGGCGTTGAACACGTCGCGGTAAAGGGGTTCAAAGGCTGTGTCATCCATCGAGGCCCAACTGATCGACTTGGCCTCCTTGCGCACGCCGTCGGGAGTGCGCACCAGGTGGAAGTGTCCGGCCTCGATAGTCACCCACTCACGGAATGCTCCCCGGGATTTATCCACGGCAGGGAAACGTTCGGCGCGCGCTTGCTCGAGCCCAGCAATGTATTCATCCACCGCATTCGAAAGCTGGCCTGGCTTTCCACTTTGCGCCTCAAAGAACCTGGCAAGCCCACGGATGCCACGCATCTCCTGGCGCGGCACCAGCCCGCCGACCGGCTCCCAATACTCCCAGGCCAGATCCAGCATGGAGAAGAACTTGCCGTGGAACTTGGCATTGCGCATACGAGTGAACTTGCCATGGACGACCTGGCCAAGCTTCCACCTCTGGGTGAGTTCGCGGTCGGCCTCAGTGGCAGGCATCAGACCATGGGCGGTGCGGATAAGGGCGAGTTCAGCCATGAGACACCTCGATCAGCGAAATCCAGAGAGGCGAAAAAACAACCAGTGCAAACACCAGCCCCGCTATGCCCCCTTGGAAAACAGCCATGGGAATACTCTTCGCTGGCTTCCAGAATACGAACCACCGCAAAAGTGACTTCATGACGGCTCTCCCTTACCCATGGCGGCGCGACCTGCGATGTACTGGGGCAGGTTCCGGCAGCCTTCGTCGGCGTCGTATAGGTCCAGCAGGTCGGAAAGCGCATTGCGCAGCTTTGAGATAACGGAAAATATCTCGACCGGCAGATGCGCCATGAAGTCCAGACTGCACCCGACCGAAACAGCAGCGCCGCAGGATGTGGCGCTATCGCTGACGACCTGACGTAGCGCCTCGTTCTCAGCCTTGAGCTCAGCATTCACCCGCTCGTAGGCTTCGTAGCCGGTCTTGAGGCCGGCGAGTTGGGCGCGGAGCTGGTCGCGCTCGATGGTCACAGCCAAGGTTTCGGTGATGGCCCGCCCAACCTCTTGATGCACTGTCACCTCGGCAGAAATCCCGGCAAGGCGAACCTGCGTAGTCAGCCGATTGCTATCGGCGATCAAGGCCAAGACTGCGAACGGATTGGCAGCAGCGATGAACTCAGCATCCGCGCGATGGATAACACCCAAAGGGTCACTTTCATCACTCCACTCGTAGACCACTACATCTTTGCCGATGTGGGTTCCGTGCTCATTCCAAATGTCCTGGATAATCTCAAAGCCTTGGCTGCCGTCAGCTTCGCCGCACATACTCCAAGGTCCTGCCGTTGCAGCTTCGGCCAGCCGCTTCAGTTCGGTGTAGTCGCTCATACCGCCTCCTGGTAATGCGTGTGGCGGGCACGCTTCTGCGTACCGTCGACCATTACGATTCGCTTGTCGGCGCCCTTCGTCATGCGGACGATCTCGTTGCTCTTGGCGGAAACCAGGAAGCCTTCGTCGCGTAGCTGCTGGACTGTTTGGGTTTGGGCCGGGGTCATGGCCGTTGCTCCTGAACTTTGCGATCGACACAGTCCACCCAGGCGGATGAGCCACGCTCGTTTGTTTTCGCGCAGATTTGAGCAAGGCTCGGGGCCGGCGCTATCAAATACCCACACAGGACGATCACAGCGAAGAACAACAGCGCGATAGCGGCGCCTTGCAATGCGAGCCCTGCAACGGCGCATCGAATGCCCGCTTTGTCGATGTGATCTTTCATCAGAATTTCTCCGTACCGCACTGTGCATCGCGCTTGATATTCATTTTTGCCAGCAGCTGGGCCCTGGCGGCGGCGCCAGTGGAAGGGATCGACTGAAGCTCGAGCAACCGAACCTGGCGCTGACTGGCGTATTCCTCGGCCAACTCCACCTCGGTCTTCAGGCTGTCGTGCCCAATGCCTATAGCGATGTCTTCCAGCGGCTTGCCCTGCATCAGCAGGCGGATGGTGATGTCATAGGCCCTGTCGAACACCTTGCTGGCTTTTTCCGGGATCAGGTCACCCAGGTTGTGCATCTCGCACTGGAGCGCGGCGTGGCGTACGGCCTGGTGCGACCAGACGCGATTACCAAACCGGCTTGGGTGGGCGTTCACCAACGCCTCGCGGAAAGCCTTGTCGTGACTCGGGATGCCCAGCATCTCAGGCGTCGGCATGCACATGGCGATGAACTCGCCAACGCTCGGCGCGAACGGGCGGCCCAGCGTGCGGCATCGCTCAATACCGAAGCGGATCTGCTCGATGGTGTTGATCTGCGCGACGATGAACGCCTTGATCCAGCTGCGCTTGGCAGCACCCAGTGCGGCGTCATCCGGCCAGGCCTGTTTCCACGCTGGGAATACGGCCATCAGCTCAATGAACAAGGCGTTGACCACCCTGGCCGTGCCAGGCGGCAGCGTCTTAGGAATCATCGGCAGAGCGGGCGGCTGGTACTCGGCGATGGCGGCCGGCAAGTCCGAGGTGGCACCGGCTGACTTCATCAGCTGTGCAGCGCTACGTGGCGGCTTTGGCTTGTTGCTCATAGCGCGCCGCCCAGGTCTTCAGCCCAGCTCAGGTCATCGACGTCGAGCCCATTGCATTGTCGGCGCGGCGGGAACTGGTGGACGTTGCTGGTGGGCTTCACCTCGTCTTCCCAGCGCTTGCCGTTGAGCCAGGTAGCCGGGTGCGGAATGAACTGGCCGTCGTCTTTCGTCCAGGCCGGGCTGACGCATTGCCTGGCCAGGCCCTGGGCGATCAGGTTGAACAGGTCATCAGTGACCTTGAGTTTCTTCCAGGCCTTCTCGGCGGCTGCCTTGCCCTTCTTGTTCGGGTAGAGCTTCCAGAACTTCGGGAACAGGTCGGCCTGCTCGCTCACCGCAGGTGCGCAATGCTCTTGATCTACTGGTTCTTGGTTATTGGTTCTTGGTTCTTGGTTAGCTTTCGATCCGGTTTCTTCTGGGTTAGCGGAAATAACCGGATGGGTTTCTTCTGGGTTAGTGCTGGGTTCGTTCTTGGTTTTCTTTGGGCGCCCACCACGCTTTCCATTCTCGGCGGCCGTCACGGCCTTGGCGCGGTATTTATCGATCACATCGTCACAGTGACTATGGCTCCAGGTGCCATCCTCTTCAGCGAAAAACTCGCGCAGCACTGCTTCTACCTCGGTACTGTGATCGCGCAGGCGGATCACGCGGGCCAGCTCCTCAGCGGTGCCTGAGAGAGGGGCTTCGTTGACGTAGTACAGGTCGATCAAGCGGCGGTAGGCCAGGTCCTCAATAGGGTAAAGATGGGCCGTACGCAGCATGTAGTCGCCAGGGTGAAACGGGAAGAAGTTCATCAGAGCGAGCCCTCAAGATGGTACTGAGCCCACAGGCCGGCCACCCAAGCGACCCCTTTGGGTGTGAATTTGGTTTGGTTGAAGGCGTGGCCGGTTTCACTGGTGCCGGTCTTCACGTCGAAGCGGCCAGCATTGATGTGCCCGCTGTAGGTCTGCCACTCCCCACCCATGCGGTACATGATCTTCTTATCGAGCAGGAACTCACGAAAGCGAGCCTCATTAGCTCCCAGCAGCTTGGCTGTCTGGCGGAAGCCCTTAAGGCCGGTGGATTCGACGTACTTATCGACGAACTCGGCTTTGGGTGCGGCGATGGCTAAGGCCTGATTAGCCTGCTGCTGGAGTTCGAACTGTTCGGCCCAGGCGCGAGCTGCTGCTGCTGGATTTGAGAAGTCCGGCAAGGTCGCAAGGACCTTTGGGCCTTCCATATCCTTGAGTTTCTTCAGCACGGATCGGCGCACTGCCTTGGATTCGCGCATGCCGACCAGCATGCATTGATCGAGAGTCAGGTCATAAGTGGCGACTTGGTTGCCGTGGTGGGGGGTGAAATATTTTTGCACCCCTTCCAGCTCATCGCCCAGCTCATCCTCGACCCGAGAAAGGAAGTGGTCATTCCGGACTTTTGGTTCACCAGCGAGCGCCCGTGCGTCGTTGATCATTTCCCGGAGCTCAATGCTGGACATAGTCCGCGCCACGTTTTGCGATTGAGAAAAACGTGGCGCAACAATGGCCGGAGTATTGCTATGTGGTGTGGTTTGCATATAATCGGCCTCAGCCTCATAAAGCGTTATCGAATCAGCCGACATCCCCGTCGGCTTTTTCATGCCTGAGATTTGTCGTCGCTATTAAGGTCGGAACCCCGCTGGCAGGCTGTGAAGCTCTCACCCAACCCAGCGAACCCAGGAGGTTCCGATGTCAGAAATAATTCCCTCAGGGAGCTTCAGTCCCACCTGCAAGCAATGCGGCAGCACAAAGCTCATCAAGCCCAGCGAATCTGGCGAAAACGACGTGATGCTCACCTGTGGTGGATGCGGAGCCCTCTGTACTGTCGATGAGCTCAATGCGCGCATCCGAAAGCAAGGCAAGGACATTGTCGAGAAATGGAAGGCACGCTTCAGAAGTAAGCCTTAAAGCCGTCCACTCAACCTGGTCTAGCATCGATTTCAGCGTGATCGAAAATGTCATCGGTGTTGGCTCGGCCTTGGCGCAATTCTTGGCGTAAATGGCAAAAGCTCGAGGGGCTCGCTCCCGCCCACCTTTTTCTTATTGAGAAGCATCACTGGCTTCCTGAGCAGGTTTTTGCCCTAACGGAAGAGCGCCTGCTTCTTTTGCTTCATGCTGAGCTTTGGCATCAAAAGCTTCCTCAACACGCTCATGAAGTAGTCCAGAGCGATCTTGATGATCTGAAGATGCAAGGCGTTCATCTGCCTGCTGCTGGCGTTTAAGATCCCGCTCAGCCCACAAGGCATCAAAGGGGACGAAGTTATTGAAGGTGTCGTTCCTGCAAAGCCATTCCCTGAGCTTGGCCGCTTGACTTTCATGCCAGGCGGCTCTTTCTTCATACGATACGGGGTGACGATTCCTGAATGGGTTAACCGGCCAAACCACAAACGGCCCTAACTCTCCATCAAATGTGCGAATCCCCATCAGGATTTGCTTTGCTGCTTCGGCAGGGCTGCCGGTCGCACGGGCCGCAATAGCCTGGATTGCAATCTCACGATCTGATTTTTGATGCATGCCCTTCTCCGTTATCGATTTTTGGTTAGGTGATTCAGTCGGGTGTCCGGCGCATCCGGGATAACATCGGATTTCCACAAACGAAGGCCTTGGAGGCCGGACATGGCTGATAAATCTGCCGAGTACGCTCGGGAAACACTCAATGCGCTTATTGCGGGCGGGCACTTCTCGAAAGCGCTTCTGAAAGTTGACGAACAAGGGATTCCAGTTCTGGACTCAGAGGTGCTTTCACGGGTTGAGAGGCTTCTGATTGAGCACTACACGGCTCCATCCGAGCCGCTTGACTATGGGAAGTTGGTGGGTCGCTAAGACCTCGCATAAACTTACGAAAGCAGTGGCTGAAGGTCGCGCCTACGGCTATGCCTTTGGTCTCTGCGTCAAAAGACGGCCCAGTGTTCGGCTCCTCCGATTTAATCTCACCAATCCTGAAGCCCAGGAAATACTGGTTGAGAGCCCCTGCACACTCACGCGCAAAGATCAGCTCGATCTCGCGCCTGTGGCTTTCAGCATTGATCTCTTTGGCGAGTCCTTCAGTGAGTTCTTTTGCGTCCACAACAATCTGGGTAAGTATTTCGCTCATGCCCTTCTCCGTTATCGATTAGCCCCTATCGAGGCCCTTTTTGTGTCCCACCAGTGAAAGCAGCGGCGCTTTGCGCCTCATCTGCTCCAGCTGGGCCTGGAATGCGAGCGATCGACCTGCGTCCAGGTATTCATGCGCCGCGTATTCGAGACTCCATCCAAGCTCGGCGCTTAACTGCCGAACCTCGTCCTGAGCCCCCTTCTCCAGCATGTCGAAGGTTCTTTCAGGCATTGGCCCTCCATAGGGCCTTTAGGCCGTCTTATCATTGGAACCAAGGTTCATTTCCCGGATCAGTTCCGCTGCGCCGAGGCGGCGCGCAACCATGGAAAGCTCGTGCACGTAGGTCGCGAGCTGCATGCCTGCGCGCTTGGCCTCCATCCGCAAATAGCGGACGTCTTCCGGCTTGAACCGGGATTTGATTACTTCACTGCGTTTGTGGGATGGATCGTCATAGGCCATTGATGGGCTCCTTGTGGTTGGTGAGAGGGGTTAGGCGGCGGATCTTTTGGGGCTGGGAGGCACACAGTTGACGTGCGGTAATTTCCCCGCCCGTTAACTCTTCTGCCAAAAACGCCTTGCTGGCGCTCATCGCATGAGCTCCGTTAACCCAGTAGGAAACGGCTGCCTGGGAAACACCCAGGGCTACAGCTGTTTTTGCCTGCCCGCCAAAGAACTCGACGAGCTTTTCAATGGGGGCCATAGCAGGAACCTTTTTAATAAGCGCACTTATATCCTAAGTCATAAGGAGGCTTATTTGCAAGACCATAAGAGAACTTATAAATTGCACTGCATGACGACACTTGCCGAAAGAATGAAAATGGCTCGCGCCTACGCAAAAATTACTCAGCGGGAGCTGGCTGAAATAGCGGGCGTTGAGCAGCCCGCCATATCTCAAATGGAAAGGGGGAAAACGCTTAAGTCAGCTCACCTGATTACTATTGCAAAGGCTTGCGGAGTTAGCCCTGACTGGCTAGCAAGTGGCACTGGCGGGATGACGGCCGAAACATCCGGTTTCGACTCCAATGTCGAGATGGCGCTACAGCCAATTCGATCTTTCATGTACCCAGAAATTAGCTGGGTTCAAGCCGGAAGTGCCAGGGAAGCAATTGATATGGGTAACGTCGCGCTCTGCTCCCAGCATTCCTCTGACGTCTGGGCTGGCGAGGACGCGTTCTGGCTGAGAGTGTCTGGTGATTCGATGACATCCTCGTCCGGAAACTCCTTTCCAGAAGGATTCCTAATATTGGTTGCTCCGGATATAGAGCCACGACACGGTCAGTTCGTGGTGGCGCGGATGATCGACACGAACGAGGCAACATTTAAGCAGCTGGCTCGCGATGCAGGCGAGTTGTACCTGAAGCCATTGAATTCGTCATATCCTACCAAGGCCATTGATGAAACCTGGGAAATTGTCGGCACCGTGGTTGACGGCAAGATGCCTAAGTCTGTTTTTTTGATGTGACCCTCATGCCACTCACCAAACCCAACCGGGAGTACTTCGAAGACCTTAAGGGGCATAGCGCCTGTCTTGACTGGGCAGCCCATGACCTAATCGAAATTGCCAAGCGTATTGAGGACGCAGGGCTATTTGATGAAAGCCAGGCCCTGGTGGAAATAGGTAATGATCTGAGGGCGTGGAGCAAAATTGTATCCACCTTTTCCGATGAGGTACGAGAAGGCCTCATCGTCAGGAGGGAGCCATGACACTCACCAAGCTCAACCAGCAGCTACGTCGCGAGCTGATCGACCTAGGATGTTCTCTTGAGCAAGCCGCAAACGACGTACTCGACATCACCAAGGACTGCAAGGACATCGATGTAGCAGCTGTTCTGAAGCTGATAGCGAAGCTCTATGAGGACGCTGATCGGCTCGCAGCGCTGGCAGATGAGATCAGGGACGGCAAGGTGACGCGAACCAAGCCTGAGTAGGCTCAACACGAATTCGAAAGGACACTGCATGACACTCAGCAAGCCAAACCAAGACCTCACGCGCGACCTGCAAGGCATCGCCTCCGACCTCAAATGGTCAGCCGTTGAGCTGATGAGGATTGCGGAACGGCTGAGCCTTGCGGGGAATGAGGCGGACGCCCAGGCCGTGCTGAGGATGTGTACCGTATTTCATGCAGACGAGGATCGGCTGGTGGGGTATGCGGATGAGGTGCGCTCAGGAAAGATCGATAGGGCCAAACCCGAGTAATCGGTGCCAGTCACCTCCCTCCCCCTGAATTAAGCGGTTCTAGGCTCGCTCCAGCGCCGCGCATGCCAAGCGACATAAACTAAAGGAGCCCATCAATGGCTTTATCCAGCGAAGTAAGGAAGCTGCTGCGGATGAGGTGAAGGCGGGAAGGATTGTGCGCGGGAAGGCTGAATAGGCGCATAGCGTGTAGAAATAGCAGATGGCGAATTCAAGCAGGAATACTGAATGGCAAAGGATACAGTCGGATTTCGGTGTTTATTGATGAATCGGGGGATGAAGGATTTACCTTCGCCTCGCCAGGCGAGAAAAACAAAAGCTCATGCTGGTTCGTGATTACCGCCGTAGTGGTGCGAACCGAGAATGAGATGGAGCAAGTTTCCGTTATCGACGATATCCGTACAAAGCTAGGGAAGGATCGGTCTTTCAACATCCATTTCAGGGACCTGAAGCACGAGCAAAAAGCTTTGGCAGCTGACCTGGTTGGAAAAAAGCGCTTCCGCACAGTCTCTGTAGCAATCCACAAGCCCTCAATCGCAGCGCCAGAAACATTCCGCGAGCGGTATCGCCTGTACTTCTACGCGACGCGATACCTTCTTGAGCGGGTCTCGTGGTTATGCCGGGATAACTCGGCGGGAAACCAGAAGGCAGAGGTCATTTTCTCAAACCGTGCAGGCATGAAATATCAGGAACTGATCGACTATATGAGCACCCTCCTCAGGTACCATTCCAACGCCTCAAAAGATATTCGTATTGACTGGGATGTCATCAGTTGTGAGCGGATACGTTCCGAGGGACACAAGGCAATGAAGGGCCTTCAGGTGGCTGATATCGTTGCTAGCTCAACATTTGCAGCGCTACACGCAAATAATTACGGGCTCACCGAAACAGGTTATCTTCAGCGTGTAGCAGGGATTACCTATAAGAACCGCGGAACGATTGATGGCTACGGGATCAAATTCTGGCCGAATGGGGCATCCAAGCTGCCTGAAGCGACGAGTGCTCTTCAGGCGATCCCAGCCACAAAACGAAACTAAACAGCCACAAAGCAAAATCCCCCGACAGCAATACTGTCGGGGGATTCGCCGGCCACATAGCTGTGGCCCACTTAATTTGTACAGGCCCCGAGCCATAGGATCCCACTCATTCGAGCTGCCATGAATACACATGGCCTATGGAAGCTCTCGCGCATGCCTGTGACTTGATTAAAGCAAAAAAGGTCTTCTGCGTATAGCCCTTTTACAAAAGTATCTATAGAATGTTGCGCCCTTTAAATTGGCACGAAACATGCTTGCTGTCTGCCCGACGCTGCGCCGGGCTTCTTGTTTCTGCCCTTCCTGCATGCCCCCCTCACTCGCATAGACCTGCACCGCCTGCACTATCTCACCACTCCTGCACCACCTGCACATAGTGCGATGACCTGCTGATTTTCGGTAGGCCTGCAGAACGCCGCTGAGCGCTTTTTTCTTCGTGGTCTACACTCACCCAGTCGAGCGCCAACTCCCCATCTGCTCGATATGAGCCCGCACATGCGGGCTTTTTATTACCTACCCATCCCAGCCCATTGCCAAGCCATACTAAATATCTATACTGTATATTCAACCAGTATAAGTGAGCATTTTCATGGCAAAGCCCTCCAGCCCCCAAAAGAAACCATCCCCTGCACCCAAACCCCCTACCCAGGCCGAGCTGATGAGCTTGCGTCTCCAGAAGATCATCAATAATCCCACCGCCCAGAAGGCCTGCGCTGCCGTCATCCACAAGCTGCCCGGCGAGTCTGAAGAGCTGTGGGAGGAAATGATCACCTCTATTGGTGATACCGATGGCGTGCACGTCACCTTCCAGGATGACGGTGGCGTGAAGATCTTCTGGGATAAGCCCAAAAAAGAATGAGTGAAGCATAGTGATGAGGCCCGCCGTGTGCGGGCTTTTTTGTGGGCGTCACAAAAAAATATAAGTACGCTTATTGACTCGCCAAATAAGCCAGCTTATATTCACCCCATCGAGTCACCCAACAGGGACTCGCCAGGGCCTCAGGGCCTGACCACACGACTGGTGAAGCCGCCAGATAGCACGGGATCAGCGAAGTGATCTCCAAGCCCTCTCCCCGAGGACCGACTTGATCAAATCGCTCTTTAACATTCGATACAAGCCGGTGACCGACGCCAGTAGCGGGTCACGGCGCCACAGATTTCCTCGATGCCCTTCTCACCAGGGGTATCTGGGAAACCAACCCGGAGTAAGACAATGAACGAAGAACAGATTGAACGAATTCGAGAGATAGTTCAGGAGATCGCGACGGATGAAAGCCTCGACTTTGACGAGGCCTTCTCAATCGCTTCAGGTTACCTGGCCTACTGGGTAAGCGAGATGCCCAAGGGTAGATCATTTGCTTGCGGTGAAGGAAGGTCTCACGCCGGGAGTAATCGAACGGACCACCCCTCAGATTGACATAGAAAAATAGAAGGCCCGTGGCTGGCGCAGAGCTCTCCATCGTCAGCACTGGCATTAATTGCCAGAGGCCCTGGTTCTCCCCAGCACCAGGTCGCATCGGTGAGCGCTGAAGCACAACGGTAGTTTCGTTGGATGGCTCGTGCGCCATCGCTACAGGGCTCACCGATGCGAAAGGTAATTTGTTTAAATCGTTTGCGTGGTGATTGACCCCGCACCAGATACCGCGGCCAAGAAACGCTGCCATCTGGTAAGCACTACATCGGTATCTTCGCCGAGCATGATGCAGGCCTTTTTTTGGCCAACAGCACGCATCCATTCTGAAACGCTCGAATCGGACCTGCTGATTACAGCTAGTTTGCTTGACAGGCTTTTATCAGACATCGAATTGCACGTACTCATGAGTTCGGCGTATCTCGACTTCTGACTTTTGCTTTTGCCTGCCTTTTCGCCGAACTTGTACGTAATTTGAAGCCCGGAAATGATCGCGACCATCAGCCCGATAACCGTTCGGGAGGTAACTGTGGCGATGATCGAAGCGCCAAGAACGAACAGCATCAACGCTAGAAAGCGGTCAAGGCGGCGGTTGAATGCCTCAGACACCTCCTCTACGCAGAACGAGTTGTACAACTCAAATTTCGCATCACTTGCACGTTCTTGGCTCATCGTTTTTTACCTTTAGATCGCCTACTGCTTTTCGGTCGGCGGTGGTGGTGGTGGCGGAACTGGTTGAGCCTTTCTGGCAAAGGCCGGCTGGTGGTCATGGACTTTCACCCGAAAGCTTTCGCCGCCCGATTCCTTTTTATCGCTCATTGGTAACCCTTTTTTGCGTGGCTGTGTTGTGTGAGAGCGCTCAGCCTAGCGCAAACCCCGTCACCTGGGCAGTGGTGAGCAAGCCGGGGCTGACCGGCACCTACCCTTCTCCGCCACATTGGAGGCATCCATGAACACACAACGAAAAGCTCAGTTTGAGTTTGATAACCGCCCACCGCCTCCAGTGAGTGAGTCGGCTTTGGAGACTGCCCGCAAGGAGTGGATCGACAACGCGATTGAAACGCTGATTGATCGGCGCAGCGACGTGAAGTTCAAGCGTCGCCTACATTCCCCGCAGGGCGTGACGTTCAAGGCCTTCGCCGCCAAGGTCGAGCAGTTCGCGATCAACAGTGACAGTAAAAGCAATTGCGCGATTGGCGAAATGGTAATCGCTGGCCTGCTGGGAGATCGATTTCTAGCGCGTGACGGCGCCAAGGATCTGATGGCGGTCGATGATCCAAAAGAACAACTCCGCCAAATCGCCAGCCCCCTACTTCTGCCTCTGGTCGATGACGCACTGATCGCCCAGGCAGAGGAGAACGAGCCGTGACCATCATCGCCGGATCATTCAAAGGTATCGCCGAGGCCCTGAGAAATCAGGGTTTCTTGTTTCTGGTAAACGTGAAATGGATCGAGCAGCCTTGCAAGTGTGCGGGCCGCTGGACTTGCCGGGTGAGCCTATGAGCATGCGCAAAGAGTTTGAGGTGTGGTGGATGAGTGGTTCATACCCATTCAGAGTAATGGATCGCCTTGAGGACGCTGGAGTTTCTGAGGAGGCGGCTCAAGAAATATGGCAAGCCTCCCGCGCAGCCATTGAGGTGGAGTTGCCAGCAGAAAATCCACTCGGGCGTGGCCCTGGCGATTGCGAAGGAGGCCTGCCAAGTTTCGAGCAGCATTGCGCGGCAGAGTGCAATTTCATCTTGCGTGGCTGCCGCGATGCCATCGAAGCCGCAGGCCTGAGGGTAAAGCCATGACCAATTACCAAAGAGCCAAGCGCTACTGCTTCTGGCGCGGGTCTGCCATAGCACTCGCATTCTTTACGACCTGGATGGTGCTAAGCGCATACGCCGGGAAGATCACTCAATAGGTAACCACCATGCAAAAGCACACCCCAGCACCGTGGACAGTCCGCGAGGTTACGCACAGCAATGTGCCCGGTCAGCGCGCCTTCGCCATCGACTTCAACGAAGACCAGGAGCAGGTCGTCGATTGGGTCTACGAAGAGGCCGACGCAAAACTGATCGCCCAAGCGCCAGGTCTTCTGGATGATCTGATTGTCGCCGCTGGCACGCTGCGCCATTACGAGGCTCTGCACCGAGCCAAGGGCACCGCCGAAAGCATCGAGAAAGCCGAGGTAAATGCCAGACTTGCTGCCCGCTTTGAACAAACAATCGCCAAAGCCACCCAATAACTCCCTTCACAGCGCCCCTCTCCGGTGGCGCGGAGAGATAGTCATGTCCGCAAATCAACTTGCTGTAACCATCGACGACATCAGCGCCGACAACGCGCCGGCCATTTTTGTAGCTGGGGGCCTTGGTCGCTTCATTGATGCGGTTAAGGATGAGGTCTGCGCAGAGGTTCCCGACCTTACAACCAGAAAGGGTAGAGAGCGCATCGCTAGCCTTTCCGCGACGGTCAGCAAGCGCAAGGCTTCTGTCGAGAAGCCTGGGCGCGATTATCTACGCCACATCAAAAGCCTGCCAAAAGTGGTCGAGGATGAGCTGCGCGAATTTGTGAACGCCATGAACACCTTGCGCGATGAGGTTCGCAAGCCGTTGACCGACTGGGAAGCAGCCGAGCAGGCACGAAAAGACAAGCACGTCGATGCCATCCAGAGCATTAAGGACTTCGCAATTTTCGAAGACGCGACAACCGCTGAGCGGGTCAGCTACATCATCTCCATCGTTGAGATGGTCGAGATCAACAACACCTGGGAAGAATTCTTGCCTGAAGCCGCCCAGGTGAAGGATGAGACGCTGGCAAAGCTGCGCGCCCTGCTGGCCGAACGCACCCAGTACGAAGCCGAGCAGGCCGAACTGACCCGCCTGCGCCTGGAGAAGGAAGCTCGCGATAAGAAGGACAATGAGGATCGCATTGCCCGCGAAGCCGCAGAGCAGGCCACCCGCGAAGCCGAGGCAAAGGCCTTAAGTGATCGCGAAGCCGAGGCCCGGCGCGTCAGTGATGAAAAGGCGGCAGCCGAGAAACGTGAAAGCGATCTGAGATTGCAAGCCGCTGAAGCTGAACGCCAGGCCGAACAGGCGAAGCGCGAGAAGGTCGAGGCCGAACAGAAGGCTGAGCGCGACCGCCTGCAGGGCATCGAAGATCAGAAAAAAGCCGTTGAGCAGGCCCGGCTGGAAGAGCAAGCCAGAGCCGACGCCGCCGCTGACGAAATCCTGCGCCAGGCAGCGGCCCGTGAAGCCGACAAGGCGCACAAGGCAAGGATCAACCGTGCCGCGCTAGATGCATTTATCGCCGGCGGCATGACCGAGGAGTGCGCCAAACAGGCCGTCACCCTAATTGCCCAGCGCAAGATTCCAGCAATCGCAATCACCTACTGAGGTCGTCATGAACGAGATTATCCAAATGCCGGCGCGTGAGAGTGCCGGACTCACCGCCGCCGAGGTTCACCGCTTCTCGGCCGTAGAGATTCGCCAACGCGTGAACCTGGTGCAGGAAGTGATGCAGGGCATCATGAAGCGGGAAACCCACTACGGCACCATCCCTGGAACCCAGAAACCAACCCTGTACAAGCCGGGTGCAGAGGTGCTCTGTGTGACCTTCCGGGTTGCGCAGGAATACCGAATCGAAGATCTGTCCGGCCCAGGTGTGGCGCGCTACCGGGTCACTTGCGTAGGTCGTCACCAAATGACCGGCGTAGCACTCGGCGAAGGTGTTGGCGAATGCTCTTCCAGCGAAGAGAAGTACAAGTGGCGCAGCGTGATATGCAAAGCAGAGCTGGACGCCACCCCAGAGAACCTGCGCCGTAAGAAGTACTACAAGAACGGTAACACCACCGACCAGGTCCGCACCGAGCCGGCCGACCTGGCCAACACCATCCTCAAGATGGCCTGCAAGCGGGCCATGATCGCCATGACGCTCAACGTCACCGCAGCATCGGACATCTTCACGCAGGACATCGAAGATCTTCCTGAAGAGCTGCGGCCGCAGGAGCAGGCGCAGCCTTCCAGCCAAAAGCCCGCCCCTGTGCCGCACGATCCGGCGCTTTCTGATCACTGGATCGCCCAGGCGGAATCGGCGCCCACGCAGGAGGCTTTAACCGGCGTCTGGAAGGCTGGCATTGCTGCCATCAACGACACCAAGGACAAAACGTCCTACGACCTGTTCAAGGAATGTGTCGTCGCATGCGGCGAAAAACTGAAAAGTGCTGAGCAGGCCAAGCCGGAAGACGCCGCTGTCGAAGATCAGCAGAACGATCCTGCTAGCGAAGAAGAAGTCGAATTCGAGGAGATAACCCAATGAAATCAACTATCTCAATTCACCCTCAAGGAACTCTTGAGTGGAAGCAGGACCGTGCTGGCCGTGCTACAGGGTCGCGGGCAAAAGATATCGTCGCGGCGATAAAGTCTGGCGAAGCCGCAGCGCGCCGTGACTACCGGATTCAGCTTGGCCTTGAGCGCTTGACCGGCATGCCCGCTGACGACTTCTTTATCAGTAAGGAAATGATGTGGGGGACTGAACAAGAGCCATTCGCCAGAATGGCCTACGAGGAGAGGACTGGCCTCATTGTTAAGGAGTGCGGATTCATTTGTCTGACCGACTTTATGGCCGGTTGCAGCGTGGACGGATTCATTCAGGACGGCGGGCGCAAGGGCGTATGGGAGGCAAAGTGCCCAAAGAGCGCAACGCACCTTGGCTACATTGAGGCTGATCGCCTCCCCCCAGAGCATGTCCCACAGATAATTCACAACATGTGGGCGTCGGATGCCGAGTTCGCTGACTTTGTTTCGTTCGACCCGCGCATGCCTGAGCACTTGCAGCTCTTCATCCATCGCGTTGAACGTGATGAAAAGGTAATCGACGAGTACGAGGCCGAGCTGATCGACTTCCTTCGTGGCGTAGACGACATGGTTATCCGCCTGATGAAAAAGGCGGCGTGAGGAGCGCAACGGCATGAGATGGGACGCCCACAAGGCTGCTGAGCCGATGGTAGCCGCAGCCCTACCCCAGTATGTGGACGCGGGCATCCTTGCTGCGTCCAAGGCCCTCGGCAGGTCCACTCGCGCAATTAACCGGATTGCGGCAAAGCATGGTTTTGAGTTCTCGACCTGCACCGCTAAAACGATGGAATCGCGGCGCAGTGCCAGGGCCTCATTGGTCGCTCAAGTCAAAGCTTTAGCTGAGTCAGGCGCCCACCAGGCCGAGATATGTACCGCCCTGGACATCACCCGGGCGGTTCTGCGCGAGATAGCCGAGATCAACAACATCGGAATCGACAACAGGTCGAAGGGCTCTCGGCATGCACGCCCGTGAATCGACTGACGCACTCAGCGTCATCAAGTACGCCGCGATGATGGCCGCATGTAGCAAGCAAGCCTGGGCTGTTTACTCAATGCCTAGGCAGCGATTGCAGGCCAAGCCCTATACCGGTGCGCGCACTCACCTGATGGAAGTGTGCCACCCATGAGCAAGATCAAGCGTGTGGTTCCGCAACGCAAACGTCAAACCTGGCTCGCACTGCCGGCCAGCGGAATAAATCCTCAATCGGAGAAACAACCATGTCCACAGCAACCGATACAGCCGAGTTTCTGGAAGAACTCAACGGCGGCGCCTTCGCTAGCCAAATCGGCCACGCCCTTTC
>Ga0209784_100461_pt1 | contig 17042 bp, 9 predicted proteins | sample AraplaCvi_mLB_r2_2_FD_184284 | JGI IMG/M metagenome (GOLD analysis project Ga0209784, IMG submission 184284) | Arabidopsis root microbial communities from North Carolina, USA - plate scrape CL_Cvi_mLB_r2 (SPAdes) (version 2) | ecosystem: Host-associated > Plants > Roots > Endosphere | place: USA...
TGACGTTGAGCTGGCCGCCGTTATTGACCGAACCTGCCAGGGTGATGTTGCCGGCCGCTGCGATCTGGCCGCCGTTGTTCAGGGTCCCGACTTGCGTCAGGTCGATGTTGCCGCCGGCGGCAATCACACCTTGCTTACCGGCCGTCTGCTGCACCGTGGTTTGCGGTGCGGGTGGCGTGGCAGTAAAGCCGGCCAGGCCAGGCACGTTCACGTCGCCATTGAACCCCATCATGGCGGACGGCCCGACCCAAACGAAGTGCGGCGCGATCAATCCCTGCGTCGACGTGCAATCGCCGAACGTGCAGCCATCGTTCATGACACCCAGCGGGCCGCCATAGTTTGCGTTCCACCCCAGTTGGACCGCCAACTGCTGTACAAACGCGTTCAGGGTGCCGGCATCAATCGATTCGGTAATGGTCTTGGTTGCACCCGTCGTGGCGCCATTATTGAGCGTTCCGGCAGCGATCTTGATGTTACCTGCGGCGCTGATCTGCCCGCCATTGTTCGACAGCGTGGAGGCCGTCACCGATAGGTTGCGCCCGGCTTGGATGATGCCGGACACACCGTCCTGTGTGGTCGTCTCCGTGCGAGTCACCGTAGGGAGCGTAATGAAGGGCGTCGGCGTCCCGGACGGCGGTATGTACGCACCGGAATCAGGAATGACGGTCGCAAAATCCAACGGATTCGGCGATGGCCCGAAATGCCACAGGTTCGCCTGCCGAGTATTGTTACCGTTCGGGCCGCCATTGCCGTAGCTCTCCCAAGCCTGATATGCAGAAATCACGCCGGTCGCGTCAGGCAAGAGCATCCCAAGGGTGAGCGGCACGTTGTACTGTCCCCACGTCACCGAATCGCCATCGCCCCCTTGGCTGTAGACAACACGGCTCATCTGCTTGGCACCGATGACGATCTGCGACAGATACGTCGGATTAACCTCCTGCCCCGTCACAATCGTGGTACCAGTGCCCGTCGGAGCGGTCGCATCATTGACGACCTGATTTGCCGTCAGGTTGACATCACGCCTTGCGCCAATCGTCCCGCCCTGGTTCAGCACGTTGCCCGATACGTTGACGTTCACATCGCGGTTGGCTTGCGTCAATGCACCAGCGTTGTCATAGCCAGCACCCGCGATGTTGACGTCGTTCAGCGCTTCAACCGTCCCTCGGTTGGTAGTGCTGCCAGTCACCGACACATCGTTGTCGGCATGCAGGGTCGCGCCTGCTGCGTTGCTGATCGTGCTACCGGCAACCGTCAGGTTGTTGCCAGCGATGATCTGGCCGCTGTTGCTGACTGCGCCCGGCGTACTCAGCGTCAGGTCACCCGCATGTTGGATCGACCCCGTGTTGCTGATGCCATTGGTGGCGTTGACCGTGGCGCTCTTGCCGCCGACCGTCCACGCGCCCGTGTTGGCCAGCGCGCCAACGTTGTAGGTCAGTTGGTTGCCGGCGTTAATGGTGCCCAGGGTCGCGCCGTCGACCGCCTGGTTCTGCAGGTTCAACGTCGCGTTGTTGGCCGCCAAGATTTGGCCGCCTGCGTTGTTGAAGCTTCCGTTGCCGCCCTTTACCGTGGTGGTCAGGTCACCGGCCGTGGTGGCGCCCGACGGGCTGCCGGCAAACATCACACCGTTCTGGTTGCTGGTCAGCGCGTTGGCCGTAATGTTCAGCGCTTGCGTGCCCAGCAGCGTGCCGTTCTGGTTGTTCAGCGCGTTGTCGGCCGTCACGTTGACGGCCTGGCCGCCGATCAGGCCGGAGTTCTTCACATCCGTGCCATGTACCGTGGTGGTGGTGCCGCCCAGCTTCCCAGTGTTGGTGATTGTGGTGCCCGTTGCCGTCAGGGTATTGGACGCCGTGACCGTGCCTGTATTCGTTACGGTGCCGCCCGTCAGGTTGGCAGAGGCCGTATTGATCGTGCCCGCTGTGGCAACACTCTGCGTGCCTGTCGCCGCCAGCGTGCCGTTGACTTGGCTGGTCTTGCCAGTGCCACCCAGCGACACATTGGCACCGCTAACAGTCGCATTGCCCCCCACCACGGGCAACTCCGCAATGGCGACATTGTTGGCAGCCGTGGCCGTCAAATTGCCCGCAGCTTGGCTGCTACCCGTGAGTGCGATATTGCGGCCGGCGGACAGGTTCGTGTCCCCAACGCTTGCCGTGCTGCCCTGCCCCACGATGTCTTGCGACGCCATGGCCGTCAGCTTGCCCAGAGCAACCACCTGCCCATCGACGGAGGCATTGCCTTGTGTGGCGTTCAGCGTCGTATCGGTGGCGGACTGGGTAGAACCCGAGACGGCAACGTTCGTCCCTGTCAGTGCAACGTTGCCGGTATGTGCGATTACCGTGCCGGTCGCACTGGTCGTGCCGGCTCCCGATTGCGCGGAGACGCCCTGCGCGGCATACACCGTGCCGCCCAGCGTTGTACCGGTTTGGCCGTTGGCCGTGACGTTGCCGTTGGAAAGTACAGCTCCAGACGTTGAAAGCGTTCCGCTGGTGGCTGTCAACGCGGTATCGCCGCCCGAAGCGGTGCCGCCCGATACGTCGAGATTGCGGCCTGCAGTGGCGGACAGCGTCGTGCCAGAGGTCACCGAACCCACGCTACCGACGGACACATCGCGCGTGCCGGAAAGCGTCGTAGCGCCCGTGCTTTGCGCAGTGCCAGTGACGGAAGCATCTTGACCGGCCGTCACTTGCAGATTGCCACCCGTTGCAAGCTGGCCACCGACGGTCGCGTTGCGCGCGGCGGTTAGAGTTGCGGCACCAGGGGACGACACCGTACCGCTCAGCGAGATGTCGCCGGTGGTACCACCCGCACTGGCGGTGATCGTGCCATTGGAGGCCAGCGTGCCGGTGGCGGTGATGGCCCCGTTGGTCGTCGTCAGTTGCAGGTTGCCTTGGGAAGCGACCGTGCCGTCGACGTTCAGATTCTGGCCTGCTGTTGCGGTGGTCGTCGTACCCGCCACCACGGAGCCAGTACCGGTGATACCGATGTTGCGCGCGGCGTTGAGCACAGTAGCGCCCGAGCTTTGCGCGGCGCCCGCGATGCTGATGTCCCGTCCAGCCGTCGCCAGCAAATTGCCATTCGTGACGACTGGCCCAGCGGTGGAAAGATCTCGTGCCGCGTTGAGCGTAATCGTGTTGGGCGACGAAACATTACCGCCGAGTGCAATGTCGCCCGTGCCGTCCAAGCCTCGCGCCGTGACAGCGAGATTGGCAGCATTCAGGCTGCCGGAAAGGTTGACGCTATTGCCTGCCGTAGCGGAAAGCGCTTGGCCAGCAGCCAAGTTGCCCGTGCCAGCGAGGCTGCCGCCCGCATTCAACGTCAGGCCATTGCCAGCCTGGGTAGCCCCGCCAACATTGACATCACCATTTGCGGAAACGGAAACGTCCTGCTGCGCTTTGACCGTCCCGGACGTGGATACCGCGCCGGTCGACGTCACACCAACACTCTGCTGCCCATACACGTTGCCAACGCTGACGTTGCCGTTGGCATCAATATTGACGTTGGACATATTGGCAGCCAGATCGCCGGCAGCACGCACGCCCAGGCCCTGTGCCGTGCTGATGAGCTTGATCTGCCCAGCCGTCATGGCACCAAACGCCGTGGCGTCAATGGCCAAGCCGTTCTGTGCTGTCGGGCTGTTGGCAGCGTTGTTCTGGCCCGTGCTGGTGACTTGCCAGTCGGAGCCGGCGCGCCCAGTGCCCGCTGCAACTGGCGCGACTTGCTGATTGCCAGCGATCACGTTGATCTGATCGCCGGCGTACAGCGGTGCGTTCACGCCAACGGTTTGCCCGATCAGGTTGACGGCTCCGACCGTACCTTCAATGCCGGCACCATTTGTCGTTCCCGCCACGGGGTCAATCTGAATGCGCCCGCTGGTGACCAGAAAGCCGATGGCCGTTGCCTGATCGAAGCCGACATTGGCACCGCTGCCATTCAGGAACTGCGGCGCACCCGTTGCCAGCGTCACGCGTGGCGTATTGGTAAAGCCGGCGCCTTGCGTGTAGATGCCTGCGGGCGCGGCAAAGATGACCGACGCCGGCGCACCAAACACTTCCACCGTGCCATTGATGCGGATTGGGTCAGTGCCCGTCACCTGCGTGAGGATGGTCGACGCCGGGCCGGAGGTCGCCAGGTTGGCATTACCGCCGACGTTACCGCCCAGGAACGTTCCCCCGCCCGTCAGCGAGTTGTTGAGTACGAGCCCGATCGGGTCGACCGTCAACGAGCGCAGTACGTTGTTGGACAAGCCCGCCGCGTTGGGGGTGGTGATGTTGATGACCGGCACACCACCGCCCGCGCCGGTCGTCTGCGTGAGCGTGGGAGTGAAGCGGATGGGCGCGGTGGGGTCGGTGATAGCACCAGCTTGCGCCTGCTGCATGCCCCACCGGACAACGATCCGGCCGGTGGTCAGCCAAGATGCGCGTTGATCTGTAAGGGCCGTAATGGGAACAGCGTCTGCGGTAACAATGGCTGCCGCGCCATCACGTGCCAGTTGCCACGACACTTGCACGGGCCCGCACCACGTAACCACGGCCACCAGCGCGGCCAGTGCGCGCGCCAGCACCGAACGCCGCGCACGCTCGTGGCGGCTGACAACTTCGGTACGGTTTTTTTCTTGTTGCTCAACAACACACGGTTGCGCCGACACGGCCCGTGCGTCCGGCCGATATGGCTGCCGCATGATGCACTTTCCCCCAGATCCCGATGGACGGGGCGCGTCATTTTTTTAAAGCGGCACCCTCGTCAGACTCGGGCCGGATGGTAAGGATCGGCCTTCACGCGTGGAACCCCTCCTCAGTGTGAACCGGAATGATATTTCTTAATATCTGATATTAAAAATTCTGAAATTCCGCCTCTGGGTTGGCTTGGCGGCATGCTCGGAACAACGAAGACGGACCTTGTCCTGGAGCACCATTGGCTTTTTCCCGACGAATTCCGCTTGCGGGCCAGCTCGACCACACGATCCGCACAAAGAAAAACCCGGCCGTGCCATCTGGCAACAGGCCGGGTCACAGACCGCAGTGGAAGAGAGACCATTCCCTTCTTTACTGCACGCCTAAGTCCCCCAACGGATGCCCCTCCGCCCGCCAGGGCGACGCCAAGAAATGCCGCACCCGCTCAGGCCTCACCTGCGGCAACGTGGCGGGTGCCCAGCCAGGGCGATGGTCCTTGTCCACCAAATGCGCGCGCACGCCTTCGCAAAAGTCGCCTTCCTGAATGCCGCGCGCGACGATGCCCAGTTCCATCTGGAAGCACTCAGCCAGCGAAAGTTGCCGCCCGCGCAGCAGCGCCTCGCGCGTGACGTGCAGCATGGTTGGCGAATGCGATGTCATCGCATCGAGCGTGGTCTGCAGCCATTGGCGCGGCTCGCGTGCCGATTCGCGCTCCAGGCTCTCGCGCAGCGTGGCGACCATGCGGTCCACCGACGAGCGCCGATCGAAATAGCGCAGCACCCACGGCATGGCCTGCGCCAGCGGCGCATGCGGGACGATGTTGCACGGCGGCTCGAACACGCGGCGCAGGGCCTGCATGAGGTCACCATCGTGCGACATGCGTTGCAGACGGTCTTCAAACGAGGCGAGCCATTCCGTGGGAACACACACATCGGCCAGGCGGCAATGCAGTGCGTCGGCGCCCGTGAGCGTCACGCCCGTCAGCCCGACATACAACTCCAGTTCCGGCGACATCACGCTCAGGAAGTGCGTGGCGCCCACGTCGGGCAGAAAGCCGATGCGCGTCTCGGGCATCGCCATCTTCGTGCGCTCGGTCACCACGCGCAGGCGCGCAGCTTGCCCAAGGCCCATGCCGCCGCCCATCGTGATGCCATCCATCAACGCGACGATGGGTTTCGGAAACTGGTGCAGTGCGTAGTCGAGCCGGTATTCGTCAACGAAGAACTGCAGCCAGCCGTCGTCGCCGTCCATGCGGCCTTGTTGAGCAAGGTGGTAGAGCGAGCGCACGTCGCCGCCTGCGCAAAAACCCTTCTGGCCGGCGCCGCGGAGCACGAGCGCGACGATGCTGTCGTCACGGCGGCATTGTTCAAGCAGCACCGCCAGTTGCCGCACCATGTTGTGCGACAGGGCATTCAATGCCGATGGCCGGTTCAACGTGATGATGGCGACGCGGTTCACCACGCGCATCAGCACTTCAGGCTCAGCGGCTGCGGACTCTGGGAGCGTCGCTTGCATGTGGACTGCGCTCATTGCAGCGTCTCCGATTCGTGGGTGGTGTGCCAGCGCGGTGCGCGTTTCTCTAGGAAGGCGTTCACACCTTCACGTTGGTCTGGGTGGTCGAACAGATCAACAAAGCGTTCGCGCTCCACGGCCAGCGCCGCACTCCGCGGCACGCCGTTGCGCGCTTGATGGATCAGCTGCTTGCTGAAGGTGACGGCCTGCGGGCTCAACGTCGTGACACGCAGCGCCATGGCGATGGCGGCTTCGCGAGCAGCACCCGTTTCCACCACGTCTTCAACGAGGCCGATACGCAGGGCGGTCTGGGCATCAACGCGCTCGCCGGTCAGGATCATGCGCTTGGCCCAGCCCTCGCCCACGAGCCACGGCAGTGTCTGTGTGCCGCAGCCGCAGCACAGCAGGCCGACGGCGGTTTCGGGCACGGCGAGCTTGGCATGCAGCTCGGCTATGCGGATGTCGCATGCCAACGCGCACTCCAGCCCGCCACCCATCGCAAAGCCGTTGATGGCGGCGATCACCACGGGGCGCGCATTCTGCAATGCTTCAAATGCCGCACCGAAACGTGCAGCGGCCTCGCGTGCGACGTCGCGGTCGCCATCGGCAAAGGTGTTGAGGTCCGCCCCGGCGCTGAAGAACTTCGGGCCATCGCCGGTGATGACGATGGCGCGCACGCGGGCATCGGCGTTCAGGCGTTCCACGGTGGATTGCAATTGCAGCAAGCCTTCCGGCGTGAAGGCATTGGCGGGCGGGCGCTTGAGCGTCAGCAACGCGATGGTGTTGTCGTGGAGCAGATCCAGTTCGATCATCACGCGGCTCCGCCTTTCCGATACAACTTGATGACGGCGGAGAAATCCAGCGCGCCATCGCCCTTGCCGCTCACGGTCTGATAGAGCTGCTGCGCGAGCGCCCCCAGGTAGACCGGTTGCTTGACGGACTTGGCCGCATCGCCCGCCAGGCCCAGGTCCTTGAGCATCAGGTCGGTGCCGAAACCGCCGGTATAGCCGCGGGAGGACGGCGCCGTCTCGATCACGCCGGGGAACGGGTTGTACGTGTCCGAGCTCCAGCAGCGCCCCGTGGACGTGTTGATGATGCCGCCCAGCACCTTCGGGTCGATGCCGAGCGCTTCGCCCAGCGACATGGCCTCGGCCACGCCCGCCATGGTGATGCCGAGCACGAGGTTGTTGCAGATCTTCGCGCCCTGGCCAGCGCCGGTATCTCCGCAATGCACGAGGTTCTTGCCCATGGCGCTGAGCACCGGACGCACTTGCTCGAATGCGGCCGCGCTACCACCCACCATAAAGGTGAGCGTGCCCGCCGCCGCGCCGCCCGTGCCACCGGAGACCGGTGCATCGACAAAGGTGTTGCCGTGCTCGGCCGCCAGCGTGGCGAACGCCTTGGCGCTGGCCGGGTCGATGGTGCTCGAATCGATGATGGGCACACCTTTGGCAATGCCGGCGAGCACACCGTCTGCGGCCGTCAGCACATGGCGCACGTGCGCGGCGGCGGGCAGCATGGTGATGACGGTCTCAGCGCCCGTCACCGCTTCCTTGGGCGACGCAGCAGCCGCGGCGCCGGCTTCCACCAGCGCGCCGACTGCTTGCGCGCTCAGGTCGAACACAGTGAGCGCGTGGCCGGCCTTCAGCAGGTTGCGCGCCATCGGGGCGCCCATGTTGCCCAGGCCGATGAATGCGATCTTCATGACAACGCTCCCGGTTCGATCAGCGCAGGCTGATGGTGGTGTTCACGCCGCCGGCATCGACCGCGTCGTCAAACCAACGTGCGGTGACGGTCTTCGTCTGCGTGTAGAACTGCACGACCTGCTTGCCGTACGGACCCAGGTCGCCCAGCTTGGAGCCGCGCGAGCCCGTAAAGCTGAAATACGGCACCGGCACCGGAATCGGAATGTTGATGCCGACCTGGCCAACGTCGATTTCGCTCTGGAACTTGCGTGCGGATGCACCGCTCTGCGTGAACAGGCCCACACCGTTGCCGAACGGGTTGGCGTTGACCAGCGCAATCGCGTCGTCCAGTGTGGGCACGGTCAGCACCAGCAGCACAGGGCCGAAGATTTCGTTGGTATAGATGTCCATGTCGGTCTTCACGTCGGTGAAGATCGTCGGGCCGATGAAGTTACCGTCTTCGTAGCCGGGCACGTTCACATTGCGACCATCCAATGCCAGTGTGGCACCTTGCTGCACGCCCGATTCGATGAGGCCGAGGATGCGCTGCTTGGCCGCGCGGGAGACGACAGGGCCAACGTCCGTGCCCGGTTCCACCCCTGCGTTCACCTTGAGCTTCTTGGCCTTTTCGATCAAATCTGGCAGCCACTGCTGTGCCGCACCAACCAGCACCACAACGGAGGTCGCCATGCAGCGCTGGCCCGCCGCGCCAAAGCCTGCGCCCACCAGTGCGTTGATGGCCTGCTCACGGTTCGCATCGGGCAACACCACGGCGTGGTTCTTCGCGCCCATCATCGATTGCACACGCTTGCCGTGCTCGCTGCCCAGGCGGTACACGTGCGTGCCCACCGCCGTGGAGCCGACAAACGAAATCGCCTTCACATGCTCGTGCGTGCAGAGCGCGTCCACCACATCCTTACCGCCGTGCACAACGTTGAGCACGCCCGCAGGCACACCCGCTTCCAGCGCCAGCTCCACCAGCATCATGGTCGACAGCGGGTCCTGCTCCGACGGCTTCAGCACGAACGTATTGCCGCACACGATGGCCATCGGGAACATCCACAGCGGGATCATGGCTGGGAAGTTGAACGGCGTAATGCCCGCGCACACGCCAATCGGCTGGCGCAGCGTGTAGGTGTCCACGGCGCCGGCCACGTTCTCCAGAAACTCGCCCTGCTGCAGCGAGCCCACCGAGCAGGCGTGCTCCACCACTTCCAACCCGCGGAAGATGTCGCCTTCGGCATCGGGCAGCGTCTTGCCCTGCTCGGCCGTGAGCGTATGCGCGATGCGCGGCGAGTGCTCGCGAATCAGCGCCTGGAACTTGAGCATGATGCGCATGCGCGCGCCCACGGGCGTGTTCTTCCACGTGGCGAAGGCAGCGTGCGCTGATCGGATGGCCGCATCCACTTCATCGGCCGTGGCGAACGGCACGCGCGCCAGCACTTCCTGCGTGGCGGGGTTGACGATGTCGCGCCATTCTTTTGACTTCGATTCGACAAACTCACCGCCGATCAGCAGCTTGACGGTAGGCGGGGTGTCTTGATTGGCAGCGGGTTGGACGGAAGCGAGAAAGGCGGCGGCGCTCATGTAGATCTCCTAGGCAAATTGATGGCGGGGGTTCGATGGGGGCAGATGGATCAGGCGAAATCTTCTTCCCAGAACTCCCCCGGCATGCGGGCAGGTTCGGGGGTGCGCTCGAGTTCGAGCCGGCGCAGTTCAACGCGGCGGATCTTTCCGGAGATGGTCTTGGGCAGCTCTCTGAACTGCAGGCGACGGATGCGCTTGTACGGTGCGAGCTTTTCACGCGAGAACAGGAACACGGCGCGCGCCAGTTCCGGCCCCGCTTCGTAGCCCTGGCGCACCGTCACAAAGGCCTTGGGCACCGACAGGCGCAACGGGTCGGCACTCGGCACCACGGCGGCTTCGGCAATGGCCTCGTGCTCGATCAGCACGCTCTCCAGCTCGAAGGGGCTCAGGCGATAGTCCGACGACTTGAACACATCATCGGTGCGGCCCACGTAGACGAAGTAGCCGTCGTCGCGGCGCATGGCGACGTCGGACGTGTGGTAGTAGCCGTTGCGCATCGCCTCAGCAGTGGCCTTTGCGTTGTTGGCGTAGCCCTGCATCAGACCAAGCGGGCGGTGCGCGAGCGGCAGCACGATCTCGCCCTCGTTGGCGGGCTGATCGTCGTGGTCGACCAGTTCCACGCGATAGCCCGGCAGCGGGCGGCCCACCGAGCCCGGCACCACCGGCTGGCCCGGCGTGTTGCCGATCTGGCAGGTGGTCTCGGTCTGGCCGAAACCGTCGCGGATGGTCACGCCCCAGGCGCTGCGCACGCGCTCAATGATCTCGGGGTTCAACGGCTCGCCCGCGCCCACGATCTCGCGCAGCTTGACCGGGTACGACGCCAGCGGCTCCTGCACCAGCATGCGCCACACCGTAGGCGGCGCGCACAGCGTGGTGACGTTAAAGCGCACCAATACGTCGAGCGTGTCTTTCGGCACGAAGCGCGCGTAGTTGTAGACGAACACGCAAGCCTGCGCATTCCATGGTGCAAAAAAACAGCTCCACGCGTGCTTTGCCCAACCCGGCGAGCTGATGTTCCAGTGGATGTCACCTGGCTGCAAGCCGATCCAGTACATGGTCGACAGATGGCCGACAGGGTAGCTCTGGTGCGTGTGCCCACCAGCTTGGGCTTGGACGTGGTGCCCGATGTGAAATACAACAGCAGCGGGTCGGTCACCTTGGTCGCCCCATCGGGGACGAACTCGGCAGACGCGCTATACGCACTCGACAGATCGATCCAGCCATCGCGTTGCGCGCCCACGGCGATGCGCCGCACGCCCGCGTCCACCTTGTCGAACTTGTGCAGCTCCGCAGCATCGACCACCACCGTGGTTGCGCCGCCCAGTTCGACGCGATCACGCACGTCGTCAGGCGAGAGCTGCGTTGTCGCGGGCAGCACCACCGCGCCCAGCTTCATTGCGGCCAGCATCACGTCCCACAGCTCGACGCGATTCGGCAGCATCAACAGCAAGCGATCACCACGCACGATGCCCAGCCCGCGCAGGAAGTTCGCCATGCGCGACGAACGTTCAGACATCTGCGCAAACGAGAGCTTCAGCCCTTCGCCTTGCAGGTCATCGACGATCCACAGCGCCGGGTTGTCGTTGCCGCGCGCCATCACATCGAAGTAATCGAGCGCCCAGTTGAACGTGTCCAGCTTCGGCCACGCAAACTCGCGGTACGCGCGGTCGTAGTCGGTGCGATGGCGCAGCAGAAAATCGCGCGCCTCCACAAAACCCTGTGCTGCAGATACCACTTCGTTCATCGTCGTCTCCTGGTCGGCGCGTCTGCGCTTTCTTGTGTTCGGCCGATGATGCGTGGCACGCCAATACGTCAGACGTGCCGCGCGATCACCATCCGCTGGACTTCGCTGGTGCCTTCGTAGATCTGGGTGATACGCGCGTCACGGTAGTGCCGCTCGACGGCGTAGTCGGCCAGATAGCCATAACCGCCGTGGATCTGGATGGCGTTGGAGCAGATTTCCTCTGCCAGTTCCGACGCATAGAGCTTGGCTTGCGACGCTTCGGACAAACACGGCTTGTCGGCACTACGCAGGCGCGCGGCGTGGTGGACGAGCAGCCGCGCTGCGTTCAGGCGCGTGGCCATGTCGGCCAGCATGTTGGCGATGGTCTGATGCTCGCGCAGCGCCTTGCCGAACTGGATACGCTCGTTGGCATAGTTGCGCGCGGCGTCGAATGCAGCACGCGCAATGCCCACTGCCTGCGCGGCAATGCCAATGCGCCCGCCTTCGAGGTTCGACAGCGCGATCTTCAGCCCCTCGCCACGCTCGCCCAGCAGGTTCTCTTCGGGCACGGCGCAATCTTCCAACGTGATCGGGCACGTGTCCGACGCGCGAATGCCCAGCTTGTGCTCCGGCCGCCCCACGTGAAAGCCCGGCGTATCCGTCGGCACGATGAAGGCGGAGATGCCGCGCTTGCCGGCCTCCGGGTCCGTCACGGCAAACACGATGGCGATGTTCGCCCGCGCACCGTTGGTGACGAACTGCTTGTTGCCGTTGAGCACCCACTTGCCATCGCGCAGCACGGCGCGCGTGCGCAGGTTGTTGGCTTCCGACCCGGCATGCGGCTCGGTCAGGCAGAATGCGCCGATCGCGCGGCCCGTGGCCAGATCGGGCAGGTAGCGTGCCTTCTGCGCCTCGGTACCGAACTTCAGGATCGGCCCGCAGCCGACCGAGTTGTGCACGCTCATCATCGTCGCGCAGGCCGCGCACCCGGCGGCCACCTCTTCCAGCGCGAGCGCGTAGGCTACGTAGTCGGTGTACGAGCCGCCCCACTCGGGCGGCACGATCATGCCGAGCAGCCCCAGCTCGCCCATCTCGCGGACCACATCATCCGGCAACTCGGCATCGCGATCCCACCGCGCGGCGTGAGGCGCCAGGCGCTCGGTGGCAAAGTCGCGCGCCGCGTCGTGGATCATCCGCTGCTCTTCGGTATAGAAATCGTCCATGTTTGGCTCTGGCTTGCCGGCTGCACAGCGCCACATGGCGCCGGGTAGGCAGGCGCTACACTTGCAGGCCTGCGGCAGGTTGATTCGATGGAGAAAAAGTGTAGGCACGCAGCCACCCAGGTTCGATGCCCGCGACGATCAACTTGCGTGAGCGCATTTGCCATGCCGGCCATGGCCTATGGCATCTCTTGCTACGACGATGAAGAACAACGAAAAGGGAACCGTCTCCGTCAGCCTCGTCAACGAGGCGCTCAGCCGCGCGCAAGCAGGCGGGCTAGACGTTCAGCCGATCATTGCGGCCGCAGGTATCGCGCCGCAGGTGCTGACCTCACCCAGAAGCCGTGTGTCATCCAGCCAATACGGTGCGCTGTGGGCCGGCATCGCGCAGGCCATGGACGACGAGTTCTTCGGGCAGGATTCACACCCGATGCGCTGGGGCAGCTTTGTGGCCATGACGCAGGCGGCGCTCACCGCGCGCACCGGCCGGCAGGCGCTGGCGCGCGCCACGGGTTTCCTGCGCCTGGTGCTGGATGACCTGCATGTGCAGGTTGAAGAAAGCGCGGAGCACGTACGCCTGGTCTTCGTGCATCGCAAAGGCACGCGTGTCCCGCCGATGTTCACCTATGCCACGTGGCTCATCATGGTGTACGGGCTGACGTGCTGGCTGGTGGGGCGGCGTATTCCGCTCATCGCAGCGCGCTTTCGGTGCGCGACGCCACCCGATGCACAGGAATACCGCCTGATGTTCTGCGACGACATGGCGTTCAAGCAGGGGGCGTCGTACGTCGATCTCTCTCCCGGCTTTCTGGACTTGCCGGTGGTGCAGACGGCTTCGTCGATCAAATCCTTCCTGCGCGATGCGCCGGGCAGTTTCATCGTCAAATACCGCAACCCAGATTCATTCGCGGCGCGCGTGCGCAAGACGCTGCGCAACCTGCCGGTGGCTGCATGGCCCGCCTCCGACGCCATGGCGCTCAAGCTGAACGTGGCCGAAGCCACCATGCGGCGGCGCCTCAAGCAGGAAGGCCACACTTATCAGTCGATCAAGGATGACCTGCGGCGCGACATTGCCATCAGCGCGCTGCAAGACACGCGCCACACCATTGCGGATATTGCCGCCGCAGTCGGCTTTGCGGAGCCGAGCGCGTTTCACCGCGCGTTCCGCAAGTGGACGGGCATGCGTCCTACGGACTACCGGTCCAAAGGCTGAGATTCACGCACCCGGCCGCAGCACTGCGCGCGCTTCGGCGTAGCCATCGGCAATCAGGATGGCTTGGCCTCGACCACAAACGCATCACCGGTCTCAAAGAAGGCCCCGCCCGAGAGGTAGTGCACGGTTTTGCTGCCTGCATCGGGAAAATGCCACCGCCCATGGCTGAACAGTGCGGGGTCGGCCCAGGCGGCCGTCACTTCGCCGATGAAGAGGTCATAGCGCTTTTGGTTGTGCGGCTCGGGAATGACGCGGCATTCAAGCCATGCTGCGCAACCGGCCACCAGCGGCACATCGATCGTGCGGGCTGGCACGGTGGCGAGGCCGAGCGCATCGAACTTGTCGCCGTCTCGGCCGGAAAGCGTGCCGACAGTGAGCGTCGTCTGCGCAATCGCGCGGGTGGGAATGTTCAGCGCGAACACGCCGGAGGCCTCGATCAGCTCGCGCGTAAGCGTGCGACTGTCGACGACGACGAGCACTTTCGGCGGGTCAAAATCCAGCGGCATCGCCCACGCGGCAGCCATGACGTTGCGTACGCCGTTGTGGGCGCTGCTGACAAGCGTGGTGGGGCCGTGGTTCAGGAGGCGGTAGGACTTTGCCAGTTCTACCGGGGCTAGCGTGATGGGGTTGGACATGATGGCCGGGCGAGGATGGGAAGGTGCCATCATAGGCTAGTGGGCATCCCCTGTTTCATCCCGGCAGCGGGTGAAACCAGGGATGCACCACAAAAACAAAACCCCGGCGATCACTCAACCGGGGTTCCAACCTACTCCGCAACGCGCTTAGCAATATGCTCCAGCGCCTCCTCCACCTGATCAATCAAGATCAAGCAAAGGTCGCCTGGTTGCAGGCGAGCCAAGGCAGTATCAATGGCCAGAAACTCACCACGAATCTCGTCAACGTGCGTCGTGCGCTGAGCTCCCTGCAGCCCCTCGCGCAGCAGTGCCAGCACCTCGCCGTCTGCACGCCCGCGCTGGCACTGGTCTTCATACAGCACCACGTCATCAAACACGCCGCCAAGAATCTGCGTCTGCCGGCGGATGTCTTCGTCGCGGCGGTCGCCGGCGCCGCTGATGACCACTGAGCGGCGCTTGGCCGGCATGCTCACCACGGCGTTGCACAGCGCCTGGATGGCGTCGGGGTTGTGCCCGTAATCGGCGATGAGCGTGGCGCCCTTGTAGTCGAATACGTTGAAGCGGCCCGGTGCTGTGGCGGCATCGTTCACAAACGTCGCCAGCCCACGTCGGATGATCGCCCAATCCACGCCAAGCGCCCACGCAGCGGCAATCGACGACATGGCGTTCTCCACCTGGAAGCCGATCGTGCCGTTACGCGTCAGCGGAATGTCGGCCAGTGCAATGCGCGTCTCGCGCATTTCCGTATTGCAGCCTTCAGTGGCCACAATGTCGGTGCCGTCGACAAACACCACGCGCTTACCCTGCGCACGGTGCAGCGCCATGGTCGGCAGGCTGACGTCTTGCGCAAAGAAGGTGACCGAACCAGGGCAGCCCTCCGCCATGCGCGCAACCATGGGGTCAGCGGCATTGAGCACGGCCATACCGCGCGGCGCGACGTTCTGCACGATCACGCTTTTGAGCACGGCCAGATCTTCGACCGTGCTGATGTAGTTCAGGCCCAGGTGGTCGCCTTCACCCACGTTGGTGACCACGGCGACATCACAGCGATCAAACGCCAAACCCTCGCGCAGCAAGCCGCCGCGTGCGGTTTCAAACACAGCAGCATCCACGTCCGGGTGCAGCAGCACGTTGCGGGCGCTGCGCGGGCCGCTGCAGTCACCGGTGTCGATGCGTTGGCCTTGGATGTAGACGCCGTCCGTGCCCGTCATGCCCATGCGCAGGCCGCTGGTCGCCAGCAGATGGGTGATCAGGCGCACCGTCGTCGTCTTGCCGTTGGTGCCGGAAACGGCCACCACGGGGATGCGCCCATCGTCGCCGTCCGCAAACATGGTCGAGATGATGGCCTCGCCCACCGCACGACCCTTGCCGTACGACGGCTGCAAGTGCATGCGCAGCCCCGGTGCGGCGTTGACTTCGACAATGCCGCCGGCCTGCTCTTCAAACGGCTTGAGCATCGTTTCGCACACCGCGTCCACACCGCAGATGTCGAGCCCAACCATCTGCGCAGCAGCCACCGCGCGCGCGGCGATGGCCGGGTGAACGTCGTCGGTCACGTCGGTGGCGCTACCACCGGTGGAGAGGTTGGCGTTATTGCGCAACACCACGCGTGTGCCCTTCGGCGGCACGGCGTCGGCACTCAGGTTCTGCTTAGCCAGCGTGGCCAGTGCGATATCGTCAAAGCGGATCTTCGTGAGCGACGTGGCATGCCCTTCGCCACGGCGCGGGTCACGGTTCACTTCGTCAACGAGTTCGCGCACCGTATGCTTGCCGTCGCCAATCACTTGGGGCGGGTCGCGGCGCGCGGCGGCCACCAGATGTTTGCCCACCACGAGCAGACGGAAATCGTGGCCTGGGATGTAGCGCTCGACGATCACGTCCGACGAGATGTCTGCCGCCACTTCGTAGGCCGTCATCACCTCTTCACGCGTGCGGATGCGCACGGCCACGCCCTTGCCCTGATTACCGTCGCGCGGCTTGACCACGACGGGGCCGTGAATTTCCTGCGCGGCTTCCCACGCTTCTTCGGCGCTGCCCACCGAGCGGCCCAGCGGCACCGGCACACCCGCCGCGTGCAGCAGCGTCTTGGTCAGTTCCTTGTCCTGCGCAATCGATTCCGCCACGGCGCTGGTCATATCCGTTTCGGCGGCCTGGATGCGGCGCTGCTTGCTGCCCCAGCCGAACTGCACCATCGAACCCTGCGTCAGCCGGCGATACGGAATACCGCGCGCCACAGCGGCGTAGACGATGGAACCGGTGCTCGGCCCCAGGCGCACATCTTCATCCAGATCGCGCAGGCGGTGCAGTGCGTCGTCCAGATCGAACGGCTGGTCGTCACGCGCGGCCAGGCAGAGTTGGCCGGCCAGCTCAAACGCCAGTCGCCCGACCTCCTCTTCGGTGTACTCGACCACCACCTGATACGTACCCGGTTCGAGCGTCGGCTCAGTATGGCTGAAGGTGACCGGGCAACCGGCAGCCGCCTGCAGGCCAAGCGCCGCGGCTTCGAGCGCGTGCGCCATCGACGGTGCATCGGCTTCGTCATCCGGGCGCAGCGGGCCGATGGCCGGAAAACGCGCGCGCAGGCGGTCTTCAAAGCCCGGCAGCTCGGCCAGCAGAAGAGATTGGTCCGAGCAGGCCACGATGGCCTCAATGGCCGTGTGACGACACCAGAGGTTCGGACCGCGCAAGGCCCGGATACGAGAGACTTCCATGCAATCAGCTTTCCGTTGTGCGTTGGGCTTTCTTTGTGACGTCAGGCCCGGTCGTCAGGTCTGGGACTGGGCGCGGCCCATCCACT
>Ga0209784_100471_pt1 | contig 16623 bp, 13 predicted proteins | sample AraplaCvi_mLB_r2_2_FD_184284 | JGI IMG/M metagenome (GOLD analysis project Ga0209784, IMG submission 184284) | Arabidopsis root microbial communities from North Carolina, USA - plate scrape CL_Cvi_mLB_r2 (SPAdes) (version 2) | ecosystem: Host-associated > Plants > Roots > Endosphere | place: USA...
GGACTCAACATGATCTTTCCTCCATTTCATGAATTGTGGCTTTACTTTACCATGGGAATCGGGATCGGTGTTATCTATAATAATAGATAGTTATTATCAATATTATTGATGAGGAGAGAGCGATGGAACTGATCTATCTGCAAACCTTCAGGGAGGTTGCTGTTCGAAAGAGCTTTACTAAAGTTGCTGACGAATTGGGTTATGCACAATCCAGCGTTACCACCCAGATTCAGAAGCTGGAGAAGGAATACGGCGTCAAGCTGTTTGAACGGTATGGCAGAGGCCTGCGCCTGACGAAGTCAGGGGAGGAGCTGTCCAAGTATGCTGTCCAAATGCTGGATCTGTTCCACCAGTCTAAGGAAAAGCTGACGAAACAAGGCGGGGGCGTCTTATCGATTGGAACGATCGATTCGCTTGCCGCATATTTTCTTCCATCCGTCCTTCATCGGGTGAGGCAGAAGCATGAAGATCTTGCCATCCGCTTGCAAACGGATCGTGAAGATAGCATCGTCAGTAAGGTAAGAGAGGGTGAGTACGATCTCGGGCTTATTCTGGAGAACAAACCGGAAGACACTTCATTGAATTGGATCTCGATCCGGGAAGAGCCCCTCCATCTGATTGCCCATCCGGATCATCCGCTTCGCAGGTTGCCCGTCATCGAGCTGGAGCATCTGGCTGATTGCGAATGGATTATGACCGAGGATACTTGCAATTACCGGATCATGTTGGAAAAAGTGCTGCGCGCCAGCGGAGCTCCCGTCCGTATTGGTTTGGAATTGGGCAATCCCGAGGCAATCAAAAGATATATCATGTCCGGTACCGGCATCTCATTATTGCCGAGAATGGTAGCAGAGGAGGAAATCAAGAGGGGAGAGCTGGCGATTCTTCCCTTTCAACACCCTGACATTCGACTGGACATCCAGATTGTCATTCATCCTAAGAAATGGCTGTCACACTCGCTTCAGGATATGATCGAAATGTTGAAATCTAAATCTTAAAGACGCAGGCTGATATTGCATTTAACGAAAAGATTCAGTATCATTTATGTAACAATGTATAGGTTTATGTGTGACTGGCGTAGCATGGGGAACCATGAGGGAGCACATGGATGACAACGGCCGTACGCCTGGGCAGAGGTAAGGGAGTTTATTTCCCTTACCTCTTTATTATTTTCTTGGGCTTCTATCGTCTCTGAAACTATGAAAAGGGGATAAAACAACGATGTTCAAAACGAAAAAAATATTGCTGCTGGGATCCGGAGAACTAGGGAAAGAAGTCGTAATTGAAGCACAACGATTGGGTGTCCAAACCGTAGCCGTCGATCGTTATGCCGATGCTCCTGCCATGCACGTTGCCGATCACAGCCATGTGATCGATATGCTGGACGGAGAGAAGCTGCGCGCGATTATTGAGTTGGAAAAGCCGGACCTGATCGTTCCGGAGATTGAAGCGCTGGCTACTTCGGAGCTGGTGAAGCTGGAGGATGAGGGGTATCGGGTGATTCCTACCGCCAGAGCCGCAAAGCTTACGATGGACCGTGAAGGGATCCGCCGGTTGGCATCAGAGGAGTTGGGACTGCCGACTGCGGACTATCGATTTGCCGATACCTATGAGGAATTCAAGCAGGCTGTCCTGGACATGGGTTTTCCGTGCGTGATCAAACCGCTGATGAGCTCCTCCGGCAAAGGTCAGAGCGTGTGCCGTTCTGAAGGGGATATCGAGTCCTGCTGGAACATCGCCATGGAAGGCGGCCGCGTGCAGAACGGAAGAGTGATCATTGAGGAATTCATTTCATTCCAGTCGGAAATCACGCTTCTGACCGTCCGCTCCGTAAATGGAACAAGCTTCTGTGCGCCGATCGGGCATATTCAGGAAAGCGGAGATTATATCGAATCGTGGCAGCCGCACGACATGTCTGAAGCGCAAATCGAAGAGGCTAAATATATTGCGCGGAAGATTACCGACGAGCTTGGCGGATACGGCTTGTTCGGCGTTGAATTGTTTCTGGCCGAGGATAAGGTGTACTTCAGCGAGGTATCCCCGCGTCCGCACGATACTGGGCTGGTTACGCTGGTCACGCAAAATCTATCCGAATTTGCGCTTCATGTCCGTGCCATTCTCGGGTTTCCGATACCGGAGATCGAATTGATCACGCCGGGAGCCAGCCGCCCGCTGAAAGCCGGCCGAGAGCTGGAAGACTACACGATTACAGGCGCCGAGCAAGCGCTGGCCGTTCCGAATACGCAGCTTCGCATGTTTGGCAAACCGGTAACCAAGGTCGGAAGACGAATAGCAGTCACGCTGTCAACCGCCGGCGGTGTCGAAGAAGCGCGGTCACGTGCGAAGCTGGCATTGGATAAGCTTGCCGTCGAAGAGGCATAAACATCGGAATTCCATAGGGATATCACATGTCATCATGTTGAAAAGGCCAACCGAAATGACCGGTTGGCCTTTTCAGTTATAGAAAAATCAGGGATCCAAATCGGCTACAAACTCCTCTGATCACGAGTACTTGCTTTAGTTTTGATTTCGGGAATAAATAGGGAGAAATTTATGTTCTTTCATGATAAGATACACAAGAATACAAACGACCCTCACCCATTATAATGTTTCCATTCGATGCGATAAGCGTTGCTTGAAGCATGATATTTCAAATAAATCTCTAGAGGAACGTTTATTGACGGCATAGGAGAATCTACATGAGAGACATGACGCAAGGCAATCCGATCAAACTGATCTTGATGTTTACCATCCCGCTGTTGATCGGCAATATGTTTCAACAACTCTACAATATGGCGGACACGTTAATCGTGGGACGTACCATCGGTGTTAACGCGCTTGCGGCCGTTGGCTCGACGGGCAGCATTTTGTTTTTTGTCATCGGCTTTGCCCAAGGCTTGACGGCAGGCTTGTCCATCATCACCGCCCAGCGCTTCGGCGCGAAGGACATCGCTGGCGTCCGCAAAAGCGTGGGAACGAGTATATGGATCAGTCTGATCTTCAGCATTTTTCTCACCATCGTGAGCGTCATATTTACGAGGCCCGTCCTCGTCATGATGAACACGCCTGCCGAAATTTTGGATGATGCGTATTCGTATTTAATTGTCATTAACTGGGGCGTCGGCGCAGCCGTGTTGTTCAACTTATTGGCGAACCTCCTGCGGGCTCTTGGTGACAGCCGAACGCCGCTTTTCTTTTTGATGCTGGCCAGCATATTGAACATTGTGCTGGATCTGCTGTTCATTCTCGTATTTAAGATGGGGCTTGGCGGCGTGGGGCTGGCAACCGTGGTATCGCAGCTGTTCTCCTGCCTGCTCTGTCTGATCTACATTCATAAGAAGGTACCGCTCCTTCAATTCAAGAATGCCGATTGGTCCATCGATTGGAAGTTTATTCGCCAGCACATGTGGGTCGGATTTCCGATGGGCTTTCAAGCATCCATCATTGCCATCGGTGCCATTATTCTGCAGATTACGCTCAATGGGCTCGGTGCGACAGCGGTAGCTGCCTACACCGCTGCCCAGAAAATCGACATGCTGGCTACGATGCCGATGAGTTCCTTCGGGATTACGATGGCGACTTTTGCTGCTCAGAACTTCGGAGCGAATCGCATAGACCGGATCAAACTGGGGGTTAAGCAGTGTATTTGGCTCTCAGGATCATTCAGCATCGCCGTGGGCCTGCTGGTTATATTCGCGGGTCCTGCCGCCGTCAGCCTTTTTGTGGGTCAAGGCCAAGAGGAATTGCTGTCGCTCAGCAGGCTGTATTTCTTATCGAACGGCAGCACCTATCTGCTTCTGTCGCTGCTCTTCATCTACCGCTTCACGCTACAGGGGCTTGGTCAGAGCTTAATTCCCACTGTGGCGGGCATCATGGAGCTGATCATGCGGGTACTGGCTGCTATCTTCCTGACCGCGCAGATCGGCTTCCTCGGTGCAAGCCTGGCAAATCCGCTAGCTTGGCTGGGCGCCGTCATCCCGCTCGGCATCGCTTACTATCTGAGCATCAAGAGGTTGAGCACGCCGGTAAAACCCGTCTCCGTACCCGTTCAGGCGTAAGGAATGCTGCATAATCGAATTCGGAACGAATCATGACCCCAGGAACAGGGAAGCACTGTTTCGTTGGAGTTGTGCATTCGTTCTTTTTTTTGTTACAAAAAACATAATGTGGAAGATTCCCAATTTGGGTGCGGCGAGGTAAGATCACTATAGATTCTGTTTGCAACCGAACAGGACAGAAACGGGAGGGGTCGCATTGTATAAAGTGCTGTTAGTGGATGATGAGGCCGATGTGAGAGAAGGCCTCGTTCAGGAAATCCAATGGGAAGCCTGCGGATTCGAGATCAAGGGGACGGCGGAGAACGGAAGAGAGGCCGTGGAGGCTGCGGAGCGGTTGGAGCCGGATGTCGTTATTACCGATATCAGTATGCCCTTTCAGGATGGACTGCAGCTGGCCTCATGGCTAAGGGAGCATCAGCCGCTGTGCAAAATCGTGATTTTGACCGGCTATGACGAATTTGATTACGCCCGCCAAGCGATTACGCTCAGCGTGGATGAGTATTTGCTCAAGCCGTTCTCTGCCGAAAGCTTCATGGAGTTATTAGGCAAGATCAAGGACAAAATCGATATGGAGGTGGCGGAGCGTGAGGACGTTCGCCAATTGAAGGAGCATTACCGGACAAGCCTGCCTTTGCTTCGGGAATCGTTCCTGGCTTCTCTCTTAACCCGAAAACTGCCTCGCTCCATCATTGAGGAGAAAACTCGGAATTACGGCCTTCCGCTGAACGGCGCCTGTTATCTCGCCGCGGTGCTGGCTTTATATCCGGCGGCTGAGCATAAGGAGAGTGCTCCATCAAGCTCCCTGCGGCATTCCGGCGATATGGACTTGATGCTGCACGCTATGTTGAACATTGCAAAAGAGCTGATGGATCCCCTTTCTTTTGGAAGCGCATTCATATATCAGGATAGCATCGTGTTATTGATTACGAATGACGGCTGCGAGGACGAGTCGTGGTTTGGCGACCTGCAGGTGGCACTGGACCGTTTGCTCAAAAGCATTCTTCACTATTTGAAGCTGCCGGTTACGATCGGCGTGGGTTCCAGGGTCCGGACACTGTCCGATCTTAAGCACTCCTACCAGGATGCGCTGCTGGCACTGGAATATAGGCTGATTCTCGGCGCCGAGAAAGTCATCTTCATCGATGACGTGGAGAGTCCGAGGCAGGAAGGGATCCGTCTGGACGAATTGCAGGAGCAAGCGCTGATCCGCAATCTTAAGCTCGGAACCGCGGAGGAATTAAGTGAAGCGATTACGCACATATTCGATGAGCTGATCGGAGCATCCTGCACGATTCAAGAGGTTCAAATCTATCTCCTGGAAGTCGTAACGGCCATACTTCGAACGGCTAAAGAATCCGGGATCGAGCTTGAGGAGATGTTTGGAGCGGGGTATCAGCTGCATGCCGAGATCTTTAAGTTTTCCGGGCTACAGGAGGCTAAAGCTTGGCTTCAGGATGTCAGTTTGGCCATCCGCAAGCAAATCTCCAGCTCCAGGCAGCATGCCTATAAAGACATCGTGGAGAAAGCGCTCCAATACACGCGGGAGCATTACGGAGACCCGGATACATCGCTGCAGAAGCTGTGCATGCACCTGCATATCAGCACAGGCTATTTTAGCGGCGTATTCAAAAAAGAGCTCAAAATGACCTACGTGCAGTACTTAATGCAGCTGCGGATGGAAACGGCCAAAGAGCTTTTACGATCTACCGACCTGAAGGCTTTCGAAATTGCGGAGCGCGTCGGGTTTGCCGATCCGAATTATTTCAGCTTCAGCTTCAAGAAGCAGGTCGGCGTTTCGCCTAAGGAATATCGGGCACAAGCGAGGGGGTAGGGCATCGGTGAAAATCACGTACACGAAGCGATACTCGGTCCTACCTTTTGTTCAACGATGGGTTAAGCGATTCCGGGCGCACAGCATTCAATCCATCATCATGTGGTCCTTCTCGGCGTTCATTCTGCTCATTGTGATCGTGGTAGCCGTACTGCTCTTCAATAAATTCTCGCGATCGGCAGAGCAAAGCGTATTCCTGAATGCCCAGCAAATCGTGGATCAGGTTAGCTATAATCTCGAGGATTACGTGGACGGGATGGCGCAGCTGTATCGGGCGATCGAGGAAAATATGCTGGCAGACGGGCAGTGGGACGATGAACAGGTGACAAAACAGCTCGATACGATCATGCGAAGCCGAGATGACATCGTCTCCATCGCATTGTTTAATGATCAGGGCGACATGCTGCGGAACCATCCGGCCATTCCGGTCAAGCCCAGCGCCAAGGTGACGGAACAGAGCTGGTTTCACTCGGCCATGAGAGTCTCCGACCATCTGAGCTTCTCGCTGCCCCATGTTCAGAATTTATACGACCAAACGTTTGAATGGGTCGTCACGATGAGCAAAGGCATTACGGTCGTTCATGACGGGGAGCCGATGTACGTCATTCTGCTGGTGGATATCAACTTCAAGAAGATCGACGAGTTGAGCAGCCGCATCAGTCTCGGGAAGCGCGGGTATGCGTACATCATCGACGAAGGAGCGGGAAATATCGTGTACCATCCGCAGCAGCAATTAATCTACATGGGGCTTCGGAATGAGAGCGTTGAGCGGGCGCTGACCTCCTCGGAGAGCTACATTGATGAATCGGATGGGGTCAAGCGGCTCAATACGGTCAAATCGGTCGTCAACATAGGCTGGAAAATCGTGGGCGTATCCTATTTGGATGAGATCATGACCACAAGAGAAGAGGTCAACCGTTATTTGGTCCGGGTGGTTGCCATTGTCTTGGTGCTGGCCATCGCGGTATCCCTAATTCTTTCGGCCATGCTCACCCGGCCCATCCGTCGCATGGGCCGAACGATGAAAGCCGTGGAACGGGGCGATTTCGACGTGGAGCTCCCGTTGCAGGGGCCGCTTGAAGTAGTGCAGCTGTCCAGTCGTTTCAACCTGATGCTGAATAAGATCAGGCAGCTCATGAAACAGATTGTGAAGGAGCAGGAATCGAAGCGTAAATATGAGCTGGAAGCCTTGCAGGCCCAGATCAACCCTCATTTTTTGTACAATACCCTGAATTCGGTTGTTCGCATGGTAGGAATGAGCAAGAAGGAGGAGGTCATTACGATGATTACTTCCTTGTCGAAGCTGTTTCGTTTGAGCTTGAGCAAAGGGAAGACATCGATAAGCGTCCGGGAAGAGCTGGAGCACGCACGGCATTATTTGACCATACAACAGATGAGATATAAACAGAAATTCGATTTTGCGATCGAAGCGGACGAAGCTGCGCTATCCTGTTACACTCTCAAGCTGGTGCTTCAGCCCTTAATCGAGAATGCCATCGTGCACGGCATCGAGTATATGGTGGATCAGGGGCATATTCGCATAGGGGCAGCCGTAAAAGGCGAATTGTTGGAAATGACGGTTACGGATAACGGGGTTGGGATGACACCCGAGATGGTTGAAGGGATCTTGGACGCTAAAGAGACGCCTCATAACCCGGCTCAATTTATCAACACGGCCGGTTCCGGCGTAGCCGTTCGAAATGTCCATGACCGAATTCGTCTGTATTACGGCAAACGGTACGGGCTGGAATTCGAGAGCGAGCAGGAGGCGGGCACTACCGTTCGCATACGGATTCCGGTCATTCACGATATGGACGAGGAGGAACGCGAGCATGATTAGAACTTTCCGGCCGCTGCGGTTACCGATTGGACCTAGGGGCTGTTTCGCTGCACTCGTCGCTGTCCTGATCCTCTTAACATCGTGTTCATCCGATACGGACCCGGAAGAGGAGCCCGTGCTTCAACATATTGCCCTTGTGGCTCCCGTACAGGCCGAAGAGCAGGGGGATGCGATCCGTTTAGGCGCCGAGGCGGCCGCCAAGGAATATGGATTGGCGCTCGATTATGTTTCCTTGGAGCCTAGCGACGATGAGGCGGAGCAGCTGCAGGCCGCTTTGAAGATGTTGGAGAAGGGCGCCTCCGCGATCTTGATCGACCCGGCATCGGAGGCAGTGCTGCAGGAATTAGGCGATAAGGCAGCGGCAGCGGGTATCCCCGTGATTGCATTGAATGATGAACGAATGACCACAGGCATCTTATCCGCGATCGCGATCAATAATGAAGCTGCCGGACGCAAGGCGGGCGAGCAGCTGGCCGACTTGCTTGAAGGTCGGGGTACAGTAGCCATCCTGCGTTCCGACAGGGAGGATCCCGACTTGATCGCCCGCGAAGAGGGAGCCAAACGGGCATGGTCAGATATCGGCGGAATTGAAATAGCGGGCGGCGCGGCTTGCGGCAAACGCGAGGATGCATGCTGGCAGGCCGCCAAACAGCTGCTGGATCAGGGTGCCGTCGACGGAATTCTGGCACTCGATATCCAGGCTTCCTTGGGAGCGGCTAAAGAAGTCGCAAGACGGAAGGTTCAAGGGGAGATCAAGATTGTCACCTTCGGCAGCGATCTGGAACAGCTTCAGCTTCTTCAGGATGGCGTTCTTCATAAACTCGTGGTACAGAACGGCTTCAGCACGGGTTACTTGGGCGTAGAGCAGGCTGTGAAGGTCATGGACGGTTTGAGATATGATAAGCCGATCGTGCTTGAGACCAAGGTGATTGATGCCGACAATATGTTCTGGATGGATAATCAGAAGGTGCTGTTTCCATTTGTGAAGTAAGGAAGTCACGAAGCCAATCGGTAAAGTGATGAGAATTTTGCTAGAAAGCAGGAGGATTTTGAATTCGAATATCAGGGTCATTCCGGCATAATGGCGGTAGTCAGTGAGATACGGCTTCGGAGTTCCGCAGCCAGCACTGAAATATCGAATGAATCAGGGAGGTCAACCCAAGTGAAGAAAAAATGGCTGTTTGTCCTTATGGCAGGCATGATGCTGGCCACGGCGGCATGCAACAACGGCGGGAGCAGTTCAACCGGCAGCGATAGCACGGGCGGCGACGCGTCAGGCGGCAGTACGCCTCAAGTCGGGGTGGCGATTTACAAGTTCGACGATACCTTTATGACAGGCGTTCGGAATGCGATGTCCGATGCAGCGAATGGCGTAGCCAAACTGGATATCGTGGATAGTCAAAATGCGCAGCCGACCCAGAATGAGAAAATCGATCTGTTTATTTCGAAAAAATACAGCTCCATGATTATCAACCCCGTAGACCGCACGGCAGCGGGCGTCATTATCGACAAGGCGAAAACCGCCAATACGCCGGTGGTTTTCCTGAACCGGGAGCCGATCGCGGAAGACATGAACAAATGGGATAAGGTTTATTACGTAGGGGCGAAGGCGGAGGAATCCGGCACGATCTCCGGCCAGCTGATCGTCGATTATTGGAAAGCGAATCCGAAGGCAGACAAGAACGGGGACGGCAAGCTGCAGTATGTCTTGCTGCAGGGGGAGCCTGGCCATCAGGATGCCGAGCTGCGGACCAAATTCTCCGTTCAGGCGATTCAAGACGCCGGCATTGAAGTGGAAGCGCTTGCGGTGGATACCGCCATGTGGGACCGCGTGAAAGGACAGGAGAAGATGCAAACCTTCCTCGCGTCCCATGGCGACAAGATTGAAGCGGTGCTGGCCAACAATGACGATATGGCGCTCGGAGCGATTGAGGCATTAAAAGCGGCAGGTTATTTCAGCGGCGACAAGTACATGCCGGTCGTGGGCGTCGATGCGACGGCTCCCGCCGTCCAGGCGCTGGAAGACGGAACCCTTCTCGGAACCGTGCTTAACGACGCCAAGAGCCAGGGCAAAGCTTCGGTTGCCATAGCGGCCGCGCTTTCCAAAGGGGAAACGCCGAACAAGGAGAATACCGGCTTTGATATTACCGACGGCAAATACGTGTGGATCGCCTACAAAAAAATAACGAAGGACAATATCGCCGACGCGAAATAAAGGCAGGGTTATAAGAAGGGGCAGCGGCTCATCGTAGCGTTGTCCCTTTATATTGGACTCTTTTTGGCCCGGAAAAGCGAAGGAGGTATTCAAAGTGGCAGAATCGTATGTGCTGGAGATGCGGAATATATCGAAGGCGTTTCCAGGCGTTCAGGCATTAAGCGACGTAACGTTCAAGGTAAGACCCGGAACCGTGCATGCGCTCATGGGCGAGAACGGGGCCGGCAAATCAACGCTGATGAAATGTTTATTCGGCATCTACAAGCCTGATGAAGGCGACATTTACTTAAACGGCGACAAGGTCGCCATCAACAGCTCCAAGGATGCACTAAATCACGGAATATCCATGATTCATCAGGAGCTTCATCCCGTGCCGCACCGCAATGTGATGGAGAATATATGGCTGGGAAGATTTCCGATGATGGGCTTCTGGCCCTTGAAATTCGTGAACGAGAAACAGATGGCAGCGGACACGCTCCGGCTGTTCCGCGAGCTTGATATCGATATTGATCCCAGAGCAAGAACAGGAGCGCTTTCGGTGTCCAAGATCCAATCGCTTGAGATTGTCAAAGCGGTGTCCTATCACTCCAAAGTGATCGTAATGGACGAACCGACCTCATCTCTGACCGGGAACGAGGTAGAGCATCTGTTCAGCATCATGAACAGGCTGCGGTCGCAGGGTGTGTCTATCGTCTACATCTCGCACAAAATGGAAGAAATTCTGCGAATATCCGATGATGTCACGATCATGCGGGACGGGAAGTACGTGGGAACCTGGCAGGCAGGAGAATTGACGACCGATTTGATCATTACCCGTATGGTGGGACGGGATTTGACGGAGCGCTATCCTGAACGGACGAACATTCCGAGCGAAACCCGGATGCAGGTCCGCCAATTAAGCTCCACTAATCCGAACTCGTTTCAGAATGTATCCTTCGAGCTGAGAAAGGGCGAGATTCTGGGCATTGGCGGCCTCGTTGGCGCTCAGCGTACGGAATTGGTTGAGGCTCTCTTCGGGCTTCGTCCGGTGGCCTCCGGAACCATATCGATTAACGGGAAACCAGTGAAGATCAAGTCGCCTTCCGATGCGAAGAAAAACAACATGGCACTGCTGACGGAGGAGCGTAGAGTCACCGGCATATTCCCGGTACTCTCGGTCTACGAGAATACGGTCATTGCCAATCTTCGAAGGTATCAGAATTGGGCGTTCCTGCTGAATGAACGCAGAGGCATCGAGGATGCGCGAACGAACGTGGAGAAGCTGAGAACCAAGACGCCGTCGGTCAATACCCAGATTCGTAATCTGTCGGGCGGGAACCAGCAGAAGGTGCTGCTGGCGAGATGGCTGCTTACGGAGCCCGAGATCCTGCTGCTGGATGAGCCGACCCGCGGGATCGATGTGGGTGCCAAATTCGAGATTTATTCCATCATTACGCAGCTGGCGACGCAAGGGAAGAGCATCATTATGATTTCCTCCGAAATGCCCGAGCTGCTCGGAATGTCCGACCGGATCATGGTGATGAGCGAAGGGCGGATGACGGGAATTCTGGAAGGGCAGGAAGCAAGCGAAGAGGAAATCATGCGGCTGGCCGCACAGCAGCGGTCGGCCGATCCGGGAGGGGAAGTCGATGAATACGCAAGCCATCGTCAAGGTTAAAGATTATTTGGCGCAGCGCGCCATATTCGTAGTATTGATACTGCTCGTCATCGGGATTGCCGTCGCAGATCCCAACTTTCTGGCCTTTTCCACATTGCGGGATATCCTGCAGCAATCCTCGACCAGATTGATCATCGCGCTGGGAGCAGCATTCATTCTGATCACTGGCGGGGTAGACCTTTCCGCAGGTCGCGTCGTAGGCTTAACCGCGGTCGTATCGGCTTCGATGCTGCAAACGGAGGTTTATGCGAACCGCTTTTTCCCGGATTTGCCCCAGGTATCGGTTCTATTGCCGATCCTGATAGGTATCATAGCGGGGCTTATTGTCGGTCTAATCAATGGCTTCATTGTTGCCAAGCTGCATGTGCCGCCGTTCATAGCGACGCTCGGTACGATGGTCGGGATCTACGGCGTCAATTCCATCTATTTTGATATGGAGCCGAACCAGTCGCAGCCGATCGGCGGCTTACGACCGGATTTTACCGTGTGGGGCAGCGGCTACATCGACTTCGGCGGCGGTTACTCACTCCCTTATATCGTCATCATCGCTATCTTTGTTGCATTCATCTGCTGGGTCATCTTCAATAAGACCCGGCTCGGCAAAAACATGTATGCCATTGGCGGCAACGTGCAAGCTGCGCATGTATCGGGGATCAATGTCGCTCGCAATCTCATCGCGATCTACGCTATTTCCGGTGCATTGTACGGCATCGCCGGCGTGCTGGAGGCTGCAAGAACCGGTGGTGCGACCAATAACTATGGCAACATGTATGAACTGGATGCGATAGCGGCATGCGTGGTCGGGGGCGTATCCACGGCTGGCGGCATCGGCACGGTGCCCGGCGTGATGGCCGGGGTTCTGATCTTCGGCGTTATCAATTACGGGTTAACCTTTATCGGCGTCAGTCCCTATTGGCAATTGATCATCAAAGGGCTTATTATCGTAGCAGCGGTAGCATTTGACATTCGCAAATACATGGCAAAAAAATAAGAGGGAATGCAGCCGCAGGAGTATATCCTACGGCATTTGCCATAGATTATAGAATTTATTAGTTTTCAGCGGAGCTGAACAATTCAATAATCGCAAGAAAAACATCCTCTAAACGCGGTCTGTATTCTGAGAAAGTACGTCGATAGATGTTTTTCTTTTAATCATCCAATACGGGGGGTGTTGTTATGACGATGGATAAAAAGGCGTTAAATATTGGCGTGCTGGGCTGCGGCCCCATATCGCAGTACGGACACTTCGAAGCTTGCCGGAGGGCGAGCAATGCACGCCTTTATGCGATATGCGACGTCGCGGAGGATTTGCTGAACCGCATGGCCGAAATCCATCAGCCGGTACGAACCTACAAGGATTATGACAAGATGCTGGCAGATCCCGAGGTGGAAGCTGTCATCATTGGCATCGCGGATCAATTTCACGTGAAAGCCGCCCTTAAAGCCATCGAAGCAGGAAAACATGTTCTCGTGGAGAAGCCGCTTGGCGTCACCGTAGAAGAGTGTGAGGAATTACAACGGAGAGCAAGGGATTCCGGTTGTGTTGTCCAAATCGGGAACATGAAACGCTTTGATCCCGGCATCGCTTATGCCAAACGGTTTATTGAGCAAGAGATGGGGGAGATGCTGGCCCTGAAAGCATGGTACTGCGACTCGACCTACCGGTATACGGTCACCGAAAACGTTCAGCCGTTGGTGCGGCTTAGTCCGAATGCCCTGAGGCCGGATGGTAATCCGAAGCTCGATAAGCTGCGTTATTACATGCTGACGCATGGCAGCCATCTGGTGGATACGGCCCGCTTTTTAGGGGGGGAGCTGGTGAGCGTGACGGCATGGAATACGCAGAAATTCGGCGCATATAACTGGTTCGTCACGGTGCAGTTTGCATCGGGCGCTGTAGGGCATCTGGATCTTACGGTCGCCGTCCGGATGGATTGGCATGAAGGCTTTCAAATTTACGGTGAACACGGAAGCGTTATTGGCAAGACCTACAATCCGTGGCTCTTCAAGTCAAGCGACGTCGAGGTGTTCTCCTCGCGCGACGGTTGTTATCACAGGCCGCTAGGCGAAGATGCGCATTTCTTCAAGCTGCAGGTTGAAGGCTTCGCGGATACGATTCTGGAGCAGGCACCCATGCGAGGAGCCAATCTGGATGACGGAGTAGCAGCCATGCGCGCGATGGCGGCGATTGCCAGATCCGTTGAGACCGGCAAGACGGTAAAGCTGGCTGAAGTATCGGGAGGCGTATGAGTGATGAAATTGGGCATATTCTCCAAGACGTTTGAGAGGTCGACACTGGAAGAAAACTTGGACGCTGTTATAGCAACCGGATTGGAGGTCATCCAGTTCAATCTTTCCTGCGCCGCTCTTCCGTCGCTGCCGGAGGCCGTCGATCTGGGGACCGCTGCACATATTCAAGCTGCGTGCGAGAATCGGCATCTTCATATGGCGGCCGTATCCGGGACCTTTAATATGATCCACCCCGATCAGGAGAAACGGCAGCATGACATTCGCCGATTTCGGCATTTGGCCGCGATGTGCCATTTCATGGGGACGTCCGTCATTACCCTGTGCACGGGAACGAGGGATCCAATCGATATGTGGAGAAGACATCCGGACAACGATTCGCCGGAGGCATGGAATGATCTGCTGAGCACCATGGAGGTTCTGGTGAATATAGCAGAGGAATTCGGGCTTGAGTTGGCCATTGAACCGGAGCCGACCAATGTGATCAGCGATGCCGTCAAAGCTAAACAGCTGCTGGATACGATGCGTTCTCCGCGGTTGAAGGTGGTCCTGGACGCAGCGAATTTATTCAATCCGAACGACGGTAAGCCTTTGACTGAGGTAGTAGATCAAGCGCTGTCACTGCTCGGTGAACATGTCATTATGGCTCATGCCAAGGATTATTCGACTGTAGATGGAATCCGGTACAGGGCTGCCGGAACCGGAGAACTGGATTATGAAGCATACATTCAGCTCCTGCGCGCTTATCGTTTTAACGGACCGCTGATTCTTCATGGCTTGCATGAAAGCCAGGTGCCGCAAAGCGTCTCTTATCTGAAGTCTCTTATAAATGCCACGTGATGAAACGAAATACATTAGAATACTATGAAGCCCAACAATCTCATGGGCTTCATGGACCATCTTGTTCATCCTCATGGAATCTTCACAAGTTTCAGTTACAATAGGGACTTATGTTACAGTTGACTTGTACTGATGAAGGATTCAATAAGGAGATACCGGAATGAAAACCATATTAATTGTGGATGATGAACCGAATATAAGAGAAGTTCTTGTATCTTATTTGAACAAAGAACGTTACTTGATGCTGGAAGCGGCGAACGGTGCCGAGGCATTCGATTGCCTGCGAGGACAAGCCGTGGACCTTGTCCTATTGGATCTCATGCTGCCGGATATGGACGGTGAACGGATATGCAAGGAGATTCGAACGTTTAGCTCGGTCCCCATCGTGATGTTAACGGCTAAGGTGGCTCAGAGCAGCCGGATTGGCGGATTTGCGATCGGAGCGGATGATTACATCGTGAAGCCGTTCGACCCTCGGGAAGTCGTGGCCAGGGTCAAGGCTGTCTTGAGGCGGGGGGATGACAGTAAGCTGCTTGCGGACGTCATTGTGTATGATGAAGGCGCATTGGTCATCCATTCGATGAAGCATGAGGTCACCAGCCATGGACACATCGTGAATTTGACGCCGAGCGAATATAAACTGCTGCTGCTGTTGGCCAAATACCCGCAGCGGAATTTCTCTCGCGAGGAACTGGTCGACCGGGTATTAGGCTACGATTTTATCGGTGACATCCGCATCATCGATCAGCATATAAAGAATCTGCGTCAAAAGATTGAATTCGACCCAAAGCAGCCGAAATATATCCTCACCGTTTACGGATTCGGCTATCGCTTCGGAGGTGACGGGGCTTGAAGCATCGGCTTGACCTGAGGCTCGCCGCCATCATTATCAGCATCACGGCAGGGATCCTGATCGTGTTTACCGTGATCAACATCGTGACGAACCATTACCATATCGCGATGTACCAGCAGCAGTCCAGCGGGCACAACGGAATGGATGAGCTGAACTATCATTTGGAGCAGGCGCAGATGCAATCGATTATCTTAACCTGCCTGTTAGCGATTGCCATAGCCTCCATAATAGGAATCTATGTAGCCAGAAGGATATCGGCTCCCCTCGTCCAGATGAAGCGGGCGGCAGAAATGATGACGCAGGGAAATTGGGATGTCCGCGTGGCAGCCGGAGGGTACGATGAAATTGCGGGGCTTGGTGCTTCGCTGAATGAGCTTGCCGTGCAGCTGCAGAAACAGGAGCAGCTTCGCAGGAACATGACGCAGGATATCGCGCATGAGCTCCGAACGCCGCTAACCACCTTAAAGAGTCACACCCGTGCACTCGAGGACGGGGTATGGGAGCCGACTGCAGACCGTTTCCGCACCTGCTTGGATGAAATCGACCGTTTGATTCAGCTCGTCACGGAGCTGGAGGAGCTGCACGATATGGAATCCCCGGAGTTTCAGCTGTCCCGGTCCGAGCAGGATCTGAGCCATATTATGGAGAGAGCCGTCACGCTGGCGAAGGCGATGTATCATGAAAAAGAAGTGAGTTTGCAATATGCCGGCAGTTCTTCGATCGCAGTCGAGGTGGATCCAGACCGGATGCACCAGATTCTGATCAATGTGTTAAGCAATGCCTTGCACTACACCCCGTCCGGCGGTACGGTGCAAGCCGATCTCGTGGACGAAGGGGCCGATGCCCTGATTCGGATTCGGGATTCGGGACAGGGCATCTCCCAATCCGATCTGCCGTATATATTCGAAAGGCTGTATCGGGGCGATAAGTCGAGGAATCGGTTAAGCGGCGGAAGCGGAATGGGCCTGGCCATCGTCAAGCAGCTGGTTTCCGCTCATGGCGGTCACGTGTGGGCCGAAAGCGGAGATGAGCATGTTGGCGGCAGCTGCTTCTATATTCGGATTCCGAAAAAGAATAAATAA
>Ga0209784_100476_pt1 | contig 16386 bp, 10 predicted proteins | sample AraplaCvi_mLB_r2_2_FD_184284 | JGI IMG/M metagenome (GOLD analysis project Ga0209784, IMG submission 184284) | Arabidopsis root microbial communities from North Carolina, USA - plate scrape CL_Cvi_mLB_r2 (SPAdes) (version 2) | ecosystem: Host-associated > Plants > Roots > Endosphere | place: USA...
CTTCGACTGCAAATTTTTTGCCGTTAATGTAGTAGTTTGCCCGGCCTTCAACAACGAACGTCAAATCATGAAATCCGATTCGGGACTTCTGAATTTTCCAATCCGGATAACATCTGCGGTCTACGAAGAGAAAGATATTCGGTACGAGATGAGGGTGATATTCAAGCTCCAAGCGAAGATCGCCTCCTTTTAAAAAAATTGTAACGTCCTAATGAACTTTTACAACCTGTGATTGGATTGTAATTTTACCATGGAATCGCCGCTTGCGATTATCGAAATTATCAGCTAAGAAAGGGAATGGTCGAATGATCACGTTAACGGGGTTTGCGGATGAGATTTCCCCGGATTTGGAGGAACAGCTGGATGTCCTTGAATCCGAAAGCATCCGTTATCTTGAGCTTCGAGGCGTATGGGGGAAAAACGTGCTGCAGTTGACGGAAGAAGAGTTGTCTGGCATAAAAGAACGATTATTGCAGCGGGGGGTCGGAGTCTCCTCAATCGGATCGCCGATCGGGAAAATCCAAATCACCGACGACTTTGAACCACATCTCGAACATGCCAAGCATGCCGTTCGTTTGGCTAAGTATTTCCAGGCGCCTTATGTCCGCGTGTTTTCCTTTTACATTCCCTACGGAGACCACGGGAAGTATCGGCCAGAGGTAATACGGCGCATGATTCGGCTCGCTCAGTTGGCAGAGCAGGAAGGCATTGTACTGCTTCATGAAAACGAAAGCCATATTTACGGAGACACCGGCGAGCGATGCTTGGAGTTGCTTCAATCAGTTTCGTCCCCCCATTTGCGGGCGGCATTCGATCCGGCGAATTTCGTGCAGTGTGGCGTGAAACCCGTAGGCGAGGCCTACCCAATGGTCAGCGACTATACGGCGTATATCCATGTCAAAGACGCCATGATGGGGAAGGGGATGGTCGTGCCCGCAGGCGATGGAGACGGCGAGCTGCGTCTGCTCCTTCAAGAGCTTAGCCGCAGGCGGTATTCCGGCTTTCTGTCTTTGGAGCCGCATCTGCGGGATGCCGGAAGGTTCGAGGGATTCACCAATCCCCAACTATTCGTCGAGGCTTCCAAAGCGATAAAGCGATTGCTAGCTGAGGAAGGGATGGAGTGGAATTGAAAGGCCGGATATGAAATCAACCCGAGTACATCCTGACACGAATCCAAAAAAAATTGGGAGGAGCAGTCTCATGAATCGTTTCTTGATTTCACGTTATAAGAAAGCCATAAGTGCATATTTGGCCCTTGTCCTTGCGTTGTCCCTTTTGCCGGCACCTGGCGATGTTGCCGCAGCCAGCGACGCCGTTGTGAATGTATCGTCGGAGAAACAAGTGATACGCGGTTTCGGGGGCATCAACCACCCGGCATGGATCGGAGATTTGACGGCAATACAGAGGGAAACCGCATTCGGAAACGGAAACAGCCAGTTAGGATTCTCGATATTAAGAATCTACGTGCACGAAGACCGAAATCAGTGGTACCGTGAACTGAATACGGCCAAACGAGCGATTGCCCTTGGAGCTATCGTATTCGCTTCGCCATGGAATCCGCCCGCCGACATGGTCGAGACCTTCAACCGCAACGGCGATACGTCGGCCAAGCGACTTCGTTACGACAAGTATGCCGCGTATGCCCAGCATCTTAACGATTTCGTAACCTACATGAGAAACAATGGCGTGAATCTCTACGCGATTTCCGTCCAGAACGAGCCCGATTATGCGCATGACTGGACGTGGTGGACGCCGCAGGAAATGCTTTGCTTTATGAAAGAAAATGCCGGATCGATCAACGGCAGAGTGATCGCACCGGAATCGTTCCAATATCTGAAAAATATGTCGGACCCGATTCTAAATGATCCCCAGGCGCTTGCCAATATGGATATTCTTGGCGCTCATCTGTACGGAACCCAAGTTAGCAATTTCGCGTATCCACTATTCAAACAAAAAGGAGCGGGAAAAGACCTCTGGATGACCGAGGTGTACTACCCGAACAGCGACAACAACTCGGCAGATCACTGGCCCGAAGCCCTGGATGTGTCCTACCATATCCACAACGCGATGGTTGAAGGAGAATTTCAAGCTTATGTATGGTGGTATATCCGGAGATCATATGGTCCGATGAAAGAGGACGGCACGATCAGCAAACGCGGCTACAATATGGCTCATTTCTCCAAATTTGTCCGTCCCGGCTATATCAGGGTGGATGCTTCGAAAAATCCAGAAACGAACGTTTACGTATCGGCCTATAAAGGTGACAACAAAATCGTTATCGTTGCCATAAACCGGAGCAGCTTCGGGGTCAATCAGAACTTTGTCCTTCAGAATGGATCCGTTTCGCAGGTATCAAGGTGGATCACGAGCAGCAGCAGCAATCTTCAACCCGGAACGTCTCTCAATGTAACAGGGAGCAATTTCTGGGCTCATCTTCCCGCGCAAAGCGTAACGACTTTTGTCGGTGAACTCGGACGGTAACACATTGTCTACGGTACTGTTAACAAAGCGTATGATAAGGGCTGTCTTCAAGTCACAAGGGTGACTTGGAAGGGCAGCTCTTTGTTCTTGGCTGGTAATCAGTAAGGAAATCCACGAAGTGCCTACACACAGCTCGCAGTGGTTCCTGCCAAACCTCTTTAATGTTTATATTAACTCCGAATGATCATATTGCCTCGTAAAGGAATTTGCGTCCTTTCGCTCCTAGCCTACCATATCGTATGAAATTGTACCCTGAGGAAGGAATTGTACCTTTTTCTTGCGAACAGTCAAGTGTATCATCGAATTGCTTCATATTTGTAAACGCTTTCTATTGAGGAGGGTACGTATGCAGCGTTTATGGTCCAAGTTCTCCCCGGTGTTCCGCAGATTTCTGATTTCCTACCTGATTGTGCTGTTAATCCCCCAAATCGCAGGTTATGCATCGTACAGGGCTTCGATTGAAGTAGCAAAATCAAGCTCGATCGAAAACAGTCTGAGTTCATTGAATCTGGGAAAAGAGATCATCGAGCGGCATCTGGTGGAGGTGGAAGCCTTCACGAAGCAGCTTGCGATTAATCAGGATTTATATCGTCTGATCGCCGATCCCAAGCCGCTCGACAGCAACAACGTTTACGGTTTGGGACGCATGCAGCGCAGCTTGTCCATGTACAGCAGTACGAACGACTACCTGTCCAATTTCTTCATCTACATACGCAATTACAATGCCATTATTACGCCGAACACCGTCTATTATCGGCCCGAGCATTATTACGCGGCGAATCGGCTTGAAGGGTGGACGTTCGAAGAGTGGGAGGAGGCCGTATTGAAGAAACCGCATCTAAACGAGATGATTCCGCTTAAGAAATATAGGCGGGAAATCCGCGATACGGTGTTCGTCGAGACGCCGGCCATCACGTTTTTGCAGTCGATTCCGCTTAACAGCTTCAACAATCCGCAGGCAATGATCGGCGTCCTGATCGATGAGGATCATATGGGCAGCCTGCTGCAAAATATCGTAGACCAATACGGCGGCTGGGCGTTGGTTGCGGACCGGGAAGGCAGCCTGATCTTATCCCGGGGCATCGCCGAAAGCGAAGCCAGGCGCTTTATCGAGACCACGGGAGGCGAGAACGGTGAAGTCAGCCCGACGGGAGACGGCCGGCTGTTGATTTCCATCCGGTCCGACCTGAACGGGTGGACCTATATGGCCGGAATCCCCGAGCAGGCGCTGATGACGAAGGCCGACAGAATCCAGCAGGTGACGATCACGTTTACGCTGGCTGCACTGGTCATCGGCTTGTTGATCGGACTGCTGCTCGCGTACCGGCACAGTGCTCCTATCCATTCGCTCTTGTCCGCGTTTCGCGAGTTAAACCACACTTCCAGGGAGAAGATCGGCAACGAGTATGATTTCCTGGCCGGCAACATCGCGGCTCTGATCGCAAACAACAAATTGCTGGAGTCCTCGCTGAACGATCAGCTCCCGCTGCTTCGGGATGCGTTTATCAAACGGCTGCTGACAGGCGATTTCTATACGCTGCGCGAGCTCGAGGCGGTCTCTGGTCAAACGGGCGTCCCGCTCCGCGGCGAGCACGGCCGCGCAGGCATTCTAAAGGTCGCAGGATACGGCAGCGCCGACAGCGAGGAAATCATTCAGGAACTCAGTGTTGCCCGTCTGATCGTCCGGCATGCGTTGAGCCGGCTGGATCCTGATGTGCTGGTTACGGACTGGGGTTCGGACCAGATCGCTTTCGTGCATCCGCTGGTCGGAGAGCCGCTGGACGATTTACATCGTCGCCTGGAAGCCGGTTTGCTCGAACTGGTCGATACCGTATATCGGCAGCATCGATTGTCGATCACGATCGGGCTGGGTTCGGTGTTCGACGCGTGGAATGACGTAGCTGACTCGTTCAACGAAGCGCAGCAAGCATTGGAATATGCCGTCTACACTGGAGCAGCCGGCATCACCCGATTCGAGGATGCGATGAAAGCAACGGAGCTGTACTATTATCCGATTGAATCCGAACAGCGTATGCTCAATACGCTTAAGGCGGGTGAACTGGAGGAAACAAACCGCCTTCTTGACCAGCTGTTCAGCCGGAACTTTGAAGAAAGGGAGCTGTCGTACGATATGACGCAGCAGTTTGTGACGGAGCTCAAGGGAACCTTTTTGAAGCTGGCCGAACAAAAAATATTCCACGACGAGTCGTTAACCGACCATATCAAGGAACAGATCGCTGCCGTTTCGACGACGGACGGGGTCGATCAGCTCAGGGACAGATTCGGGAAGCTCATTCATGCTATCTGCATGGACGTCCGGAAGAAAAAATGCGACATGCATGCCGAGACCGTGGGTGAGATCATCCGCTATATCCACGAGCGTTACTCCGACGCAGAGTTGACGCTTTATCGTATCGCGGAGCATATTGGCAAGCCCGAAAAGTATATCTCCCAAATGTTCAAGGAACATACGGGAACGAATCCTTCGGACTACGTTGAGCTGGTGAGGATCGGCAAGGCGGCCGACCTGTTGCAGGAAAACCTAATAACGATTGACGAGATCGCCGCGCAGGTGGGGTATAACAGCGCCCATTCATTTCGGAGGGCCTTCAAGCGGGTTCGCGGCGTGTCGCCAAGCACGTTTCGGCACATGGCCGATTAAGGAGACAGCGATTCCGCCGTCTGATACGGAAGGGGAGGTCAGCTCTTGCTCTGACGAACCGATCGAACGTATCGACTGACGTTTTTTTAAAGAATTCGCCAAGTGAAAAAACGAGGAAAATCAAGGCTTGGAAGCCATCCATTTCCGAAATTGTACGGTGAGGGAGCAAGTGTGTCTTTACGACGCCGAGCGTGCAATTTTATGATTACGCACAAGAAAGCGCTGCCAAGTCTTCCTTGATTCAACGGCAGCAACCACATCGAAGGAGGGATGGAACTGAGTACCCTATTTTCCAAGTCCAAAACGGTCAGAGCTCCGAACGGCAAACGCTCGGAAATCGGAAGAGCCGCCTACCGAAGCTTCCGAAGACATTGGCAGCTGTATCTGCTGGTCATTCCGCCGGTCTTGTACTTCATCATCTTCAAGTACTTGCCCATGGCAAACGCCGTGCTTGCTTTCAAGAACTATAACGTGGTGAAAGGGATTTGGGGGAGCCCATGGGTCGGCACGCAGTATTTCGAGATGTTTTTCCGCAATCCGGCATTCGCGACATTGATCAAAAACACGCTGTACATCTCGTTCTATCAATTGATCGTCGGGTTTCCCATCCCCATCCTGCTGGCGTTGGCCTTGAACGAGGTGAAGAGCGCACGCTTCAAAAAAACCGTGCAGATGGTCACCTATGCGCCATATTTCATCTCCACGGTGGTCATGGTGTCCATCATCATGCTGTTCTTGTCCCCACGCCTCGGGATCGTGAATACGATCGCGGGTGCGCTTGGCTTCGAAGCGATCAATTATCTTGGAGAGCCGGGCATGTTCCGTACGATTTACGTGCTGTCCGACGTATGGCAAACGATGGGCTATTCCGCCGTAATTTATCTTGCTGCGCTGGCGGGAGTGGACCCGTCATTATACGAAGCGGCCAAGGTGGACGGCGCCAATCGGTTCCAGAAGATTCTGAACGTCGATCTCCCCGGCATTCTGCCGGCCGCGGTCATCATTCTGATTCTCAGCGTAGGCAACATCATGGCGCTCGGCTTCGAGAAAATGTACTTATTGCAAAATCCGCTGAATTTGTCCACGTCGGAAATCATCTCCACGTATGTGTACAAAATCGGGTTGCTGAACGCGAACTACAGTTTCGCCACGGCGGTCGGACTATTCAATTCCTTGATCAATCTGGTGCTGCTCCTGGTTGTCAATGCCATTGCCAAGCGGGCTTCCAATACCAGTCTCTGGTAAATTTCGCGAAAGGGGGGAGTGACATGAACTCATTGCAAACCCATCAAGGAAGCCGGCGGAGCACGAGGATCAAGATCAAGGAGTCGCTGGGGGACCGCATCTTTCTAGCCGTGACCTACATCATACTGACTTTGGTATTAATCGCCGTGCTGTATCCGCTGATTTACATCGTAAGTTCTTCCTTGAGCAGTCCAAGCGCCGTCTCCGCGGGCAAGGTATGGCTATGGCCGGTCGACGTGACGCTGGCAGGGTATGAGGCGGTGTTCCGGAACAGCCAGGTGCTGACCGGTTATGCCAATTCGCTGTTTTATACCGTTGCCGGCACGTTCATCAGCGTATCCTTGACTATCATGGTCGCATACCCGCTGTCAAAAAAGTCGTTCTTCGGCCGCACGCCGCTTATGATTTTCATTACATTCACCATGCTGTTCTCCGGCGGCTTGATCCCGACCTATCTGGTCGTCAAATCGATGGGCATGATCGATACCCGCTGGGCGCTGCTCATTCCGAATGCCGTTTGGGTATGGCAGGTCATTATTGCCAGAACCTTCTTCCAGACCTCGATCCCGGATGAGCTTTCCGAGGCGGCAGACATCGACGGGTGCAGCGACATCCGCTACATTTTCAGCGTCGTTCTTCCGCTTGCCAAACCGATTATCGCCGTGCTCTCGCTTATGTACGCGGTGGGGCAGTGGAACGCTTACTTCGATGCCTTGATCTACTTGAAATCACAATCGCTCTATCCGCTCCAGCTCATTCTCCGCAGCATTCTCATCCTGGGCAGCGGAACGGGCAATATGGACGCCGGGGAGATGGTGAAGCAGCAGCAAATGGCCGAGCTGATGAAATACTCGCTCATTGTGGTGGCAAGCCTCCCGGTGCTGGTGATCTATCCGTTCGTGCAGCGCTATTTCGTGCAGGGCATGCTCATTGGCTCCGTGAAGGGCTGATCGTGGGCAGAGCCCGTTATGTTGCATTACCAATTCATGAGGGGGAGATTGATTTGAGAAAAACAGCAACTCGTCTGCTTGTTCTCATACTGATGCTTAGTTTCGTGCTTGCCGGATGCTCCGGCGGAAATGACAACCCGGGAAGCGCAGGGAAGGAAGGCGGCATGCCGGATTCCGGCGAGAAGGTAACGATCAACGTATTTGCCCATCAAGGATCGGATATGGATCTGAAAACGAACAAATTTACGAAAAAAATGGAAGAGCAATTCGGCATCAAATTCAATTGGACAACCGTTCCGTTTGACGGCGCGGCCGAAAAACGGCAAATCTCGCTAGCGTCCGGCGACTATCCGGACTTGTATATGCTTATTCCTTGGGTAGACCGTTTCTCGCAGACGGACTTATTGAAGTTCGGACAGCAGGGGGTGATCATCCCGCTGAACGACCTGATCGATGAGCATGCTCCGCACATAAAGGAAGTGCTGGAGAACAACGAATATTATAAAGCGATGAACACCGCGCCGGACGGCAACATTTACGGATTGACCGGCTTAAACGAATGCTTCCACTGCTCCTACCCGAATAAAATGTGGATCAATACGAAGTGGCTTGATCAGCTCGGACTTGAGCAGCCGACGACGCCGGAAGAATTCAAAGCGGTTCTCGAGGCCTTCAAGACACAGGATCCGAACGGCAACGGCAAGGCGGACGAAGTGCCGCTCAGCGGATCCGTCGAAAATTTCGGCGTTCACGTAATTCCGTACCTCATGAATGGCTTTATATACAACGACGACAGAACGTATCTCATCATGAAGGAGGGCCAGGTAGACACCGCCGCGAACAAACCGGAATGGAAGGAAGCGCTGGCCTACATCAAATCGCTTTATGATGGGGGGCTCATTGACCCGGGAGCCTTTACGCAAAATGCAGGCGCGTACAAAAAAATCGGGGATAACGCGGACGCACAGCTGTTGGGCGCCGGGGCCGGCATGCATCCCGCCTTGTTCCTGACAACGGGAGAAGACGCGCCGTACAGCAAGGACTATAACCCGCTTCCGCCTTTGCAAGGACCGCATGCCGATTATGCAACATTCAACTATCCGATCGATCCGGGCGCATCCTTCGTCCTGACGAATAAAGCGAGCAAAGAAGCCCAAATCGCCGCCATTCAGATGCTGGACTATTTCTACACGCAAGAAGGCGCGATGCTTTCCTACCTCGGTGAAGAAGGCACAAGCTGGCGCAAGCCGCAGGATGGAGAAATCGCGCTGAACGATAAAGTGGAGCCGCTTTATAAAGCGATCCCGCTTGAATCCGGGGAACAGCCCCGCAATGACAATTGGGGAGCATTAACCCAATATAACCATCACCGGGCATACCGCGATGCCGAGGTTCAGGGCACGGATATTTACGCCGATGACGGTTACGAACGCCGCCTGTACGAGGCAACACTATTGATGGAAGGCAAGGAGCCGCAAGATATCTTCCCGCACTGGGCGCTATGGGTCGACCCGCTGGTTGCCGACGAAGCCAGCATGATGCAGACGAACATCAAGGACTATATTGACCAGAACGCCTTGCTGTTCATCACCGGTGCCAAGAGCCTGGATAAGGATTGGGATGATTACGTGAAAGGGCTGGAGGGTCTGAACATGCCGCGTTATATTGAAATCATGCAGGCTGCCTACGATTCATCGACAATATCGAAATAAATCGTTGAGTACCCGGGAGGAATGAACAACCTATGAAACTACAGTATGACAAGCCTGCCCGAGCTTGGACGGAGGCGCTGCCGCTGGGGAACGGCAGGCTTGGCGCGATGGTGTTCGGCGGCGTGGAGCGGGAACGCATTCAACTCAATGAGGACACGCTGTGGTCCGGATATCCGCGCGATGGAAACAATCAGGAAGCGAAGGCGTTGCTTGCGGTCGTTCGGGAGCTGATTCGCGAAGAGAACTATGAGGAAGCAGACCGGGTGTCGAAGCGTATGCTGGGGGCTTACAGCCAATCCTACATGCCGCTGGGAGATCTGCACATTGTGATGGAGCATGGCAATTTGCCTGGCCAGCATTCCTACAAGCGGGAACTCGATATTGCAAAGGCCGTATCCAAGGTTTCCTACTCGGTCGGGGAAACGGTCTACCATCGGGAGGCGTTTGCCTCCCATCCGGATCAAGTGCTTGTCGTCCGCCTTACGACAAGCCGGCCCGGGGCGCTCAGCTGCCATGCGAAGCTCGACAGCCCTCTTCGCCATACCGTATTCGCAGAGGAAGGGGAATACGTGATGAGGGGAATGGCGCCGGAGCAAGTTTGGCCTAATTATTATTCCAGCAGTCGCCCGATCGTGTACGGCACGGCAGGCAAGTCGGAAGCCATGCGATTCGAAGGAAGGCTTGCTGTTCGTGCGGAAGGAGGCTCGGTGTTGGCCGATACGTCCGGGATCCATATTGTTGGCGCCACGGCCGCAACGTTGTTTTTCAGTGCCGCGACATCTTTTGTCGGTTTTGACAAGCCGCCGGGGAGCCAGGGGAAAGATCCGGATACGGCTTGCAAAGCCCCGCTTGCGCGAATCGCCGAACGTGATTACATTTCCATTCGGAACGCCCATACGGCTGATCACGGCAGCTTCTTCGACCGAATCGAGCTGTCGCTAGGCGAGAGCGCATCCGGCGACTGGCCGACCGACAGGAGGATTGCCGAGCTGGGCGGACGGGATCCGGAACTTGTCGAACTGCTGTTCCAGTACGGCCGGTATTTGCTCATTGCCAGTTCGCGCCCCGGCACACAGCCGGCAAACCTGCAGGGGATCTGGAACGAGGAGACCCGTCCGCCCTGGAGCAGCAATTATACGCTCAATATCAATACGGAAATGAATTATTGGCCAGCCGAGACAACCAACCTGGCCGAGCTTCACGAGCCGCTTCTGACCTTCATCGGCAATCTTGCCAAGAATGGGAGCAAGACGGCAAAGGTTCACTACGGCACAAGAGGGTGGACGGCGCATCATAATTCGGATATCTGGGCATTGTCCAACCCGGTCGGCGATTTTGGCCACGGCGATCCCGTCTGGGCAATGTGGCCAATGGGCGGCGTATGGCTATGTCAGCATCTATGGGAGCATTACGCTTTCGGACGCAATGAACGATTTTTGCGCAATCAAGCCTACCCGATCATGAAGGAAGCCGCCCTGTTCTGCCTCGATTGGCTGCATAATGATGGGAGCGGGCGGTTGATCACCTCCCCGTCCACCTCGCCGGAGCACAAGTTTGAAACGGCGAATCGCGTATTCGCCGGCGTGGGCGCAGCATCGACGATGGATCTGTCCTTGATCTGGGATCTGTTCACCAACCTGATCGAAGCTTCCGAAGCGTTGTCTGTGGATGAGGATTTCCGCCGGGAGCTGGCCGCCGCACGAGGGCGCTTGTTTCCGCTGCAGATCGGCTCGGAAGGTCAACTGCTTGAATGGTCGAAGGATTTTGTGGAGGAGGACCGGCATCATCGCCATGCCTCCCAGATGTTCGGCATTTACCCTGGACGGCAGTTGACCGAAGGAAAGACGCCGGAGCTGTTCACGGCTGCCCGGCGGTCGCTTGAGCGCAGGGGAGACGAAGGAACGGGTTGGAGCCTAGGCTGGAAAATTTCGCTCTGGGACCGATTCTGCGAGGGCGACCGGGCGCTCGGGCTCATTCGCAATCTGATGAATCTCGTTCGGGATGACGAATTGGAGAACTATTTCCGCGGAGGGGTATATCCGAACTTGTTCGACGCGCATCCACCCTTTCAAATCGACGGCAATTTCGCTGTCACGGCCGGCATCGCCGAGATGCTGCTCCAGTCGCATCAAGGCTTCCTGCAGCTGCTGCCCGCGCTGCCGGGCGATTGGCCGAAAGGCCGCGTAAAGGGCTTGCGCGCCCGCGGTGCTTTTGAGGTCAGCATGCGATGGGACGATGGGAAGCTCACGGAAGCCCAAGTCGTCTCGCATGGAGGCAATGCCCTTGTATTGAAGGCCCCTCATGCACCGAGTGTAACATTGTTGCCGGCTGGCATCCTCGTCGAGATTCAGTCCGGAAGGGAAGATGTCTATACGATCCCGACAGAACGAGGGGCGACTTACGGTATCTCCTATTGAGATCTATGGCTGGGTTTTCAGCCCCTGGTCCGCTGCCTGACGGATTTAACCATAGGCCGACAAGCTCGCGCTGCGGGCTTGTCGTTTCGTGATTGTTGATCCGGAGGCTAGACATCAAAAAAAGGTACAAATATGCGGGATTCGGCAATTTCTATTCTGTTATCGGATGTTACAATAAGGTGGAATGGAGGTGGTGTTCGATGCGCATTGACGCCCATCAGCATTTTTGGAAAATCGAACGCAATGATTACGGATGGATTACGCCCGAAATTCCGGTGCTTTATCGCGACTATTTGCCTTCCGATCTCAAACCGCATTTGCAGAGACACGGCATGGGCCATACGATTCTGGTCCAGGCGGCGCCGACGATCGAGGAAACCGAATTCATTCTGAAATTAAGCGAAACGGCCGATTTCGTCGCCGGCGTGGTCGGCTGGCTGGATCTGGAGAACCCTGCGTTTAAGGAACAGTTCCTCCGCATTAACAGGCATCCGAAATTCATCGGGTTTCGCGTCATGATCCAGGATATGGCGGATCCGAACGCCGTTTTATCGTCCGCCTATATAGAAGCGCTTTCATATTTTGCGGAACAAGACGTGCCGGTCGATTTGCTGGTGCTGGCGGACCAACTGCCGCAGCTGGTTCAATTGCTGGAGCGGGTGCCGCGGCTTCGAGGCGTTGTTGACCATTTGGCGAAGCCGCCGATCGCATCTGGAGTCATGGAACCCTGGAGAAGCCATATGGCGGAAATCGCCCAATACCCGAACATCTTCTGCAAGCTTTCGGGGATGGTAACGGAGGCCGACCGTCAGGGCTGGAACAAGGACGATTTCCTTGCATACGTCCATGAAACGCTGGACCTGTTCGGTCCCGAAAGGGTGATGTTTGGCAGCGATTGGCCCGTCTGCCTTCTGGCAGCCACCTATGACGAAGTCGTTGACGTCTTGCGGCATGCGCTTCAGGATCGGCTGACGCCGGAAGCGATTGAAGCCGTTTTCGGCGCCAACGCCGCCAAATTTTATAAATTGAATGAACATTAACAATGGAGGAACCAGGCGATGAAATACAGAAAGTTGGGGAACACGGGGCTGGACGTATCGGCGTTAAGCTTTGGAGCGTCTTCGCTGGGCGGCGTATTCCGGAACGTTCGGAAGGAAGAAGGGATCCGTACGGTTCATGCCGCCGTTGACATGGGCATCAATCTGATCGACGTTTCGCCCTATTACGGCTTGACGAAAGCGGAAACGGTGCTGGGCGAGGCGCTGGGGACGATTCCGCGGGACCGGTATATGTTGTGCACGAAAGCGGGGCGTTACGGACAGGACGAGTTCAATTTCTCGAAGGAGCGGGTGATCCGGAGCGCGGAAGAAAGCATGCGGCGTCTGGGGACGGATTATCTCGACATTTTGCTGCTGCACGACATCGAATTCGGTTCGCCGGGGCAGGTGGTGGAGGAAGGGATCCCGGCGCTTGAGGAGTTGAAGTCATCAGGGAAGATCCGCTTCTTCGGCGTATCCGCCTTGCCGCTTCATGTCTTTGAGGCGGTGTTGTCCCATACCGCTCCGGATGTCGTCTTATCGTACTGCCACTATTCCCTGAACGATACATCGCTGCTTCGGATCCTGCCGGCGCTTGAGCGGAACGGAACCGGACTGATCAACGCGTCGCCGCTGTCCATGGGGCTGCTGAGCAACCGCGGCGTGCCGGATTGGCATCCCGCCGGCGAGGACATCAAGGCCGCCTGCCGGCGCGCGGCCGAACATTGCCGGAGCCGGGGCGCGGATATCGCGAAGCTCGCGGTCCAGTTCTCGACGGCCGATGAACGGATTCCGACGACGCTGGTCAGCACGGCGAATCCTGCTAATATCCAGAGCAACGTGTTGTGGACCGAAGAACCGATGGACGAACAGCTGCTGCGCGAAGTGCTGGAGATTCTGAAGCCGATCCACGGCGCAACGTGGCCGAGCGGGCGTCCCGAGTGGGGCGGGGAACCGGCCTTGCAGCGCGAGGAGCGATCCTGATGAAGGGCACCATCTGCGAGGATATTGGGCGGTTCGTCGTTCGGGAGGATCTGCCGGAACCGTACATGCGGGAGGGCGAAGCGATCGTAAGGGTTTCGGCGCATCGGTATTTGCGGGACCGACCTGCATGCGTACCGGGGCAATCAGCCTTATTTTACGTACCCGCGCGTGCTCGGCCACGAGCTTTCCGGGACGATCGAGCAGATTGGCGACAACCGGGAGGGGCTTTCAGGCGGGAGATCCGGTCAGCGTGATTCCGTACCTCCATTGCGGTAATTGCCGGGCTTGCCGCCGCGGTAAAACGAACTGCTGCCAGGACATGAGGGTGCTCGGCGTCCATGTGGACGGCGGCATGCGGGAGCGGATTGCCGTACCGATCCGAAATCTCATCAAGACGGATGGGCTGACGCTCGATCAGGCGGCGATGCTGGAGCCGCTGGCCATCGGCGCGCATGCCGTCCGGCGTTCAGGGATGGGCGCCGGCGAACAGGTGCTGGTCATCGGTGCCGGACCGATCGGGCTGGGCGTCATGGCGATGGCACGCTACGCCGGCGCGCAGGTGATTGCGATGGACGTGAACGACGAGCGGCTAGCATTTTGCAAATCCTGGGCTGCGTCCGAGCATACGGTAAGCGCGCTCCGGGAGCCGAAGGAACCGCTGGCCGAGCTGACGGACGGCAGCTTTCCGGCATGCGTGATCGACGCTACAGGCAGCGCCTCGTCGATGGAAAGCGCCTTTGGGCTCGTCGGCCACGGCGGTTCCTTGACGTTTGTCGGGTTGGTAAAAAGCACGATCACCTTTAACGATCCCGATTTTCACGCGCGGGAAATGACGGTGCAGGGCAGCCGTAATGCGACGCGGGAGGACTTCGAGCGGGTCATTGCGGCCATAACCGACGGCTGCATTGACATCGGCGATTACATTACCCACCGCAGCTCGCTCGAGGACATGATCGATAGGTTCGACAGCTGGCTCTTGCCGGAATCGAAGGTGATCAAGGCGTTGGTGGAGCTGCACTAGTTCAAATAGCGATAGCGGATTGGAGGAGAAGCATGACAAGTTGGAATGGCATGGAACGGAAGCATCGCTTGTGGTATAGGAAACCGGCGGCCGAATGGAACGAGGCGCTGCCGATCGGAAACGGCCGGCTGGGCGCGATGATCTTCGGCGGCACGGCCGAGGAGAAGCTGCAGCTTAACGAGGATTCGGTATGGTACGGCGGCCCGCGCGATCGCAACAATGAAGATGCGCTGCCCCATTTGCCCGAGATCCGCAAGCTGATTATGGAAGGCAGGCTGCGGGAAGCGGAGGAGCTGGCGGCGATGACGATGGCGGGGCTGCCTGAAGCGCAGCGGCACTATGTGCCGCTCGGCGATCTGCTGCTGTCGTTCGGCCAGCATGGCCAGCCTGCCGAGGATTACGTGCGGGAGCTTGATTTGGAGCGCGGTGTATCCCGGGTCAGCTACCGGATCGGCGAGATCAGGTATACGCGCGAGCTGTTTGCCAGTTATCCGGATCAGGTGATCGTCATCCGCATCACCGCCGACAAGCAGGAGGCGGTCACGTTCAAAGCCCGGTTCAACCGCCGGAACTGGAGGTACGTGGAGAAGACGGACAAATGGGAGGCAAGCGGGCTGGTCATGCGCGGGGATTGCGGCGGCGAAGGAGGCAGCTCCTTCAGCGCCGTCTTGAAGGCGGTCCCGGAAGGCGGCGTCTGCCGCACACTTGGCGAGTATTTGCTGGTGGACGGCGCAAGCTCGGTCACATTGCTGCTTGCCGCCGGAACGACGTTCCGGCATCCCGACCCGGAGCTTGACGGCAAACGGCGGCTGGAGGAGTTGATCCGAGTTCCGTATGCCAAGCTGTTAGCCCGGCATGTCGCCGATTACAGCGAGCTGTACGGACGGGTCGAACTGAAGCTGCCCGAGAATCCGGACATAGCCGCGCTCCCGACCGACGAACGGTTGAAGCGGTTCCAACAGGGCGAGGAAGACCACGGCCTGATCGCTACCTATTTTCAATTCGGGCGCTACCTGCTCATTGCCTCCAGCCGGCCGGGCTCTTTGCCCGCGAATCTTCAAGGCATCTGGAACGACAGCTTTACCCCGCCGTGGGACAGCAAATTCACGATCAATATCAATGCGCAGATGAATTATTGGCATGCGGAAAACTGCAATTTGGCCGAATGCCACGAGCCGTTCTTCGAGCTGATCGAACGGATGCGGGAGCCCGGGCGGGTTACGGCCGGCGTCATGTACGGCTGCCGGGGCTTCACCGCGCATCACAATACGGATATTTGGGCGGACACGGCCCCGCAGGATACGTACCTTCCTGCTTCCTTCTGGCCGATGGGCGCCGCCTGGCTGTGCCTGCATCTGTGGGAGCATTACCGATTCGGTCAGGACCGATATTTTCTGGCGCGGGCATACGAGACGATGAAGGAGGCGGCGTTGTTCCTGCTCGATTATTTGATCGAGGACGGCGAAGGGCGGCTCGTGACTTGCCCTTCCGTTTCCCCGGAGAACCGGTATAAGCTGCCAAACGGCGAGACGGGGGTGCTGTGCGCCGGGGCCACGATGGATTTCCAGATCATCGAAGCGCTGTTTGATGCCTGCATGCAGAGTGCGGAAATTATCGGGCGGGATGAGGCGTTCCGCGAGGAGCTCAAGGACGCGCTGAAGCGGCTGCCCCAACCGCAAATCGGCAAATACGGTCAAATTCAGGAGTGGATGGAAGATTACGAAGAGGTGGAGCCGGGGCACCGCCATATCTCCCATCTGTTTGCCCTATACCCTGGCGAAAGCTTTAGCGTGGAGCGCACGCCGGAGCTGGCCGAGGCCGCCAAGACGACATTGGAACGCAGGCTGGCCAGCGGCGGGGGGCACACCGGCTGGAGT
>Ga0209784_100480_pt1 | contig 16145 bp, 8 predicted proteins | sample AraplaCvi_mLB_r2_2_FD_184284 | JGI IMG/M metagenome (GOLD analysis project Ga0209784, IMG submission 184284) | Arabidopsis root microbial communities from North Carolina, USA - plate scrape CL_Cvi_mLB_r2 (SPAdes) (version 2) | ecosystem: Host-associated > Plants > Roots > Endosphere | place: USA...
ACAGCTGTCACTTCTTGTACACTTGCTGACATTTGTTCAGATGCAGAAGATACCTCTTCCATTTTTGGAGTAATTTTATCCATACTCGACTTAATCACTTGGAATTTCGTGATAGCTTCGTCTGATACATGTAGTCCATTTTGAACATCTTCTGTAACTTTTGCCATGATGTTGACAGATTGTTCTGTTTCTATTTGAATGCCATGGATTAGCTCGAAAATTTGTTGTGCAGACGCCTGTGATTGCTCGGCAAGTTTTCTTACTTCATCAGCAACGACTGCAAAGCCTTTTCCATGCTCTCCTGCTCTTGCTGCCTCAATCGCTGCATTAAGAGCCAGTAAGTTCGTTTGATCTGCAATGCTTGTAATGACATCTAAAATGGACGTAATTTGCTTAGAGCGTTCATGTAGTGTTTGAATTTTCGTATTTGAATCGGCCACTGATAAATGAATAGAATGCATTTGATCTTTTGTATCTCGAACAGCCTTACCACCTTCATCTGCCTGTAGCGTTGCATGCTGTGAAAGATCCGTCACGGTCGAAGAGATCTCCGCGATATGAAGAATAGCCTTCGAAAGCTCCTGTAACGATTCTGCATTCTTATTGGCACTCGTCGTTTGCGTATCTGCGCTCGACGCAACATCTTGAATCGAAATGGCCACTTTTTCTGTAGCAATGCTCGTTTGGTTAGCATTGGCTGTTAACTCTTCTGCCGACGAAGCTACCTCTTCAGCATTTTGTTCAATTTTTTGAATAAGCGTTCTTAAACTGTCTTGCATATCGTTAAAGGCTTGCCCTAGCTGTCCAATCTCGTCATGAGATTTTACCGTCACTTTTTCAGTTAAATCGCCCTTACTTATGGTTACTGCACTATCCTTAAGCGCTTTAATCGGGTTTATAATTGCCTTCATGACAAAGAAGAATACAATCACACTGATTACAATTGCAGCGATTAGTACGAGAAACGTTTTATACAAAATAGATGATGCTGATTGATCAATTTCCTTCGCAAAAATTGTCCCTGTGATTTTCCAATTTGTCAGTTCATTCGTTGTAAAGAACAGAATTCGGTCATCACCGTCAAAGACATAATCATACGTGCCCGATTTGCTATCGTACATTTTGTCCACGAAGCTTTCTTTTATTTCGCTACCCGGTTCAATCGTCGGGTGTGAAATGACCATTTTATTTTCATCAAGAATAGAAGGATATCCATTTTTTCCGATACTGATAGAACTAGCGATTTTTTGGAGATTTGTCAATTTTATATCAATTGCTATTACCCCAGATTGATCTTTTATTTGACGAGCAATGGTTACGATCAAATCTCCAGTTCCTGCACCTATATAAGGCTCCGTAATTAGGACCTCTCCCTTTAATGCTGTAGCCTCTTTATACCAGTCTCGTTCTAAAGGATTGTAATCGGCGCTATTTGTTTTTGGTTCTAGAAAAAATGCTCCCTCATTGGTTCCAATATAAATGCTCTGAACATCTGGATGCAGCTTTATATATTGTTGAAATTTTGTTTTAACTGCAGACCCCTGCTGTTCATACTTTGAAGAATTGATATCCTCGCTAAAAAAAGTGATATCATTTATTTTTTCACTAATGGTCTTATCGATTAGTGTATTTAAAATTTCTACGCTTTCATTCGCACTAAAAAGTATTTCGTTTTTTATTGAATCTTTTGCTGATAAATACGATAGACTTCCTACAGAAATAACTGGAATTAGTAAGATAAGAGCAAATAATGTGTAAAGCTTGCCCTTAAAGCTTACAAATAACTTTTTCATAAACCGTTCTCCTTTTGTGCATTAGTTTTTAAGATGTGTATTTTGTACAATTTTGTGGTTTAGACTGAAAGAATACTGTTCACAACCTTCCCAAATTTTTCGTTTAAATATCCACCCTAAGCTTTTATCGGACGAAATACTCAAATCCAAAACCCCTTTTTCATTTTTTTGATTTTTCTAATATAAAACCTTCTATTTTTTCACTTCTTCATCATTCAAGTAAAAATAGAGCCCCTACCTACCATCCTGAATACAATCTAACGAAAAATGCATTTATCCACTTTCCTGTAATAAAAAAGATTCTTTTGATACACATTTTTGGATACTGAACGCCCAAAGGAACCTTTTAAATACATAAATATCCACGCTATTTTCTTCTAAAAAGACTTCAAAAATGCTTAGGAATAAATCCTAAGCCCTTCAATATTTCTATTATTAAAGTTATTTTTGATCAATAAGATATATTTCTTTTCAACAAACGCACCCCTATAGTTAGGGTACAACTCTTCACAATATCGTTATAAGAAGAAAGAAATGATAATTGACAATAATTAAAAATTCACAATGGCAAAAAACAATAATGCTTTTTGCCTTTATTTTTTTTGAATGTGCTAAAAGAGGTATATATGGGTCCATGGAAACAAAAGGAATAGATAATTTTTTATAATGGTGTGACAAATGTCCTTTTGCCTAGGGGCGTTTTAGTTTTTAATTACGTTATGGATAAATGAAATGAAGGTGATTTTTTGAAGGGAATACTATTTGCAGTTATTGGAGGAGCATTCATTATACTTCAAGGTACTTTTAATGCAAAACTTAGCTCGGATATCGGTATATGGTCGACAAGTATTATTACACATTTAATCGGTTTTGTTGTTGCAACTTCTGTATTTTTTATCAAGAAAGCAGGAACTGTGAAAGATTTAAAAAGTGTATTTAACATCTGGCATTTTTGGAGCTGTTATTATTTATGCAATGGGGATTACATTAAGGCTCATAAAGTTTTATTTAATGCACATCCACGCAATCAGTTGTATGTAAACCGAGGGGTTGGTACGACAAGAATGCCTATACGCTTTTGGAGTAAGCCTGAACTTTCTGTTTTTTCATTAAAAAATCGATGATACTCGCAAGATTTTCTTTCCGTCTATTCTAGGAGAAATTGTTTTCTCCTGCTGTTTTTGGTATTGATCATTTTTGTTCCTGCCCCTTTTTTGATTTTAACTTAGATTATTCTATCACCAACTATATGGTTTATCTCCAATTTTAGGTGATATTTAAATAACTTTGCTTTCCAACCAAATTCATAATGAATTGTTAAGGTTCTCGTAAGATACTGTTTATCTGAAGATAATCTTTCTCTATTAAAATAATAATAGAAGTCGATATATATAGATAGTGAAAAACAACAAACAATGTATTTAGGAGGATTTATGTTTAAAAGAAATAAGCATTTAGGTATTATTACAGCTCTTTCATTCGCAATATACATTCTACTACTTCTGTTCGGTTCATCTAAAACTGAATACCCATTAACTGATTTTACAAAAACAGATATTTATCAATACATCGGAACTGAGAGTGAAAAATTAAAGCTTCCACCTTTCTCTCCTGAAGATGACATTTCCATAGATGCGAAAGCGAATAATAGCATCGGCCGCTATGTAGAAAAACATAAGTTTAATAATGATCAATTAGCGTTACTTCAACAAGAGGTGCCCCTTTATTCAATTGAAGTTAATGCAGATAAGCAAGTGTATCAAATTAACCCAGTTACCGGACAATTAACAATGGCATCAGGAATCCAAATGCCTATCAGTGGACAAAAAGAGATAGTTAACTTCGTAAAGTCATACTTTGGCGAGGAATATGTTGCTCAAATGAAAGGAGTTCCAGTTAAAGGAATTTTTGAAGATTGGGATCAGAAGTATGTTTTTACAGCTCCAACATCACTAAATGATATTACTAAAGTAATTGAAATTTATACAATCAATGATGCAATTGTAAAATTCCAGCATTTCGGGGAAGCCAATGAATATCCACTCACAGAGGAATCCATCTGGGCAATGATTACTCAAATTTTCTCGATTCTACTTCTTGGTGTGCTTTTCCTTATTGTTACCGTACAGCTTATTAAAAGGTTAAGAAAAAAGCAAATTGAGTCCTTTTTCTGGCCATTCTTATGGTCAGCACTGGTTGGTTTTAGCTCGTTCTTCTTAGCTAGCGCAAGAGAAGGTTCCATAACTGGTTCGGGTGTGCTTGGGTCTGCAGTAATGGCCTACCTTACCTTCGCAACCTTATTCATTCGTTGGGAGAAGTCTACCGAAAGCAAGGATACGAATATTGTTGAATGGAGAAACTCCATTTTCCAAGGGTTTCTTTTTATGCTCATTGGTTTTTCGTTAACGGAACTCTTCCTTTTTGTCGCTGGAATCTTTGGAGCATGGAAGTCCCCAGTGCTTAATTACGATCTCTTGATTAACGTCAATCCATGGATTCTTCCGATTGTTCCCCTTTTTATTGGTTTAAGCGCAGCCATTTGGGAGGAAGCTGTTTTCCGCAGATACATGATCCCATTTTTTGATCGTTTTTCTGTCGTTGCTTCTGTGATTTTAACATCATTTTTCTGGGGAATCCAACACTTAAGCTATGACGTATACCCATGGTATTTACGTATAATTGAATTTATGATTATTGGATCATTTTTCTATTTCATTTATAAAAAATTTGGCTTTAAAACGGCGATTTTCTGTCACTATTTCTATAATAGCTTGTTTACCTCACTCTTTTTATTCCGGGTTGATTTGAAAGTGGGAATTGTTGCTCTTATCCTTAGCATCAGTCCATTGCTAGTACTACTGCTTAAAACAAAATCTCAAGAGGTACGTATGAAAGAGCGTTGCTAAATATTGCTTGAATTAATGTGAATAGCGTAATTACAAAAGAAAGATTATAAGGCTAGAGCAAAAAAAGGTTTATGTATGTAATGTGGTAGTACAATGACTCCCCTGTTTCTACTCACACAAAAAAAGTAAGCCCGTCTTAATGTTCAACATGCCAAGAGTAGTATCATCAAGATAGATATTCAAAGAACAAAGACCAGGTTCAGCTGAGCCTGGTCCTTACAATTCTCTAGTTAACTCATCAAAAATTGTTTACCCACAATATAAAGAATTAAATGTTTGCCTAACATAAAATTAAGTATATCCTTGCCAACGCGGCAACGTTAACTTAAAATAACAGAATTTTATTGTTGCTTTGAAAATTCCACCAAATCCTGTGACATTGTACCAATTTCATCTGCTGAGGCATTCAATTGTTCTGTAAGAGCCGCTTGCATTTGCGCAAGCTCACTAATTTTATCCATATAGTCAATAATTGTATCAATGGAAACCTTTATTTGCATTAAACTTGATTCAATATTACCTGTTGCCTCAGCTGAATTCACTGCTAATTTTCTTACCTCTTCAGCTACTACACCAAAACCTTTTCCTTGTTCTCCTGCACGTGCGGCTTCAATTGCAGCATTCAACCCTAGTAAATTTGTCTGATCTGCTATCTCTCGAATAAAATTTGAGATAAGCTGTGTTTCATTTGCTAACCCTTTAGCATCATTGGCAGCTCCTGTTGTTTTTTCTTGTGTGTTCGCGAGTTCCTGTGCCTGCATTGTAATAGCATTAATACCTACAACCATTTCATCAATAGAAGCTGATAACTCCTCCATACGTGTCATCGTTTCTTGCACATTTTGCTCTTTCATTTTTTCATGTGTAATATCTCGAATCGTTCCTGCCACTCGCAAAGGAGCTCCCTCCCTATCACGAAGTGTAGTACCGCTTGCATGAAACCAGCGATATTCACCGGATTTTAACTGAAGGCGATAATCTACTTTAAATGGCGTACTCCCAGAAAAGTCTAATAAATGTGCACTAAATGAATCTAATGCAAACTGCTTGTCATCTGGATGCAAGCGGTCACTCCAAGAGCTCATAATATTCGGAAAATCGTGCTCATTCTTGAAGCCTAATGTTCTTCGAAATTGTTCACTCCACCAAAAGGAATTCTGTGGATTTAATGGATCGCCTTGATCTACAATCATATCCCATGGTGCTTCTATTAGAGCTTTATTAATTAAATCATAACGTGTTACATAGCCCTGTAATTTTTCCACTTTTATTTTTTTGTCATGAATATTCATCATCGTTCCTGTTATTTTATACTGATCATCAATAAGAAGAGAAACTGTTCCTGTAGTCCGTATCCAGCACTCTTGCCCACCACGAATGCATAACAAATGTTCCATAATAAATGGCGTTTGTGTCGCTAAACTCTCCTCTAGCATCTCTTTAAAATCAGAACGATGCGCCAATGCAATTAACTTCAGAAAATCTTGAAAACTGTCTTTAAGAGCATAACTATCCAATCCTAAGAACTCTTTTAATTCTGTCGAAACTGTAAATATATTGTTTGGATCATCTAAGCGTCCGTTCAACACTTGTAGTTCCCAAAGGCCCATTTCATTACTTTTCAATACATTATCCAATTTTTTCTGCAATTGCTCTTCAGATACTCGCTGAAGCTTATTTACTTGATTTAAATTATGTACTAACTGTTGTAATTCTTCATTTGTTGAGGCTAATGGATACTCATAATCAAATTGACCCTGTTTAGCCAATTGCAATTGAACCTCACTCAATTTAATTAGATTACCAATTGATGTGTTCTGTTCCTTTTTTAAAAACATTCTTAGTTCCTCCTCCATGTGACTAAATCTCACGATTAAGATTATGAATCTTAAATCATGTTTCGTGCTTTCACATTATAACCGACAAAATAGTTAAAAAGCACTCAGAAAATGTTATATCTTTTTAAAAAACATGCGTCATTACTAATTTTCTCTAGTTACGAGCATGTTCAAACAATTATTCATTAAATTAACATCAAAAAAGTCTTAGATTAACTGTAAAGAATGTTATTGAAATAAGTAATGATATTTCACAAAAAATAGCAGTACAGAGTGAATGATTCTTCACCTGTACTGCCCAGCTTTACAATATTTTAATGTTTAAATTTCAACACAAAAACTGTACCTTCTGCTCCCGATTGGACACTAATAGATCTATAGTGCAAATCGATTAGCTGTTTTGTAATAGCCTGTACCCGTTGTATCGTCTGTAGTAATAGTACCTCGATGTGGGATTAGTTTATTTGGCATTTTAAAGGGAAAGAACCTGCTGAAATAATAGATGAAGATGGAACGATGTTTTGGATAGAAAGGCTAAAGTAATTGAGTCTTTCTAGTTGAGTTTCTTTTTTCTTTTTATGTTGCCAAAGATATTTGCTAAGATAGCATATATTAAGTTAGCAATTACAAAGGCACATGTAAAATATAATATATAATATATAAACGTCAGCATTTTAATATCCTCCTTCTGTGCGTCCACATATGACAAAGCTGTTCAAATGGATCTCGCTTATTTTTTAAAGTAGAAAAAGCTACACATTTCAAACTATACTTTCCTATGATTACAAAATAAAAAATAAGTAAATTTGCAAGTAATATCCCAAGTAAACTAAATACAATCAATAAAAGAAACTCGTTTTATTTTCAAAAAAGTAACTTCCCTATTCATTATGTCGCTATTAGACCAAAGGACCTCTATGATGTTGAACTTCATTGGAGTCTTTCTAGTTGAGGTTCTTTTTTCTTTTTATGTTGCCAAAGATATTTGCTAAGATATCAAATATTAAGTTAGCAATTACAAAGGCACATATATAACATATAAATGTTAGCATTTTACTATCCTCCCTGTGCGTCCACATATGTAACCTGTTCAAGTGGACCTCGCTTATTTTTTTAGTAGAAAAGGCTCGCTACACATTTCAAAATATATACTTCCCTATGATTCCAAAATGAAATATCCTAAGTAAACTAAATACAATCAATAAAAGAAACTCGTTTTATTGCCAAAAAAGTAACTTCCCTGTTCATTATGTTGCTATTAGACCAAAGGGCAACTATGATGTTCCACTTCATTGGGAGTCTTTCTAGTTGAGGTTCTTTTTTCTTTTTATATTGCTAAAGATATTAGCTAAGATAGCATATATTAAGTTAGCAATTACAACGGCAAGTGCTACATATAAATACGTCAGCATTCTATTAACCTCCTTCTGTACATTCAGATATGTAAATTTTGTTCAAATGGACCTCGCTTATATTATTTAGCTCGCTACACATTTCAAAATATATACTTTCCTATGATCAAAATGAAAATTAGTAAATTTGAAGTAATATTCCAAACTAAATCCTTGCATACAATCAATAAAAGAAACTTGTTTTATTTTCAAATATGTAACCGTACTATTCATTCAATATAATGTAAGTATATTGGAATTACCTTATAGTAAAATAATGGGCTCCTTAATAAAGGCTTAAAAGCTCAAAATGACTATTAAATAGATAGGGGAGCTTTGACAAAGACATAAGCAAAACTAATAAAATCGACTATATTTGTAAGAAACCTTATGAGTTGCTTACATTCATTTTGTGATAATGCATTCATTTACTATATTAGAATTGGTCCTTTTCAATCTTTCCTTTATTTTTCCAATGAAGTTGAACATCATAAAGCTCCATTTAGAAAGAATTTTCATATGTGACTGCACTGGTCATATCTCAATATCTAAAACAAAAAAGCAAGCTCAAAAAGTTAGTTAGATATGAACAAAGAACCCAAGAAAAGAATTGCCATTTGAGTGGTGCTTTAAAACTTCTATAATAACTACTGTATACACGACTTTTACGCTAAATATGGTTATATCAAGATTTATGGTTAAGGTGTTTTTTTCATCCTAAGATAGCCATTGGAGTTAAAATTTTTTGCAATTAAAGATAAATTATTACGTTCATCACAATATTATAGCCTTACAAAAAATTTCTAGGATATTTTCTAGATAAAGTCGATCATTTGGTACTGGTACATGAATCAAGTTTTAGTGTTGATTTGTGAAGACCTCTATACTCGTCGCAACACTTTCGGTATAAAAATTATTTGCTGAAAGAAGTTAAACAACTTTATTGTTACTAATATCTCTGCTTCAATTTAGCCATTTTAAATTTTTATTATCCATGCACAAAAAATTTTGATTTCGAATATAAAAAGTCCCCTAGATTTTTCATATCTAGGGGACTAAAATAGTGCCTCTCTTCACTATCTTTTATCCTAATCTTATATTATTTCAAGTGTATATGGTTTTGTACTAGCTCTACCGTAAGAATCACTTACTTCAATATAGTACGTTCCTTCATCCAGTTGGACTGTACCTACTTCAGCATCACCAGCTCCATGAAGATCTAAAATCTCTACTGTTTTTCCTTTTGCATCAATAATACGAATGACGCCATCTAGTGCTTTTTCTGTTTGGAGAGAAAATAATACATCTCGTTTGCGGTCATTGTTAAATTCAAAATAGTCCTTATCACCAAATGGAACACCTGCATTTAGATATTGAGTAGCAACCCATTTATCGTCTTTTTTCGTAAGTATAGTTGGCTTTGTCGGTATACCGTTAACTAACTTAGAATCTGCATCTTCATCTACTTTTTTATGATCAAACAAAGTTAAAGTATACGGTTGAACCGATACTTGTTCAAACGCTTTCTCAAAAGCGATTAAATAACCGTGATCCTTTTTAGCTTTAAAAGAGGTATCTAAGTTGTTTCCTTGTCCAAATTGAATTGCCGTTTCCCATTCTTCTCCATCAATTTCCATATCGCCATTTGTATCTTCAATAAGGAAGCCTGAAAATTCCAAGTCCTTTTGAAGCTCTTTAGGGAATTGATCTAGCTGTTCCTTTGTGAATGGTACGGAAGAAACATGAATACTCATGACCTCATCTTTCCCCTGGTGTTTATAATAATAGTAATCAGCATCATCTTGATAAATGAGATGATTTTTATAAGTGATACCAGGTTGAATCATTTGAGGTGTTTCTTCCGTCTTATTATCTCTATTATAGGCTTCTGGCATAGCTGCTATTTTACTTGTTTTAAGCGTATATGGTTCAGAAGAACGCTCACCAAGATTGATTACTTTTACAACATAGGTTTTGCCCTTTTTCAATGCAACTGTCTTTGTATCATTTTCATTATTTGTTGATGTAAGAAGTTGATCGATACGCCCCAAACCATTAGTTAATGAAGTAACTGGGCTAAATTCATTTGTTTTCTCATCATATTCATATAAAGTACTAGCTGGTGATTGGTTCATACCTTTTTTTAATTGGAAACCATATAAGGCATCTTCTTCCGCTGTAAATAAGAAGTAATCTTCATCATCTTCTGTTTGGAAGTATGCTTTTTGATTTTTACCAATATCAAAACGAATCGCTTTTTCCATAATTAAATCCGCGTCAATTACATCCATGTCTTCTGGAATTCCAGAGCCATCTTGAGGCGCGTATTTATTCATTAAATCAGTTATTATAGGTAATTGAGCCTTTTGTTCGTTATTTTCTAGCATTTCTTTATTTAATGGAAGCCCATCTTCATCTTTAGGAATGGTAACGATTTCACCTTTTAATGTGTAAGGAATGATGGATTCATATATAATTTCTTGAGTGCCGCCGTTAAGGAACCTCTTAAGTTGAGTATCGAAATTGTTTCTATTAGTTACGCTTATTACATATTCTTTATCAGGAATAGCATTGACAACAAGGCTTACTCCGTTGCCTTTATCCGTTCCGTAGGATGCTTGGATTGGTTTGGCTTTGCCTAAGTCCTCTTTTAGATAAAGTTCCAAAGATGCTGTTGTAACACCTGGAATATCAGATAAATCAAATTTCACTGTAGTTGGTTTATTTACTGTAAATATAAAATAATCTTGGTCTCCTTGATGATCCTCAGAAAGTAAGGTATAGTTTTTTCCCGCTGTACTGAATGGGAATTTTTGAATCTTCTCCTTATGTTCCATATCTAATGAATCAATTGGCAATTTTTTAATCGTTTGAGCTGTGAATACGTAGTTAGAATCGCCCTTTGTGCTATAGCTACCATTATAATCTTTAACTCCAATAAGAAGGGTTCCCTTTTGATCTGCTTTATATAAGTATCCTTCTTGTTTTCCTACGCGGACGGCATTGACGTTGATAGGTTCTACTTCTCCGTTGTGACCTTCAGGGTAGAAGTACAAATCAAATGCATAATCGTATTTATTTGCACCTTTTAATGTCAGTTGAGTATATTCATTTGCTTCTAAATCTACCTTGTACCATTTCTTTTCGTCCGGTTGCTTGAATTCACCTTTTTCCGTATTCAATGTATTCTTTTTAAGGACTTTTGCGTTTTTCATACGCTCTCCTTTTGTTTCAGAATACTGTTTGGGTAAATTTTCTAAGTCGAATTGCAATGCTTTTACAGGATCGACAAGCCCATGTCCAAATGTAAGATCATAGCCCTTCTTACCTAAATCCTTTGCGGTCATTTCAAGAATTGCTTCTATTTCATGAGGCTTTAAATTTGGATATTTTGATTTTAGTAGAGAGGCTACACCTGCAACTACAGGAGATGCCATAGATGTCCCACTTTCTTCTTTAAAGGATGATCTTTTTTTCTCATCAAAAAATGTACTGTATATATCTTCCCCTGGAGCTACTACGTCAACTGACGGTCCATAGTTTGAATAGTCGGACAGTTCATTTCTATCATTCGTAGAACCTACGCCAATAACGCCTTCGTAAGAAGCAGGAAAGAAGTAATTATCTGTAGAGTCATTTCCAGCACCTGCAACTATAGTAATTCCTTTATCAATCGCTTTCTGAACAGCTTCCTTCAGTAGTATAGAATCTGCATAGAAGCCCAGGCTCATATTGATAACATCAGCACCTTGCTCAATAGCGTACAGTATTCCTTGTGCAATGACGAAATCATTGGCCCTTTCTCCTCCATTGAATACATCAATTGGAAGGATTTTAGCATTTGGATTAATCCCATGTCCTCCAATACCATTATCTTTTGCCGCACCGATAATTCCTGCTACGTGTGTTCCATGGCCATCAGGATAAGATGTATTGGCAGGTGCTGCAGCATTATATGGTGGAAGCACTTGAGATTTTAGATCCGGATGTTTAAAATCCACACCACCATCGATAACGGCTACTTTTACCTCGTGATTGCCTGCTAATTCTAGAGCCTTATCAATTTGAAGTAGGTTTAAATGATACATATCCTTTTTCTTTGGATCTTCTCCTGTGCTAAAGGAATGATACACGTAGCTTGGGGATACACTTTTAACTCCTTTTTGCTTGGCATAATATGAAACCGCTTTTTCTAAAGGTGTTCCTTTGTTTAGTTTGATAACATCGTATCCTAATGAAGGAATCGAACGGATCACTTTTGAGCCAATCTGTTTATGTACATTCTTATCAAGACCTGAATGTTTGACGATAATGGTATCCTTACTAATCCAATCCTTTTGATTTTTCAATGTTCGTTCCTTATTGCTAGCCAGTTTCACTAATTCTTGGTTTTTCGCTGTTTTTTGTGGTGCTTCAGCAAAGGCAGAAGTAGTAGGAACCATTAGTGCAGCAGTTGCTACTATAGCAATTGATTTTTTAACCCAGTTCTTCAACTGTTTTACCTCCTTGAATGTTTTAATGTGAGTCACATCTGTACTACATTGAATGATAGATTTCATTAATGTAGTGTAAGTATATTGGCATATCCTTATAGTAAAATAATGGACTCCTTAACAAAATCTTAAAAACTGAATAAGAGATTTATAGTAGATTAATGGGAATAAATCGAGTTTCTTTGATTGATTGTATACGCGGATATAATTTGCTGGGGAGATTACTCGTGAAGTAATAATAGTAGATATGCCTAGCTAATACACTAGGATCCATCGGGTGATGGGATTGAGAAATAAATTTATTTTTGCTATTAAGCATTTTTTGTTAGTTTATCTTCTTGTAAAGGAAGAAAAAGATCTTGTTATTGTAAGTTCTTCTGTTGAATTCGGTTCACTACAAGACTCTGATAATAAGGAATTACATTTTCGTATTAAAAATAACGGTTAGAATGAAACCAGAGTTAGGCTAGAAAATTTGATTTATTATCCAGATACTTATTCGTGACTTAATCGATACGGAAAGAATCAAAGTTTCTCACACATATTAAAACACAACCTTTGCCGAGTAATGCAACAATAGGTATTATTACTCGGAAGTTCAAACGAAATAAGAAAAGAATTTACTATAGATGCAATAAGAAAAAAATAGAGAAAGAACGAAGCAGTCATTGTGGAAATTTACGATGATTCTAGAACATGTGGAAACATATATCGTTGTAATTGTTATAGCGTCAGGAAAATAAGGTTATCCTGACGCTACCCAAGTAAAGTTACAAACAACTAATTTGAAATTATTGCATTATTGACAGTTGCGCTGTCCACGATTTGAATAAATTTTTTAACCTTATCATTCTCATCAAATTCATATAGATGGCAAAAGTCTGCTACAAATGATTTTCCTGTTGCTTTATACGTCCCACTATATTTTCCGTAGACGATAACAGTGTGATTATTAAACGCATAGATTTCATCTTTTGCAGAATAGTCATCCCATTCGGTTCCAAGGCGTTCATGTACGTTTTTCACTACTTCATTTGGACCTACATAAGTACCCGCATAAGGAAATCCAGCAGCTTCTGTCCAAGATACATTATCACTTAAATACGTTTTGAAGGCATCCAATTTACCTTCACCAGTTAATACATATGTTTCATGTAATAATTTTTGATATTTATTCATAATATTAACCCCAAGGAATTTCTTTCATTACAACTTTAGCACTTAATTCTAATACGCCTTTATTTGCATAGCCTGGATATGCTGCTTCAAGTTTTGCAACAAAATCCGTAGAAGTTTTACTTTCTTCAGAAGAGTTAATTGCCGTTTTTAGATAATTGATAGTGGCAATAAGTGCTTGATTATCTAAAGATTTTTCAATTGAACCATGGCTTGGTACGATTATATTAGCATTTAATCCTTGTAACACTTTCAAGTTTTCAATCCAAGATTCCATTGCTTCTTTTGAGCTAGTATCTGCTAAGAAAACGTGTATTTCGTTAAATATATCAATGCCACCAATCAATAATTTTAATTCCTTGTTAAATAAGCTCGTTCGGTAATTATCTAAGCCTACAAGTTCAAATGTTAAACCTTGAAAGTCAATAGTTTTTTCTGCTAACACTTGAGGCAATACAACATTCCTTGGTGCGTTTTCTCCAAGTGCATCTTTCCAAACTTTTAACTTCCCTAAGACAGAATGAATGATATGTTCAACAGTAGATTCTGTAGCATACGCAATGGCTTCTGGATACGCAGCTTTTATACTTTCTAATCCAAAGTAGTAGTCAGGATCTCCATGAATAATGAAAATTTTATCTAATGTTAAGTTATTTTTTTTCAAATAATCAACAATTTCTTTCGAATCGGATTGCGTAAATTTCGTATTTATTAGGAATGCATGTCCTGCTTTTTCAACTAAGGTTGCAGTCACCATAAAACTTTTTTCTTCAGAACTAAATATCGTCAATTTCACATCATTTTGATTTATTTCGATTGTTTTAAACATACAATTTTATCTCCTTTTTGGTGAGGTTATTTAAGTTTTATTAGTTTCACATGAATTATAAATACCCAAACTTTCATAAAATCATTACATTTTTGCCCCCTTTGTTTAATACAAATCTTTAAAACGCTCTTCAATTTTATCCGACGTCATTACTCCGCCACCAATAGGAATTAATTGATTATCCTTGTGTAGAAGTAAAGAAGGATAACTATTTATACCAAGTTGTTGAACCATATTGAAATCATTTTGAACTTCTAGTATAGTTTCTTGAGATTTTAGCCGCTCTAGTACTTGTTCAGGATCCAAATGATGGTCAATAGCTATCTTACGATATGTTTCAGGATCGCTCAGACTTTTCCCATCATAATAAAACGCTCTTTGCATAGCTGAAGTAAATTCTAACAAACGGTTCGGTGCTAGTGAACGTAAAGCTGAAAAGCCAATTGCAGCATCTTTGGAATTCATAGTAAAAGTACCTTCTGACACCAAAGCCTGATATGAAGGACCAAATTCTGCACCAGTAAGTTGATTAATTCTTTTATTACCTTCTGATATATATGAGAATTTTTTTATTGGTAGATTATCTAAAAATAATCCTCCAGATAAAACAATTAACGGCACTTCAGGGTGATTTTTGTAAAAACCTCTAATACTTTCTGAAAATCCATAGCACCATCCACAATATGCATCCCATACATATATAAGTGTGTCTTGTTTTGTCTCCATTAAAAACGCCTACCTTTTTTTTATTATGAACCAATCTCGCTGTTACTTATAAATTCTCAGCTAATTTTTTAATCGTAGAATTGCATCTTTTGTAATCTATTGTGCTTTTTCAGGCGAATTAGCCTTCAAATCGAAAAATTACATCATTAAAAAATTTCGAGCCCCAATTCTAGTTCTGCAGCTTGACTTCAGAGTAGAAAGCACCACGTGTTTGAATTTGACAATGCTTTTCACCTGTAACAGTTGTTGTTACAACCTGTTGTAACCATTATAGTTACAACAGGGATAAAAGTCAATTCTTATAAGTCCAAAAATCAAAATCTCTATATAAACGTTGATATATCAACGGTTTAAGCGTTATCAAATTGGTGAAAAAATAAAAGAAATGTAAGAACTATTTGAATTAATTAAACAGACTAAAATCGTTTTGACGGTAAAACACTGGGTATTTTTTTATCAAATTGTTCCATTAATAAAATAACGATGTAATGACATTGATATAATCTCATGGTTATCAAAAGGAACAAGTTCTTTTTAAGAGAGTTTCGTTGGATAATTTGATGTTTTTTGTTAAAACAACTTTTCCTAATCTCACCCAAAATTACATTTAGACTTTAACACTGTTCAATTTCACAAAAAAAGCAATACAGAGTGAATGATTCTCCACTTGTACTGCCAAATATTTTAATGTTTAAATTTCAACACAAAAACTGTACCTCCTGCTCCCGATTGGACACTAATGGCTCCATCATGCAAATCAATTAACTGTTTAGTAATAGCCAACCCTAGTCCTGTACCCGTTGTATCGTCTGTAGTATTTGTCCCTCGATAATATCGCTCAAAGAGGTTATCGAGCTCCTTCTGAGGAATTCCCGGACCTTGGTCGGCGATTGTCAGCATAATCTCCTGTCCTATATTTTGCGCTTCTACATTTACCTTTGTACCGTCAGGCGTATATTTTTTAGCATTCGTTATGAGATTATCTAAAATGCG
>Ga0209784_100481_pt1 | contig 16144 bp, 14 predicted proteins | sample AraplaCvi_mLB_r2_2_FD_184284 | JGI IMG/M metagenome (GOLD analysis project Ga0209784, IMG submission 184284) | Arabidopsis root microbial communities from North Carolina, USA - plate scrape CL_Cvi_mLB_r2 (SPAdes) (version 2) | ecosystem: Host-associated > Plants > Roots > Endosphere | place: USA...
TCGTAGTGAGCTACCCATCTTCGAACCATCCTATCATCGATGCCCAAGGTCTTGGCTACCGTCTTGTAGCCAAGACCTTCCTCCAGGAACATCGCAACAGCCTTGCGCTTGAATTCGATGTCATATGCCTTTCGTATTTCGCCCATGAAAAAAATCCCCTCCAAGTAGACTTTAATGTGCTTTTTACACACTGTCTACTTAAAGGGGATAATATCATTTCCACGGCTTTCTATGCATGTATAATCTTATCCTATTAAACAGGGCGAATTTAGTTGTTTATTGGATTTCATTCTTCTTGTCTTGTTATGCAAATAACTCCAGGCCAAGAAAGAGCAGCAAGCCGCTAACACTTGCATAAGCACTGAGGAAATGTTGTTTGGATTCCTTCATATAGCGTCTTTCTACAAGGGAACGGAACGCATGCAGAATAGCAACAACAAGAATAATATCCTGATGAGCCCACACTCTCCATTCCAATACATATCTCATAACGAAAATGGCAATAAGGGCAGCGACTACAAGGATGAGCTCTCCAATTAAATGAAATCGATTGATATGCTTATACAACAGTCCGTCTGACGTGGAGGATACCTTCAGCTTTTTTTTGATCCAAACATACCCGCAAATGAAGATGATTACATACAACATGATTGTCATGAGGAACATTCATGAGGTCCCCCTTTCAAAAAGTAGCAGTCATTATCAGCTTAACATCTTCATGATAGGTTTTCCACAATTACATGATTATGGAATAAGTTTGATTGGTATTGCTGAACATAAGATGTTTAAAAAAAACCGGCCATGATCCTGGCCGGTTCTTCCGCATGAACACTTTAAAGCTTAGGTTTGTTGTGCAAGATGTGCATGATCCGGCGCTTTTTGATTCATGATCGGCACCATGACCAGTGAACCAAGAAGGAATAATAGTCCTGCCCCGCTATAGATCGTGCTCAGTGAGAAAGCATCCTTTAACGCGCCGGCGAAAGACATCGAAATGACCATCATGCCAACAAACATCGGATTCAAAACCCCGTTCACCCGTCCGACGATGGAAGCATTGGACCATTTCAGAATCATCGTGCTGATCCCGATATGAATGCAAGGGAAGACAAGCCCATTTAGAAATTGAACGGTCAGTGTCAGCGGAATGCTCGTCGAATACCCGACAATTGTCGTGCAGACGGCGCCAGACAGCATGCCTATGGCAAGAAGTAATTGCGGCGGTACCCGCTTCGCAAAGACGGCAACGATCCCGCCGCCGATCAGCATGGCTGCACCATTCACCATCAGCAGATATTGCAGGAACTCCTCGCTCCTGCCCAGCCGCTCCGTTACGATAAACAGGTTGAGGGCTTGAGCTACGCCGACCGCAAGTCCCGCGAGAACAAACGCGAGTCCAAGCATTCGCAGCACCGGGCTTTGCCAAACATAGCGGAAGCCTTCAACGAAATCTCTACGGAACTGGCCTTTTGCCGCGATGGTCTGCGGCTTCATATTATCCTCAGGCAGACGAATAAGAACGAGTGCGGACAACAGAAAAACCGCCCCCATGATCGCAATCGATGTTTCAAGGCCGAACGTACTGTAAACGAAAGTGCCAAGCATAGGGCCGAGCACCATGAAGATGGCCATCAGCGATTGGAATAAAGCCATCCCTTGCTGCAGTTGTTCTTCTGCCACATGATACTTAAACAAACGCATGCTTGACGGCTGCGAGAATTGTGAAAGGATAGCCGAGATAAACGCAACGAGGTAGACGGAATGCCAAGAACCGTAATGTATGGTCAGAAGGACAACGAATACCGATACCGCGGATAACAAGTCGCACCAGATCATCGTTCGCTTAGGCCGCCAGCGGTCGGCAAAAGTACCTCCGATGAACGAAAAAACAAAAATAGGAGCGAATTCTGCTACGCTGATTAACGAGATCGCATATGGATCATTATTCGTTCGATCCGCAACGTACAGGAGAATCGCAAAATTACGTACCCAGATCCCGATCTGCAGGAGCACGCTAGATAATAATATCGTCTGCAGGAACCGATTGCGGAGCAGGCTTGGTGCTTGGGTGCTTTTATCGTGCCTAGTCAATCTTTTCTACCTCCAATTTGTCAATGAAAATGCATTTCTTGTGTAATGGAATGACTCTCCTTTCATGATCTAATTATACGGACCGCATCATCGTTCACCTCCTACTTAAGACTGAATTTTTTGATGATGTAGTTCCGCTAAATTCCGTTCAATTACAGCTTTTTTATATCCATTCTCTCCCTTGTTCCCGTTCGGAATCGGGAAATATAATGATGGTACCACGCCAGCTCATTGAATAAACTCCGTAAGCTTGCTTGCATCAACCGGCAGCTTCGGTGAATGGATGCCAACGGAATTCAGAAACTGAAACGGTGTGTAATGAATAAACAACTGCTGACTTTTATAAAAAATTCACCCCAGGAGGCGTTGAGCGTATGATTGAAATTACCACTGAACTTGTACGCCGGTTAATCCATAGCCAATTCCCCCAATGGAAGGATTTAACCATCCATCCAGTGGAAAAAAGCGGACACGATAATCGCACCTATCGGCTGGGTAACGATATGACCGTTCGTCTGCCAAGTCACGAACGCTACGCTTCGGCTGTCGAGAAAGAGCTGACATGGCTCCCGGTCTTCAAACCCCATTTGTCCTTGCCCATTCCAGCTCCGGTTGCAAAAGGAGAGCCAACGGAAGAGTATCCTCTTCCATGGTCGATCAATCGTTGGATTGAAGGCGAAACCGTAACGCATGGCAACATTCGGGATGTTAACGAATTTGCCAAAGACCTCGCTGCATTTTTGAAGGAGCTGGAGGCGATCGACGCAAGCGGCGGCGTGCCGGCGGGCATCCAAAATTTTCATCGCGGAGGAAACCTTGCCGTCTACGACAATGAGACCAGATCCATCATCGAAACGCTTTCCGACGAATACGATCATGCGCTTTTAACGGAAATCTGGGACCTCTCCCTTGCGACAAAATATCAATCCGCACCGATGTGGCTGCACGGCGATGTGGCGGTAGGAAATCTGCTCGTAAAGGATGGACGGCTGTGCGGCGTTATCGACTTCGGGACTATGGGTGTCGGCGATCCTTCAAGCGACCTCGTGATGGCATGGAACTTTTTTGACGACGACAGTCGCCGGATTTTCCTAAACCGCATGAATTTTGATGATAACACCGTTCATCGCGCACGAGGATGGGCCTTGTGGAAAGCACTCATCACCTTTGCTTGGAACGAGCGTGGCTCGGAAGCCTCGAATTGGGGGAAGCACGTGATGGATGTTATTATTCGAGATTACAAAAAGCACGGTTTATGATGATGCTTTCAACGCATACAGCTGCGAAACCGTCCTGTCGAGCCGCTCTTGGATGAGGATCGATTCCGCATATCGGGCTGGTATGCCTTCATACCCGTAGTAAATGCCTGCCAGCCCGCCGGCGATGGCGCCGATCGTATCGGAATCATTCCCTAGATTGGCCGCCTTCTGTACGACTCCTGCAAAATCTGACGTATTGAGCAAAATATGCAGTGCCCAGCGGAAGGTATGCACCACAAAACCGCTTGCCGGACATTCGGGCTCGGCTTCAATCAAGTGTTCGTATTCGCTTCCCGCCACCTCGGCCATAACGGCAGCCCTTAAGTTTTCACCCTGCAAAAGGCGCCACGCCATTCGGTTGTACATGAGGCAGGCATCGGCGCACCTTGGATCGTAATGCGTCATCCTCGACTGCAGGATCGTCACTCGTTCCATGTCCGCCGGATCCTTATAGGCCAGGGCCGCCGGCAGGCAGCGCATGAGGGATCCATTCCCGCCGCTTTGCCCCATATCCATATGCGCAACAAAAGCCGCTTCGAGCCAATCCCCCTCGTAGGTTTGAAAAACATGACGGATGATATTCCCGATGTCTTTGGGCCTCGATTGATACCATTCCATAAAGAAACGCCCGATCGCTTCCATCGGCTCTGCAGGATTCTCGATAATGCCTGCCGCGACGCAAAGCGTCATCATCGTATCGTCGGTCACTTCTCCCGGTGCCAGATTCCAGACCCCGCCGCCGATGATTTCCGTCAAATAACCGTACTGTGCTTCGATCTCCCGCATACTCATAAACTCCGTCGTCCCGCCCAAAGCGTCGCCCACGGCCACCCCGTATAGTCCGCCCTTGATGCGGTCGAAATATTTGTTGTCCATGCAAACACCTCACAATCTGTCGGTGTAAAACCACTCGCAAGCAGTATATCAAAGTTATCGCCGCGGATGTCTTCCCCACTCAAGCGATACTCTGTAAAAAGCAGTAAACCCAGCCTTGGTAACGGACTAGGTTTAGTACTTAAAGTCAGTTTCGCAGTTCATGAAAAGGCATTAATCCTCAGTATAAATCTGGAAGGTCACGCCGAATTTATCGGTTACATCGCCAAAGCCTGGGCTAAAAGGGGCTTCCTCGAACGGCATATTCACATGACCCTCTTGCTCCAAGGCTTCAAAAAATCGTTTGGATGTCTCCACGCTGTTCGTTGAAATGCAGATGGTGACCTGTTTGCCTTTCGGAATCGAGGTGCCTGTCGGTGCATCCGAGAACATGAGTTCAGCTTCGCCAATCCGCAGCTTCGCATGTGCGACAAGTTGATTTAATGCATCCGTGTATGTGTTCGGCATTTCCGGCATGTCCCCGTATGTAATGATGGAAAGGACTTCGGCATCTAAAGCTTGTTCATAGAAGCGGATGGCTTCCCTTGCATTCCCTTCCATATTTAAATAAGGGGTAAGTTTGACCGTCATCCTCAATCAACTCCTTTTTTTTTCAATCATAGCAAAACAACCAAGAATGGGTTTCTTATGGATTGCTATCTTGAAAATCAGGCTAGCCATCCCCTTTATAAAAGCAACCCAAGCGAATGGGCTAGGGTTGCTTCGTTTATTTCAACATGGATATTTAGCCGTGCACCTTATGAAACCGAAATTTCCTTTTCCATAATATAATCGTCCATCAGGAATCCATTCCCGATATCCGCGATTTGTTCCCGCACGGTCCGGTAGCCTTTTTTCTCATATACGGCGATACTGGATTCATTATGTCGATTGACCGTCAGCCAAATATGGCTCAAGCTTCGGTCTTTACACAGCTCTTCCAGGAATGCCATCGCTTGACTGGCATAGCCGCGTCCGCGGTGCTCCTTGCTAATGTAAAACTTGCTCAGGAAGAGCTTGTCCTCTTCTTGTCTGACCGACATATAACCGACGGTGGAAGAGTCTGCCGAATGGATCAAGTAATATTCGTAGTCCTGATGCCGGATCTGATCCGTAATCGCCGGGACAGCTTGATATTTGCCGATCATATATTCGATCTGCTCCATAGAAATGATGGATACGTAATATTCGCGCCATATTTCTGCCGCCAGTCTGGCAACCTCTGCGATTTCTTCCGCCGTTTTTACGTGTGTAAATTTCAGTTTCATGACATCTTCCCGCCTCTCCCGGATCGTTGGTTCACGCACTACTACCATATCATCCGATCCCCGGCAGGTTCAAGAATGGTTGTTGAGCCGGGAAAGATTGTTATTGGAATATTCATCAGGATAATGCCTTAAGTCCGTTTCCCGAGTACATGCTTTCATCATGCAATCGAACCAATACCTTGCCGTAACGCCCACTCTGCCGGATGGCGACTTTGCCGGACGGATATGCTTTCTCTAAATAATCTGTGATCAATTTCCGCTTCTGATCATCTGGGACTTGACCATGACCGCGAAGCCAGTTCATAATATCCTGCAGCGCAGCTTCGCTTGAGACTTCCGTCGTTTTCGTTTCCCGCGTCACAAGGGACTCGTAGGAATAGCCTTTTAGATACAGCAGGTGAAGCAAATACCCGAATTCCATGTGTTTCGATCGGTAAGGCTGATCGGTGATGAGCGGCCAGATTTCATTCATCAGGCTGATCTCGGTGGAACCTGCGGGCATACTGATATAACAAAACTCCCGGGCGCATTGCAGTACCTTCTCTACGCTCTGCCAATCCACGATGACCGGGCACATCGAGAGAAAAACGAGATCGAACGCCTGGCTCCACCCTTTGGCCTGTACGTCAATATCTTCAAAACGTTCGGGAACGATCTTCACCTGATCCTGTGGAAAATTTGTTATATTCTCTTTCAGCAGATCGATCAATGGCAGCGAAGACTCCACGGCCGTTACATCCGCCCCGCGCTCCGCAAACGGAACCGAAAACACGCCCGAAGCGGCCCCGATATCCAGAACGGAGGCGTTATCGAATCGAACGCCTTGCCCTTCAAGCCAGTTCATGATACGCAAAGTCCTTTTTCTCCCTTCTTCATTAAATGATTGCTCATTGAAAGTCCGGGCCTTATGATCAAATGCTCGAGCCGGTTCGATTCCGGCTTTTTTCATTTTGTTGATGACGCTGTCGCCATGTTCCTTCCAAGCTTGTTCCCATATGGCTTCATTAAAAAAATCCTTCAAGACATCCCTCTCGCTTTCCGTTATGGTTTATGGTGCAAGGTATCACTATTACGGATATTTAATATCCATAATTGTCGCGCACGAGAAGTATATTACTTCCCGTTTCAGCATCACAGCATATGCTTAATTGTAGATCTATGTTATCCATAATATATGATTCATTCCCCATTTGCAATGCCCTTTTTTTGAACAATCTGCGGTTGGCACACTGCCGCTGGCAAAAAATTGAGCTTAGCACATATAAGCCTGTTCCACCAATCGTCTGATATCATTATCTCCGTTAAAGTTATACAGCCGATCTTCCTCCGGAGGAAAATCGGCTGTGCTTCTGATATTTACTTAGGGATCTTGCGTTGTTGTACTTTGCTAGCATTACATGTCGGTGACGCGAAGGTAGAAATTCACCCGACACTTCAATGGCAAGATCAGGCTTCGCCTATCAATTGCCGCTCAATTTGCTTCATTTCATAGAAGTAACCCTTTTGCTCCATCAGCTGCGAATACGTGCCTGCTTCCATGATTCTGCCTTGATCCATGACCACAATCTGGTCCATTTCTTCCAAGCCGGTCAGCCGATGACATATGAGAATAAGCGTATCATCCTGCGCTTGCGCCAGCAATTGACTGAAAACGCGCTGCTCGGTGATGTAATCCAGTGAAGACGTCGGTTCGTCCAAAAGCCACAAACGCCCTTTCCGGAGCATGGCCCGCGCCAAGGCCAGCCGTTGCTTTTCTCCGTCGGACAAGTTCTCGCCCTTCTCATATACCGCAGCGTTCAGAGATTGATTCGGCAGCTGGACTTTATCCAGTATAGCGGACAACTCATGGTCGTCGTGATGTTCGGCATCCAGCAGCAGGTTGTCTCGAATGGTTCCCCGGAAGAAATGACTGTGCTGCAGCACTACATTCGACGCTTCCCAAATGCTCGCTTCAGCCAATTCCTGAATCGAAACATCATGCAATCGAATCTCGCCTTTTGTAGGGGTACGCAGCTTGAGCAGCAATTCAACGATCGTTGTTTTCCCTGACCCGCTCGGTCCGACAATGGCCGTTTTGGAACCAGCGGGAAAATGGAGGGAAACGTTTTGGAGCGAAGGACGCCATTCATCTTCATATTGGAACGAAACCCCGCGCAGCTCCACCGAAACGGCTTCGTTGCCGGATAGAAAGCCGCTCGGCTGCGGCGACATCACATCGGCAGCATGAACGATTTCCGCGAGCCGCTTAGCCGCGTGCTCGCTGTCCTGCTTATAAGCCGGCAGCGTGGCCATTGGCGCCGCCTCTTCGAACACCGTAAGCGAAGCCATGACCAGCATGGCGAGAAACACGCCGGCAAGGGAGCCGTCCATGATCAGATAAGCCCCGAGAATGAGCACGCCCCAAGAAATGAGATACGTTACAAAAGTATGCAGCGATTGCCCTCGCAGCAGGTGCACGGCAGATGCCTGCTGCTCCGCTGATAAAACTGCCGAGGCATGCTGCAGCAGCTTCTCTCGCTGTTTCAGCTGCCCATATACTTTTAAATCACGGAACCCGTAGAGCAGTTCGGTCACTTCCGTGGAAAATGCCGCCCGCTGCCGGCGAACGCGACCATGAATGCTTCTCTGTCCAAGCAATACCAGCGCTGGAACCACAAAAGCCGTTGCCAGCATCCCGGCCACAAACAAACAGGCAATCCAGATCGAGAAAGCGGAAGTAAACAACACCGTCGCCAAAAACACCATAACAACGATGATAGGCGGATAAGCAACGCGCAAAAAATAATGCTGCAAGCTTTCTACATCCCCGACGATCCGCGCGAGCAGCTCACCGCTCCTTTTCTTGCCCAGTATCCCTGGCGTAAGCGGAACAAGCTTGGCAAAAAAAGATGTGCGCAAACGGCTGAGCAGAGAAAACGTCGCCCGATGGGAATACAAACGTTCTGCATAGCGGCTGCCGGCCCGCAGCAGACCCAGGATTTTCACCAGAGACGTCAGCACAATCAATGTATAGAGCGGCGGGGCAAAAACCGTCTGCGAAATGAGGTATCCGCTAAGTGAAAAGAGACATACACCTGCGATGCCGGCTATGAATCCGCCGATGATGGCCATGGCAATATCCTTTCGTTCCTCCATCATCGCTTTTGTTAGAATGGCCAGCTCATTCATGCGAACCTCCCTTTCCGATGGGCATCCACCATTTCGGCGTATTGCGGCAGCCGAGCCAGTAGCTCTTCATGGCGCCCGCAGCCCAGCAGGCCTCCGTTGTCCATAAACAGGATCTTGTCCGCATCTTTTATCGTATACAAGCGGTGCGCCACGGTAATCATGGTCGCTTGGCTTGCTAGTTCGGCAATGGACAGCTGCAGCACGCGTTCGGTCTGGAGATCCAATCCCACCGTGGGCTCATCAAACAAAATGACGGCAGGTCGCTTCAAAAAAGCGCGCGCCAGCGCAAGCCGCTGCTTCTCGCCGCCTGACAACCCTCTGCCCCCTTCGCCGACGAAGGTGTCATAGCCATGCTCGAGCTCAGCCGCAACCGCAGCAAGTCCGGCAGCTTCAGCCGCCTGCTCGACGTCAGCCCTAGAGACGTCCCTGCCCGCGCCAATCGCAATATTCTCGGCAAACGTGCCGGCAAAGATATATGGATGCTGGGTAATGTAGCTGACAGAATCAAACCATGAAGCCTCATCGTCTGAATTAAGCGCCCTTCCGTTCACCAGCACTTCACCTGATACCGGCTTCAGCAGCCCGGCCACGAGATGCAGCAAGGTTGTTTTGCCGGACCCGCTTTTACCGACAATCGCAATATGCTCTCCGGGTCCAAACGATATGGAACCCACCGCAAGCTCGAAGGAATCCGGCGCATACTGAAACCGGACATCCCTCAGCTCGATGGACGGGGGCATTTGAATGAACCCCCCACCGGCTGTCCCTGGCTTGTCCAACGCAATCGTCCAATCTAACTCGCCTGTTACATCCCTATGATCAGCACCCTCACGTCGAGTGCTTAACGCTTCTTCATCTTGCGTTTCCTCAAGCATCTCTTCCACCTTACGGATCGCCCCCATACTGGTGCGGCCCCCGTGAAAGGCGGTTCCCGTGTTTTTTAACAAACTGTAAAACTCGGGCACCAGCAGCAGGATCAAGAAGGCGGTGTGGAAGGAAAGCGATTTGAAGACCAGGAGCTGAAGCGCCAGCTCAAGCGCAACGATGCCAATGCCCAGCATGACGATGGATTCCAGCACGAAGGTATTGGTGAACGCAACTCGCAAAATGTCCATCGTCGCATCCCGGTATCCCAGGCTGCTGCGTTCGATGTCCTGCTGATGATGGCGAGCATGGCCGAAGAGCTTCAGCGAAACGAGTCCTTGCAGAGAGTCGAGAAACGTACCGGAAAATTCGGCCAACTGCGCGAATTTCTCCTCCGATTTGTTCTTCGTTTTGAGCCCCACCAATACCATGAATATCGGAATAAAGGGAGCGGTAACCAGCATGATAAACCCGGAATTCATATGCTGCGTGAATACAACGGCCAAGATCAGAATAGGAATGACGGCAGCTTCCATCATTCGCGGCACATACTGGCTGAAATAACTGTCCGCCTCATCCACGGCATCCAGCGCCACGCTCACCTTTCCACCTGTTTGCCCGCGAAGCGCCATCGGCATGGAAGCCTTGGTCAGCTTTCGCAGCACGGCCGCTCGCATATCCGTTTTGGCCCGGGCAGCCATCTGCAAACCGATTCGTCCATTGCCATACGACAGCAGCGTACGCGCAGCCATGACGCCCAGCAGAATAACAAGAATGACGGCAACCGACGATAACGAAGCACGCTGCACAAATATCTTCTCCACCGATTCTGCGAGCAGCACGGCCTGGCCCACGATGGCGGCACCGAGCGCAAGCGACACGCCACCCAGGAGAACAAGGGGTTTTCTTTGCGCGGACATTTGCTGGGAGATCAGTCCCGTTTTTTTCTTCATGATGACGTCCCTCCTTCATGCCGACCTCTGTATGTGATTTCACAACGCATCGGTTTATTTTTTGCCTTTTACATAATCCGCATCAAACAGGAATAGCCTGAAGACCAGGATAAGGGACGGAATCAACAGACACAGTCCGCCGATAAAGGCGATCACCAGCGCAACGCCCATCGACTCATGCGTGGCACCGCTTTGAATGGTAATATACGGATCCAGAATATACGGATATTGTCCGATGCCATAAGCAAAAAAGGCACAGAAAAACTGCAGCATCACGCAAATAAAGGCCAGTCCATAGCGGCGCCCGCTGTAAAGAAGCCATACGGATATCATGAAAAAACCAACGGAAAGCGCCAGCAGCCACCATAAGTCCATCATGTTTTGAAAATGCCGCTCATTATGCTGAGAGAGATAAATGAATGCCGTTAGCGCGGCTATGATGGTTGGCATGCTCCAAAACAAGGCATAGGTCCGCATCAGCTTGAGCGCAGGCTGGTCATCCGCCCGGGAGGCGTAATAAGACAAGAACGAACCACTGATAAACAGCACCGATACAATGGCCAATGCGACGATGCTCCACGACAACGGGCTTGTCATCAGCGACAAGTACTCTAACGAAACGGCCCCGCCTTCCTCCACGATAAAGCCGCCCTCGGAAAGGGTCAGTGCCACCGACAACGATGCCGGGATCAGCAATCCCGTGGCCCCGTATAAAAATAGATACACGATGTTTTCTTTGGAGCCGTAGCTCTCAAACGCGTAAAAGGACCCGCGAATGGCCAGCAGAATGACGGCGATGCTTCCCGGCACAAGCAGCGCAGAACCATAATAATAGGCCGTGTCTGGAAAAAAACCAACGATGCCAACGAAGAAAAAAACAAAGAACACATTCGTGATCTCCCAGACCGGCGACAAATAACGAGAGATCAAACGATTGAGCAGATGGTCCTGCTTCGTCAAGCGGGCATAGAAGGCAAAAAATCCGGCGCCGTAATCGATGGAGGCCACAATCAAATAGCCGTACAAAAACAGCCAAAGCACCGAAATGCCTATCAACTCGTAACTGATCATAACGGCTCACCCTTTTTCCATGGAATGAATTTGCTTCTCTTTGGACAGTTCTTCAAGCTCGGCTTCTGCCGGCTTGTTGCGGAATAAGCGCCGCAGTACAAAAATACACATGACGCCCAGCACGATATACAGAAGGAGGAAAAGGAAAAAGAGAATCCTCACATTCGGCGAGGAGGTAGCAGCTTCCTCAACCCGCATGTATCCGCGAATAATCCACGGCTGTCTACCGACTTCGGCATAGAACCAGCCCAGCTCTACCCCTAAAAACGCCAGCGGCGCGCTAAGAACAATGGCCCGAAGCAGCCACTTGTTGAGCTCGTTCCGTTTCTTCCACATCACGAACAAGAAATACAAGAACGCAACGCCAAGCATCACAAAGCCGATGCCGGCCATCATATCAAACAAATAGTGCACGAGCAGCGGAGGGCGTTCATCGAGCGGAAACTCCTCCAGCCCTTTCACCTCGGCATTAAAGTCGCCAAAGGCCAGGAAGCTGAGCGCCTTCGGAATGTGAAGAGCCCCCATGACCTTCTGCTCGGCATTCAGCCAGCCCAACAGGATCAGATCCGCGCCGCGTTCCGTTTCAAAATGCCACTCTGCAGCCGCCAGCTTCTCCGGTTGATGCTCCGCCAAAAACTTTGCGGACATATCGCCGGCAATAGTGGTTAGCAAACTGAAGACCAGCACCACGCCCATCATCAGCTTCAACGCTTTTTTGTAATACGCCGACGCTCCTTTTCTTAGGATAATATAAGCCGCAATGCCCGCCAGCAGGGCTGCCCCCGTCAAGTAGGCCGAGGATAATACATGGAACACCTTGGAGGGCGTTGCCGCATTAAACATCGCCTGCAGCGGATCAACCGCCGTAAAGTGACCGGCTTCCATAACAAAGCCGTCAGGCTGATTCATAAAACCGTTCACCGACGTGATAAAAAAAGCGGACATGCTTGCGCCAGCTACAATGGGTAACGTTAGCAGCCAGTGAACATACGGATTTCGGAAGCGATCCCACGTGTACAAATAAATGCCGAGGAAAATGGCTTCAAAAAAGAAAGCAAAAACCTCCATGAATAACGGAAGAGCGATCACGTTTCCTGCCAACTGCATAAAGTTCGGCCATACCAATGCCAGCTGCAGGGCAATCGCCGTTCCGGTTACAACGCCGACGGCCACGGAAATGACAAATCCTCTCGTCCATCTCTTGGCCATCAGAATGTAGTGCGAATCCTTCTTTCGTATGCCGACGAATTCGGCAATTGCAATCATTAATGGAACACCGACGCCGACCGTGGCGAATATGACATGAAATGCCAAGGTTAACCCCGTTAACCATCTGCTCCACAGCACCGTATCTACGACCATGCCAGAATGTCTCCTTTCAAACGCAATTCATTCGAATCGGGTTAGACCCTAACCTATACTTACCCGATATTCAAAGGCTATTATAACGAAGCATGATCACAAATGAATCACGACTGCGCTCCGTTCATGAAAGGATCGAATCTTTCTGACATCTCGGTGAAAAACAAGAAAACCACTCGTTCGAGCCATTGCATTGTCAGACGATTCATGGTATTCGCCGCAGTGGTAGATAAACGAAAAAGAACCCCATTTCTAGCCCATGAGCCGGGTCAAGAAACGGGGTTCTTACAACTACAATTCTATTTGTAATGACGGATAACCATCCACCTGTTGATGTTACAAATTCAACCTTGAGCTGTTTCTTGTTTCTGTGAGCGCTTAGCCTGTAACAATGCAAAGATTATGAGTACAAATGCTGCGAGTGCCAGCATCGGGATGGTCAACCAACCGAACCAATTCAAGTAGTCATCCATACAGGACACCGGCCCGCATGCCGCCGCGCTCAGATCGTGCGGGAGTTTTTGGATGACGATATGGTATGTCGATATCCCTCCCCCAATGAGAATCAGTGGCAGGACGTACGGCACGATATCTGTCTTTTGCCGGTAAGCTGCGATGCCCAGCACAATAACTAACGGATACATGAAAATCCTTTGGTACCAGCATAAGACGCAAGGCGTAAAATGCCAAACTTCACTTAGAAACAAACTTCCGCCAGTGGCCACTGTGGCGACCGTCCACGCAAAAAACAACCAGACTCCGGTTTTGTTCATGGTTTCAAACTTCGTCCCTTCTATCGGTGTTTCGACATCATATCGAAATGGATGTATCTTATGAACTGCGACTCGGTCCCACTCTTCCTTCGAGCTGATGACATTTCTCATTTTCGCTTAATTATAAATATAATAAAATGGCTCCTTTGGGCTATAAACTGCTCTGGCCAGCCTGTTCTGCGACTGGCCACATCATGTTAAGCATCAAGTAAACCAGCGAACAAAAAAAGATTTTGCCGCTTGTATGGACAAAATCTTTTTTAGTTTGGACACTCCATTGAAGAATACCCACCTTGCATGTTCTGAGCTTTTGTTACATACCTATGAGGGAAACTTATGCTTTCAGGTGAAGGAAGGGGTAGAATGAAGACCAGATGGGGGATTGCTCTGCTGCTGATCTGCGCGATCGCGGCCATCCTGATGTTTCGACAGGTTCAGGATCATACTCCAACGGAGGATCTTTATACCGATGGACAGCTGCGTATGGAAATACAAACCGTTTCGTCTGCTGCTGAACCCATGAAGGAAACCGTGTTTGAGCTCTTCGTGACCGAGCTTCCCGAGAAGCCGATTACCGATGCTGACATTGAACTTCACATCGCGATGCCGGATATGTTTTGCGGTGTGTTCCCCGCAGAGGTCGTCGAATCCAAGCCAGGCGTTTACAGCGCGACGGCAATCCCTGTGATGCAAGGCCTCTGGGAGGCCGAAGCCGTTCTGCGTTGGGAAGATCGCCATGTCAAAGTAAGGACGTTGTTCAAAGTTCGCTGAGCCCCTGTTACCATAGCCACGGGTGAATGCCCGGTATCCAGCCATTGGCGCTTAGTCCTTTTAAAATAGACAGGATTCCCATCAGAAAAGCTAGAAATCCGCCAAATTTGCGCATGCCCCTGCGCCATTTTTTCGTCAGGCTGCCGGCAGACATCGCCACCACGAACAGGATCGGAAATGTCGCAAGTCCAAACACCAGCATAATCATAATACCTTCCAGGCCGGAACCGGATGCCGCTGCATTCATCTGCATCGCATAAGTCAAGCCGCATGGAAGAAACCCAAGCAGAATGCCTGTTAAAAAAGTCGCAAGCATCTCATAACGCTGACCAAGCCGTGCCAGTTTCGCTTGAAAAAATGGATGTCTCGGCAGATGAGCGTTATATATGGGCAATGTGTAGCGGCGAAAGGTCCAGAGCAGAATGAGCATTCCTCCAATGATGCTGGCTGCTCCTTGGAAGCCGACAAAGCTTCCGGCCACATCCAGGAAGGAGCCCATCACCCCCATAAAACCGCCAATGGCCGTATAGGTGATAACTCTGCCTGCATTGTAGGCCAATACGGATTTCAGCGGAGAGCCTTGGTTTCCAAGTGCCAGAGAAGAAACGATTCCCCCGCACATGACCAGACAATGCGGCGCCCCCATGAATCCCGCCAATGCCACTAACGGTAATCCGCTTCCGGTCAAGGCCATGCTCTCGCCCCCCGTTTTCCCCACAGCTGGAGCCGCAGCGAGTTGCCGACAACCAGCAGCGAGCTTGCCGCCATTCCAATGCATGCGATGCGCGGATCTAAATAACCGAATGCAGCCAAAGGTACGGTCAGGACGTTATACAATAGTGCAAACAGTAGATTCTGATGAACATTCCGCATCGTATAACGACTCCAGGTGTGGGCTTCCAGAATTCGGGATAGCCTGCTTCCGATCAGGACGACGTCTCCAGCCTGTTTGGCTGCATCCGTTCCACCGCCCATGGCGATGCCGACATCGGCGGCGGCCAGCGCAGCCGCATCATTGATGCCGTCGCCGACCATGGCCACGGAACGACCTTGCTGCTGGAGCTCGCGTATGAACGCAAGCTTCTGTTCAGGAAGCATGCCGGCGCGTACCAGCTCAATGCCTGTCGCGTCAGCCACGGTCAGCGCCGTTCGCTCCTCATCGCCAGTTACCATCCACACGTCGGCTTTTTGCTTCAGCTCTTGAACGACGCCTCGCGCATCCCGTCTGAGTTTGTCAGCCATATCAAACGTACCGATACATGTCCCGTTCATAGCTATATAAAGTCTTATATGACAGGAGGCCGCTTCCTGATGTAATCCAAACCTTTTATCCTCCGAAAAGCGAATGCCCATTTCCTCCAGCCATTTCCGGTTCCCCACGCATACGTTGTTTCCTTCCACATCGCCTTCCATTCCCTTTCCCGGCCGTTCGTGGAACGAGGCTGCTTCCGGAATGTGGACCTGTTGGTCTTTCGCCGCTTTCACAATGGCTTGCGCCAGTGGATGCATGGACAGAGAAGCTAGAGCCGAGGTCAAGCGAAGTACATCGGCGTCACGTTGTCCGGCCGCTTGGATGGCAACAAGCTGCGGCAAGCCTTCGGTCAGCGTTCCCGTCTTATCCAGCAATACGACATCGATTTGCCGCAGCCTTTCCAGGGAGCGCGCCTCTTTGAACAAAATGCCCTTTTGGG